>LFIK01000860.1_pt1 | contig 23210 bp, 15 predicted proteins | sample 643401 | NCBI WGS metagenome assembly LFIK01 (sample SAMN03777447, study PRJNA286221) | soda lake metagenome | biome: soda lake; feature: Kulunda steppe; material: water; isolation source: sample T5-Br brine of Lake Tanatar-5 | place: Russia: Kulunda steppe | collected 2010-07
CTAAGTGTTCTAGCCGGATTCAGTCTGTTGGAAATGCTCATGCACCGCCATAAAGCGGGGCGATCATGTCATGCTGGTCCGCTACGAACTCGGGAAAATCTAGACTGCAAGAGTGAGTAATCTGTGGCTAAAGAAAAACAAAAGGTCCTGGCGATCTCGTCAGTTGGCGGACACTGGGTACAGCTATTGAGGCTGAGGCCGGCCTGGAGCGATATGAACGTGGTCTACGCGTCATCCGAGCCAGAATACAAATATGAAGTCGAGAGCAGCCATGCCAATGCGCGATTTCGGCTTTTTCCAGATGCTTCAAGGTGGTCGCCGATTCGTTTGCTCCTTCAGTTTGCCGCTATAAGCTGGATACTACTTTCAGAGCGTCCAGATGCAATTGTTACAACGGGTGCGGCGCCAGGATATTTCGCGTTGCTTGTTGGAAAGTGGCTGGGTGCTCGCACGGTCTGGATCGATAGCATTGCCAACGCGGAAGAGCTGTCGCTGTCCGGCAGCAAAGCGGGGCGGCATGCCGACCTATGGCTGACACAGTGGGAGGATCTGGTGACGACCGACAAGCCTGGGCTAATTTTCAGGGGCCGAGTCCTGTGATCCTGTTGACTGTAGGTACGCAGTTACCTTTCTGTCGACTGGTAAGCGCGCTTGACTCCTGGTGTGCGGAACATCCAGAGCATGAGGCCTTTGGCCAGATTGGTCCAATCGGTAAAAGGCACTACCGTCCGAGAAACATCAGGTGGACGGACTTCGAAACGCCAGCAAGTCTTGCATCGAAGATCGAGATGTCCACGCTGGTTGTTGCGCATGCCGGCATGGGCACCATCATCAGCTGTCTTCTGAGCGGTAAGCCCATAGTGATCATGCCTCGCCGCAGTGACTTGCAAGAACAACGGAATGACCATCAAGTCGCGACAGCGCATCGGTTGACAAGGTTTCCACTAGTGAAAGTTGCTTGGCATGAGGAAGAACTGGGCGCCGCCATTGCTGCTGCACTAGTCGTAGAGCCCGTCGACGAGAGGATTGGGCCCTTCGCAGACAAACGTCTGATCGCAACCGTTCGAAACGGGATTATGGGACAACAATGACTGCTTCGATTTTCAGCTCGTCGCTTGCACAGGCGCAAGCATTTCCGAAGGAAGATTCGGAATGCCTTCCCTTTGACGGCGTGGTCTGCTTCGGAGGCGTGGATTGGTGGTACCACAATCGTGGGCATTACGACCTGCAAATGATGCGGGAGTTCAGTAAAAGGGTGCCGGTCCTCTACGTAAATTCCATCGGGATGCGTCGTCCAAGCCTCGGTGAAGGGCGGGTATTCTTCCAGCGTTTGGCTCGCAAGGGTCGCAGTCTGGCGCGCGGTCTGCGTAAAGTCGCTCCACGTTTTCATGTCTTTTCGCCTCTGACCTTCCCTGGCGAAGGGCGAGCTGCCTCGCTTGTTAGGAAGACTCTTCCAGGACAAGTCGCCTGGGCAGCGCGCAGATGTGGAATTCGCAAGCCGCTGGTGTGGGTTGCATGCTCTCCTGCAGTAGAGGCTTTGAACGCGTTGTCCCCGGAAAGATTGATATATCAGAGAACTGATCGGTTCGAAAGCTTCTCTGGTGTAGATGCGGACGCTATTCGCGCTTTTGATGTTCAGTTGAAGGCACGGGCGGACCTGGTCCTGTTCTGCGCAAATAGATTGTACGCCGAGGAGGCTGGTGCTTGCAGGGATGCCCTATTCCTGGACCATGGCGTCGATTACGATTTATTTCGAAGCGCTGCCGAGGATAATGTGCGTGGCCGTCAGGAGCCAAGGGACATTTCTGACATTCCGAGGCCTCGAATAGGATTCATCGGCGGCATCGATTCTCACACTTTCGATGCGAAGTTTTTCAGGAAAGTTGCGGACCTCTGCCCGGACAAAAATTTCGTCCTCGTTGGCGGATGTTCTCTGCCGAAGCAGTGGTGCGACAAGTCCAATGTACATCTGCTCGGTCGCAAACCTTATGGCCAGGTGGCCGCCTACATGGCAGCTTGTGACGTGTTGATCATGCCATGGAACCAGAACCGCTGGATCGAATACTGCAACCCAGTGAAGTTGAAGGAGTATATGGCAGTAGGCCGGCCTATTGTTTCAACTCCTTTCCCTGAGCTTACGCACTATGCGGAATTGACTCGCGCGGCTGACTCGCCCGAGGCCTTCTCGAAAGCAATTTCGGAAAGTCTCGAAGCACCTTTCGATCCGGAGGCTCAGCGTCGCCGCGTTCGTGAGCATACCTGGTCCAGGCAGGCCGACCGCCTGTGGGCTCGGCTTGTGGCTGGGAGACCGCGTACGGCCGGAAAAAGCTGCCTGGTGGAGTGTCGCTATGCCCAGATCTGATCTTTTGCTCAATGTTGTGGCGCCCGGTCGGGGCTTTGAGGAGCTCACCCTCCACAAGCAAGCGTCTGTCAAGGCGCCCGCTCATAGTGTCAAGGCAGATCGAACTGTTGCAGAGGGCAGTAGGCCTCGAATCGGGCTGTTTGGAGCCGCGCCCGACACAGGAAATATGGGGGTCAGTGCACTATATGAATCTTTCATGGATGCCATGCGGCAGCGACTTCCGGACGCGGAGTTCGTTGTTTTCGATAATGGCTTAGGGCAGGGTGTCGTGACAGCGGGAGACCACCGTCCGGCTGTTTACCGCTGTGGAGTCCGCGTAGGAAAAAGGTTTCATCGCAAGGAAAACCTTCACACAATGGCCTTAGTTGCTCGTGTGCCCTGGCTGGCGAAGCGACATTCGACGCTTGCGTCCATCCTTTCATGCGATGTCTTGATGGACGTTTCGGGCGGCGATAGCTTCAGTGATATCTACGGGCGCAAGCGTTTCCAAAGTACTTTCCTCTCCAAGGTAACTACGTTGACGCTAGGAAAGCCCCTGGTGCTCCTCCCGCAGACCTATGGGCCGTATCTAGACGCGGCGACCGAAAGGCAAGCGCGTGACATCGTGCTCTGCGCAGACCAGGTCTGGGCGCGTGACCTGCGTAGCTTCGAAGCATTGAAGGCGCTTGCTGGTACGCAGTTTGATCGCGCTCGTCACAGAGTGGGCGTTGACATGGCATTTGGCTTGGCTGCTGCGGCACCGCCAGAGGGATCGTACGCTGCGTTCATGAATCTTAAGAAAAAAGCCGAAAAAGTTATCGGAATTAACGTGAGTGGTCTGATATGGAATGACCCCGACGCGGCACGTAGTCGCTATGGACTCCGCGCGGACTACCGCGAAGTTATAATCCAGTTTGTGCAATGGGCTTTATCCCAGAAAGATGTATCAGTACTGCTGGTGCCTCACGTTCATGGAAATAGAAATCCCCTGGATTCGGACTATAACGCGTGTGTCGAAGTGCGATCTATAGCGATTGGAAAGGGTAGTAGTTCCGACGGCATCGGGATTCTGACGGAGCCGCTTAGCGCGGCTGAAGTGAAAGGAATCATATCAAAATGTGATTGGTTCATGGGGACGCGCATGCACGCAACGATTGCTGCGCTTTCAGTAGGATTGCCAACAGCTTCGTTGGTCTACAGCGACAAAGCGTTCGGCGTATTCGAAACTGCGGGCCAGCCGGAAGGTGTAGTGGATCCACGTCGGCTCAGCACTGGGGAAGCGTTGAAGGCGTTGCAGCAACACTTCCAAGCTAACTTCGGGGCGGGAAAGGGTAGAATGTCTGATCGAAGACCAGTTAGTGAGCTTCGAAGAATTCTCGCGAGTCAGATGGACGAGCTGGCCGATTTCGCCCTCCAGGCTGCTGCACCCGGGGTGCGTCTCTAAATGCTGGGCACAGGTGCGAGTGAGGTCTTGGCTCCGGCCACGCTGTCTTTCTTTGCTAAGGCTGCGAGCTGATTATGGGCGGCTTTGCTGGCTACTACGGGCAGACGCTACTGCACCCTATAGCGCTTGCTTATGTGGCCCTCCTGGGCGTGGCGGCGTTGTCATTGCCGCGCAGGTGGGCGCTGCTGCCATTGTTCCTGGCAGCAACGACGGCGCCGATAGCGCAGCGTGTCGTGATTGCGGGTGCTGATTTCACACTGCTTAGGCTGTTGCTGCTTGCGTATTTGCTTCGAATTGTTTTCAGGAGCGAAATAAAAGACGTCGCCTGGAATCGTCAGGACGCGCTCGTGCTCTTCTGGACTATTGCCGGAACCACGATGATGACCATTCAGTATGGTGGAGACCCCGCGGCACTAATCAATCGGACAGGTTGGAGTTACGACATCCTGCTTACATTTGGAGCCGCGAGAGTGCTGCTCCGGACTCCAGACGATTTGCTCGCCTTTTGTCGGGGCGCTGCCATCATTAGCCTGCCCATGGCGGTGCTGTTCTTGCTGGAATGGAGCACGGGCCGAAATCTGTTTTCGGTATTTGGTGGTGTTCGTGAGTATACCCAGGTCAGAGAAGGGCGTCTGCGTTGTCAGGGCCCTTTTGCCCACCCCATCTTGGCTGGTACCTTTTGGTCTGCTGCCCTACCCTTGATCTGGTCGCTCCGTTACCAGGGTCGCCTTGATCGGTTGCTGATGCTGGCGGGGACCGGTGCTGCCATTATTGTGATAATAGCCTGTGCTTCTAGCACGCCCTTGATGGCAAAGATGGCTGCAATGGTGGGTCTGGCTCTCTATACCCTCCGAGCATGGCGGACAGCAATCTGGATTGGGCTCATATTCGCTCTTTGTGTTCTGCATTTTCTGGTGATGGATCGGCCGGTATGGCACTTGCTCGCACGAGCTGACGTGATCGGGGGTTCGACCGGTTGGCATCGGTTCGTGATTTTTGATGAATTTGTGCGAAATTTCGGGGATTGGTGGCTAACTGGATTCAGTAGCCCAACTGATTGGCGCTGGCAGCTAAGGGATATTACCAATCAGTACATGATAGAGGGGCTCCGGGGTGGGTTATTGACGTTGATCATTTTCGTCTCGGTGCTGATTGCTGGCTTTGGCAATGTGGGCCGCGCGCTGAATAAGATGGAAATGAGCGGCCCGGCCATGGCAGCGATGAACCCCGAAAACATCTGGCTAATCTGGCTGGCCGGTGTTGGGCTTTTTGTTCACGTCGTTGCTTTCTGGGCCGTTTCCTATTTCGCGCAAATGGTCACACTGTTCTACATCCAGCTGGCGGTTGTCGCTGCAGTTCCGGGTTATGCTCTGGCGCATGGCGCAATCCAGTCTTCGGAAGAACAGGATTTTCAGCGCCCAGGTAGGGTCAAGCCTGAAGGTGGCTTGAGCACAAATAGCAAGGGACTGCTGGGACAGGCATTGGCGAACCGAACAGTCGCCGCAGGAGTTTGATGTGGCTGATCTTTTCGGGAATGCCGGGGTTCAATCTGGTGACGTGAAGGCCGATAGAGGGCCGTCTGAAGCAGTTCTTCAGGGCGGATTCCGTTCGTGGAGGCAACTAAGCGTTTTTCAAGTTGTCGTTTTGGTAGTTGTTCCCCTGGTGGCGGCTATCAGTTTTTCGCTCGGGCTCGCTGAAGGGCTCGGACGACTTGCCGATCGGTGGGCCTACGCCTACAAGCATGGGTACCTTCTTGCAGGTATGTCCGCCTGGCTGCTGTTCCGGTCAATCCGTCTAAGTCGACCAGCAGTAAGGCCCTCGTGGGTTGGCCTGCTGCTGTTGCTGGCTGGTGTGTCGGTTTACACGGTGGCGCAGCTGCTGGACTTCACGCTCGGAATGCAGGCCCTGCTGCCGGTGCTGCTGGTGATGGTCGGGCATGCGTTGTTCGGGCTGCAGGCCGCGCGTTGTCTGCTGCTACCCGGCGCGTTGCTGTTCTTTGCCGTTCCAGTCTGGGATCTGGCTGTCGGTCCGCTGCAGTCCATCAGTACGTTCATGGTGACGCTGGCGCTGAGCTTCAGCACCATCCCTCTGCATGTGGAAGGCCATCTGATTCATCTGGCCGCTGGAACGTTCGAGATTGCGGAGGGGTGTTCCGGGCAGCGCTACTTCATGATTGCACTGGCACTGGCCGCATTCTATGGATTCGCCTGGCTCGAACGCTGGCGGTCACGTATTGCGCTGCTGTTGGTGGCCGGCTTTCTATCGATGCTTTCCAACTGGGTCAGGATTCTGATTCTGGTGCTGATCGGTGAGTTTGCGGGAATCGATCACCCCCTCATCGACGATCATGATGCGTTTGGATGGGTCCTGTTTGCTTTCGTGCTGATTCCGATGCTCTGGTATGCACGTCATCTTGAGGTCTCGGAACATCGCCTTGGGGCGGGGACGGGTCATTCGAGTGCAGTAGAAGCTTCCCTGCCGGTGCAGCTGGGTGGCAGCTTCCTGCTGATGGGCATGCTGGCCACTCTGGTCCTGCTCCTGCCCCGTGTAGTCACTGCCGCGGATACCCTGCCGGCCGAGCCTGCGGAAATCCCGCTGTCGGCGGTTGGGCTGGACCCCAGAGGCGATGCGGAGCGTGGATCGGCCCCGGTCCTTGACCGGCCCCACGCCCTTGGCGAAGGCGCGTTCGACCTGGGGTCGGGGCATCTGGTCAACGTTTACCTGGCGCGGTACGCATTTCAGCACCCGGACTCCAAGCTCATTGCATCCCGCAATCGCATCGAGGGTGATTGGCAACGGATGGGCCGGGCAAGTCGAAGGGTCGCGCTGTCTACGGAAGAGCTTGCTGTCAACGAGTTCACGCTGTCGCGGGGTGGGCAACATCGGCTGCTCTGGTACTGGTATCGGATCGGACCCTTTCACGCCACGGACCACGGCATGGCGAAGTTGCTGGAGGTACCGGCCCTGTTTCTGGGTCGCCGGGACTCGGGCCTTGCGGTGCTTTCCGTGAATTGCGCCACCGATTGTGACCATGCGCGTCAGCTGTTGCAGCGTTTCGTGGAACAGCATGGCGCTGCGCTGAATGCCCTGGCGGCAGGCGGCGGCTGACTGAGCACGGATATGCGAGACGTAGAGGAACTCCAATTGCCAGCTAGCCGTGGTCATGACGTCCGCAGCCGCGCAGCGCGAAGCTGGTATGTGAACTGGTTCGGTCGTCTGCTGGCGCGCTCCGGGCCGGTGCGCAAGCTGCGGGTGATGGTGGCTGCATGGCGCCGGGACATGAGTAACCTGTTGCGATTCGGGCCGGGTGGGCCTCGTTTCGGCGAGTTGATCTGGGTGGACACGTCCGAGATACGTTCGGCTGTGCGTGCGCCAGAGGGTGTACCTGTGCATCTGGCAAGTGCGCTGGTGGTGGATACGGCAGAACTCGAGAAGACCCCGCTTTTCGGCAGTCGTCAGTTTGATTCCTGCGTAGAGCGCTGGTGTCTGGATGTGCCGTGGGAGCAGACCCTGGATTATCAGACCGTGCGCGAGAGCGTATTGCGTGGGGAGCGCTGGTCCGGCTGCGAGAACTTCGCTGATGTGGCGCTCAAGTACAAGTTGCTGGATCGACTGTTCGCTCAGGCCAGCGAAGAAGAGCGTCTCAGGACCCGCAAGGAGCTCGACCGCCATGCGTATCGGGAGTATGGCGGCATTCAGGTCTGCATTGGCAAGGAAGGGCGCCTTTACCTGCTCGAGAACGGAGGCTTTCATCGGCTGGCCGTGGCCTGGCTGCTTGGCTTCCCCCGTATTCCGGCACAGTTGGGGCTGGTCGACAGGGAGGCACTGCAGTTCCTGGATCTCTATCGCCAGAATGTGCCGCTCGCAACTGGTGTACACCTGCCGTTGCTGGAGGGTCCCGCGCCACTTGCGGGAACAGGAGCAACCCCGGAAGAAGGCGTTGAAGCCTCGTTAGAGGGCGAGAAGACCAGACAATCCTGATGTCCTGACAGTGTGGACGCTGAAGTCATGGCCTTTCTCGCTTGTTGCAAGCCATTACGGCCCCCGGCGGTCCTCGAGAGCTCAGTCTTCGCTCGCCAGCCCATACTTGCCCATCAGGTTGTACAGCGTGGGGCGCGTCACCTCCAGCATGCGGGCCGCCTGGGTGATGTTGTTCTGGGCCAGCGCAAGCGCCTGCACGATGGTGGCCTTCTCGGCCTGCTCGCGGGCCTCGCGCAGCGGCATCACCGTCGCGTCGGTTGATGCCTGCCTCTGGTCAAGCTCCAGATCGGTCGCGGTCACCAGTCGGCCATCGGCCAGAATGGCCGCGCGCTTGATGCGATTTTCCATTTCGCGGACGTTGCCGGGCCAGTGCCACCCCTGCAGGGCCTGGATCGCATCGGGCGCCAGCTTCAACGAGCGACCCTGCCGGCTGGCCTCGCGCTGCAGGAAAGCCGTTGCGATCAGGGCGACATCCTCCGGCCGCTTGCGCAGCGGCGGAATGTCCACGGTGATCGCGCTCAGTCGATAGTACAGGTCCTCGCGAAAGCTCTCGTCCTGGATCATTGCAGGCAGATCACGATGAGTGGCAGCAATGACGCGTACATCCACAGGAATCTCCCGGTGACCGCCGACGCGTTCAACGACACGCTCCTGAAGGAAGCGCAGGATCTTGGCCTGCAGGGGGAACGGCATGTCACCGATTTCATCCAGGAACAGGGTGCCGCCATCGGCGCGCTCTATCTTGCCCTTTTTCTGGTCCGCAGCACCGGTGAACGCTCCTTTCTCATGACCGAACAGTTCGGATTCCAGCAGATTCTCGGGAATGGCCGCGCAGTTGATGGTCTGGAACGGCTGCGTCGCCCGGCCGCTCAGGCTGTGCAGGGCGCGTGCCAGCACCTCCTTGCCGGTACCGGTCTCGCCCAGCAGCAGGGCGCTGACATCGGTGGGTGCGATCCGTTCGATCAGTCGGGTCACGCGCAGCATGGCGTCACTGGTGGCAATCAGCCCTTCCAGCGGGCTGCTGGCCGCGCGACGTGCGAGTCTGGCGTTCTCGGCTTCCAGCTCGGCGATGCGAAAGGCACGTTCCACGGCGAAATTCAGGGTCTCCACGTCCACCGGCTTCTGGTAGTAGTCGAACGCCCCTGCGGCGATGGCACGAATGGCATGGTCGCGTTCCTCGCGGCCCGTGACCACGATGATGCGGGTTGCCGGAGCGCTACCCAGCAGCGTCTCCAGCAGCCGGAAGCCTTCGCTGGCACCGCCCGGATCCGGTGGCAGGCCCAGGTCCAGCGTCACCACGCCTGGCTGGTGACGCTCGAAGGCGCGCAGGGCGCTGTCCGGGTCGCCGGCCACCGACACATTGATTTTCTTGTCGAAACACCACTTGAGCTGGGAACGCAGTCCATCGTCGTCTTCGATCACGAGCAGGCGGCGTTCGGGTTCAGTGGCCACGGTGAGGCTCCTTCTCTGGTGGCGGTTGCGGACAGCCCGAGGTCGGGACGATCCGGATCAACTTTCTTCTGGCAGATTGCTGTTAAGGGGCAGCAGGACTTCCATGGTAGTACCCTGTTCCAGCGCGCTACGGGCCAGCAGCTCTCCGCCAAGCCGGCGCACGATCTGGCGTGCCTGGTAGCTGCCGATACCCATGCCAGCCAGGCCCTTGCTGCTCTGAAAGGGTGCGAACAGCTCGTTGGCCAGGAAAGCCTCGCTCATGCCACAGCCGGTATCAATGACGCGGATTCGCAACCAGTCCCGGTCGCGCTGGATGTTGACGCGCACCTGACCGGAACGGGGGGTGGCCTCGATGGCGTTGCGCAACAGGTGCCCCAGCGCATCCGCCAGTTGCTCCCTTGGCGCCTCCAGCAGAAAGGGCGTCAGCTCGCCGTCCAGGGTTGGCGCCGGGGTCTGACGCTGCAGGCCGGCTACCACCTCACGGCACAGCTCGACCACGTCGAACCGGGTCAGCGTTTCGCCGGGCTGCCGGTCCTGCAATTGCTGCAGCAGTTTCTGCATCCGTTCCACTGCGTGGCGGGTGGTCTGGATCATGTCGTCGATGAACTCCGGGTTGTCCCGGTGGGCATCGGCGTTCTGGACCAGCAGGGCGAGCTGCGAGATCACGGTCTTGACGTCATGGACCACGAAGGCATTCATCTGGTTGAAGGCATCCAGCTGGCGCGACTGGGCCAGCGAATCACTGGCGTTACGCTCAGCCAGGAAGGCGGCAGTCTGCAGGGCGCACAGTTCAAGCAGTGCGCGGGTCTCGCCGTCCACTCTTGCCGCTATGGTCGGTTCACGCAGTACTGCCAGTCCCCACAGCCGGTCATTGACATGCAGGGGAATCAGGAAGCGTGCCGTGTCCCAGGCGGGCAGCACTTCACGCAGGCTTTCGGCATGACGATCGGTGCTGGAGAGTTCATTCAGATCGATCAGGCCCGGATGACTGCGCACCCAGCTGGCAATGGCGCTGACCTGCTGACGCGTCAGCGGCTCGGACCAGCCCACGTTGCGCCGATCCAGCAGCAGTCCCGAACCATCCGGATGCAGGGTCCAGATCGCTCCACCCGGCGACTGCAGCAGGTCACCCAGTGTGCGCAAGGCGCGCGAGGCAATCGGCTCGTCATCCGCAGTGCCCGCCAGGGCTCGAGTCAGGCGCGACCACTCGGCCTGGTAGTCGAATCGTTGTTCGAAGAAGTGCTCCGCCATGAAGCGACGCAGGCGGGCGCGCGCATCGCTGGACAGCGCAATGACGGCCAGCGCCAGCAGGGCGACCGCTGTGAACAGCACCTGCAGGATCTGCCCCCACTCGCCGCCGAAGATGCGGACGTAGTAACCAGCCGCGGCCATGACCAGCAGATAAAAGCCGGCGATGACCAGAGCGGTCGACTGGAACACGAATGCGCGCGACACCCGCAGGCCGATAGGGTGATCCCGGTAGCGGCGCACCGCCACCGCGAACAGCGGAGCGGCAAGGGCATGAACCGCAGGGCGCGCTGCCTGCAGGTCCGGGTTCAACCCGCCGAACAGCAGCGCTTCGGAAAACAGCACGAAGTCGAAGCCGAACAGCACCAGCATGCCCAGCAGCAGAAATTTCTGGCGGTGGCGTTGATCCGGATGGGCGTTGCCCCTGGCCTGATCCAGCATGGCCAGACCCAGCACGGTGATGGACAGTTGCAGCAGCAGGGCAAGCTGGTAGCCGCCGCGCGTTTCATCCGTGGTGGTGAGCCACGCCACTGCCAGCGCGGTCACAAGCGCCAGGCTGCCTCCCACCAGCCGGGCGCCATGGCGCCGGCTCGACCGGCGCAAGCGGCGGCTGATCGCCCCCAGGTCTGCCAGCTGCAGCAGGACGATCAGCCATGCCGAGTAGACCAGCACGCCCAGAGCGGCCTGAGCTGGCGCCGGAAACAGCGGATGCTGCGCGATGATCCAGAGCAGAGTGGCCAGGCTGGCACCCAGCAACGCGGGAGAGTCCTTGCCAGCACGCAGGCCACGCGCCAGGAAGAGGCTGAGCGCCGCAAAGGCTGCACCGCCTGCGATGATGCCGGGCACGCCGGGTGCCGTGATGCTGCCCCACTCCAAGCCTGTACCCCGAACAACCCGAATCCTGACAGGATGTTAACAGGCTGTGAGCGGGTTGGAAGCAGTGTTGCCCCGAACAGGTCGATCGCAGGCTGTTCCAGAGAGCGTTACGAGCGATCGAACGGCGGGCAGCCGTCTGCTTCAGGGGATGTGGCGCACCACCTCGTTGGAAAACCGGCTTGTGATGCCCCGCTCGGTCACTGCCTGGATGACGAAGTAGCGGGTTCCTGCGGCGAATTCCGTGACCAGCGAGACCTGATCCGGATCGTTCACTGCAATATAGCTGTCCCGGTAGTCGCCGGAGCTGTCGCCATGGAAGATGCGATAACCCGCCAGGTCTTCCAGTGGTTGTCCGTCCTCGGTTGTGCGGGGCGGGATCCAGGACAGTTGTGCTGCCCGGACCGGAATGGCGTGAGTGCGGGTCGTGACGCCGGCGGCGGTCTCGCAGCTCGCGGTCACCTCCAGGCCGGGCCAGGCGCTCAGGGTGGTGCCATTGTCGATGGTCTCGCCGGTGTCCGATCGGGTCAGGGTGCAGCTGTCGGCCACGCCACCGCTGGCATCAAGCTGGATGGTCACCGGATCCTCCAGGGCAAAGGCTTCCGGCCTGTCGCCAGCCTCGTCGTGGAACCGAAGTGCCAGCTCGAGCGGCACACTGAGGTCGACGAAGTGTTCAACCAGCCCGGCACTGTTGGCGCAGCGGATGCCCAGAGTCGTGAACTGATCGATGGGGCCGACGCGTGTTTCTTCGTGGCTTTCGGCAATGCCACTCCAGCCGATTGCCTCGGGTCCGAGGCGCCAGCATACATCGGCGTCGGAGGCTTCATGGCTGATGGTCGTATGGTCGCCGATCGCGCCGAGCTGGCTCGGCAGCGCATTCAGCGTGACATCCGGGACTCGCTCCTGCGCCGGCTGGTGGCTGAGTTCCAGCCAGGCCTCGAGCATGGCGGGCTCGGAGATGGCCGATTGCTTCAGTTGCTGCAATGTGGACGCCAGTGCCTGCAGTGCGCTGTCCAGCGGGCTCCCGTCGGTATCGTTGCCGCTGGTATTGCCTGTCAGCAGACCTTCATAGGCCTCGAACAGCGACTGAGAGGGCGCCGAGACCAGCGCCGCATGGGCTGCGCGTTGCAGCAGCTCACGTTGAGCGGCGGGCAGTGGCAGCGTCTTCACCGCTACTTCGGCGTTGGTCGAAAAGAGCCCGCTGGCAGCCTGTTCCAGCGCGGGGACGACGTCGATCCGATCGGCACTGGCCAGCAGTTGCCCCTGGTGCAATTCGAGCAGGGTGGTTGCGGTAGCCAGTTCGAAGGCGGCGCGGGTGGCGCTGTCCGGCACGCACGCCAGACTCGCCAGCAGGCTGTCTGCGGCAGCAGGGGTGGCGTCCTGCTGCAGGGCGGTCAACGCCCGGCGAGTGGATTCTGCCAGCGCCTCGGATGCGACCAGCAGCCGCAATCCCGTCTCGCCCGTGGGGAAGCGCCAGGGCGCTTCGGCCCAGCCTTCGGGTTCCATGCCGAAGCCATGGGTGACCAGCAGGTTGTGAAGGCGATCTGCGCGTGCAGCGGCCGGCAGTTCGCATTGATCCACGCGGTAGGCGAGTGCGCTCAACGGATTGAGTGCAATCTCGGTATCCGGTGGCTGGTCGATGCGCGCGTACAGATTCAGGACCGGTGGCTTGCCCGTGGTCAGCACGGTACCGCCCCTGGCGGTGAGCGTCAGCGGAAACGCCGCATCTTCAGGATAGCTCAGGGTGAAGCGGGCCTGGCTGTCGGAGCGCGTGCTGGCGATTTCGTTGCCCGCAGCGTCCAGTAGCAACACTCGTGCGTCGCTGACCGGGCCGTCGATGACGACGCCTCCAAGCGTGTTCTGCGCAGGTTCCGCCTCCGGCTCGGGGTCGGGTTCAGGTGCTGGCTCGGGTTCTGAGCCGCTGCCGGGTGGCGCAGCGCCGGACGGAACGTTCGAATCATTGTTGCCGTTGCCTCCACCCGACCCGCCGCAGGCCGCAACCAGGGCAGCAACAAGTACCAGCACGAGCAGGCGTGGCAGCGCAGGAGCGGACGGGCAATCCCGAGTATGCATCAGATTCTTGGGCATCGTCGTTCAAGCATCCACGGCAGTCCAGCGTTCAAGGGCCGGAACGAGGCACACCACGCCAGAGCCTGCCCCGTCCGGATCTGGCGACAGCTGCGTGATGGTCGTACCAGAAATCTAATACCCGCGGACGATGGCGGTATTAGATTTCTCATACAACTACTTAATGAAAGAAATTTTCGATTCATCAGAGCCCTGATGACGACGGCAGTGGTCGCCGGGCGGCGCCGGGGAAAAGGCTCCTGGCAGTCGTGTCCCTCAAGCGGGCCCAGCCCTGTCGGCATCAGCGAGCAGGAAGGAGTGAGCGCCATGCATCATCAACAAGGAGCAGTCAGAAGTGTCCGGCTACTGGCCTTCTGCTGCCTGACTGCACTGGCGGTCGCCTGTGATCGCACCAGTGCGGAGGACCATGTAGACCGGGCTGCACAGCACATGGACTCCGGCCGGCACAACGCTGCTGTGCTGGAGCTGCGCAACGCCCTGCAGAAGGAGCCCGAGCTGGCTCAGGCGCGACTCCGGCTGGGTCATGTGCTGCATGCGCTGGGGGATCATGCAGGCGCGGTGACCGAATTCGAGCGGGCGGAACGCTTTGGCGAAGAGAGCCCGGAGCTCGTGGAACTGCTGCTGCAAGCGCGCTCCATGACCGGAGACGCCCGCGAGGCGCGGGCAGTGATAGCCGCGCTTGGCGAGCGCGATCTTTCGGATGCTCCCAGTCAGCAGGCAGCGCTTGCGCGCGCCCACATGACGCTGAACGAACTCGAGGCTGCCCGTGAGCAGTTGCAGGAGCTGACCACTGCCCATCCGGAGGCGGTCGAGGGCCATCGCCTGCTGGCCCGGCTGGCGCGAGGTCAGGGTCAGCTGGACGCAGCGCTTCGCCACCTTGAGCCGGCGCTGACACTGCCGGATCCCACTGGCGAGACTCACGTCCTGCAGGGCGAGCTGCTGTTGGCTCTGGAGCAGATCGATGCGGCGCTGGAGGCCTTTCAGGTGGCGCGCGACCAGGCGCCCGCTGGCAGCGTGATGGATATTGCGGCGCGCATCGGCAGTGCCCGTGCACTGGTGACCCAGCAGCGCTTCGAGGAGGCGGCGCCGCTGGTGGATGACCTGCTTTCCGATCGGCCGGGCATCCTGTCCGTGGTCTATCTGCGTGGCCTGATCCAGCTGCATCGGGAAGACCTGGCCGCTGCCCAGCGCTCGCTTGAGCAGGTGCTCAGCGCAGATCCCGACCACCTTGGCAGCCGCTACTTTCGTGCCGTGATTGCCATGCGCGAGGGTCGCAACGAACGCGCCCGGGATGACCTGGAACGGCTGCTGGCGCGCATGCCGGACAATCTTGCCGCGCGCTTGTTGCTGGCTTCCGTGTACACGGACGAAGAGCGGTTCGATCGCGCCATCCAGGTGCTGGAAGCGGGTCAGGCGGTTGCCGACACGTCCGGGCATGCGGCCTATCAGGCGGCACTGGCCCAGGCCTATGCGAGCGCGGGGCGCGACGAGGATGCGGCCGCGGCGCTGGAGGCAGCGGCCAGTGCTGCACCTGACCCGGATGCATTGCGCATGCGCATGGGACTGGCGCAGCTGGCTGCAGGCAACGTTGGGCTGGCGGAACAGCAGCTGCTGAAGGTTTCGACCGCGGGTCAGGACAGCGCAATGACGGATGCGCTGCTCGTCATCCTGCAGCTCGAACAGGGGCGCCTGGACGAAGCACAGCAATCGGCACAGCGTTACGTAGAGCGTCATCCCGAAGATGCCGTGGCGCACAATCTGAAGGGTGCCGTCAGCATGGCCCGCAATGATCTGGCGGCCGCGGCTGAAGCCTTCGAGCGGGCGCTGGAACTGGACCCCGAACTGGCATCGGCGCGCAAGAACCTGGCCGGGGCGCGTTTCCGTGCCGGTGACACGGACGCGGCGCTGACGCTGCTGGCCGAGCTGGTTGCCGCAGACGACAGCGATCTCGAGGCGCGCCGCCTGCTGGTGCGCATGGCGCGGGAAGCCGGTGAGCTGGAGCTTGCGATTCAGCACCAGCAAAGCCTCCTGCAAGCGGCGCCTGAAGCAGAGGCCGAGCGTCTGGAGCTGGCCGCGCTGCTGCTGCAGCAGGGTGACTCGGCGCGGGCGCAGGATCTCCTGGCTGAAGCCGGCCCGGACGCACAGGCAAGCGACTCGCTCTTGCGCGCCCGAGTGGCCACCGCCATGCACGCCGGAGACCTGCCAAGAGCACAACAGGCGCTGGACGCCTATGTGCTGCGCCACCCGGGCAACCGGGAAGCAATCAATACGCTTGCCGAAGTACACCTGCGCCAGGGTGATCAGGACGCGGCGCGACACTGGTATGCCCAGTCGCTGGAGCTTGCCGATGACCAGGTGCTGGTACTGAACAATCTGGCCTGGCTGTACGGCCAGATCGGCCACGAGGACGCCATCCCGCTGGCTCGCCGGGCCCACGCGCTGGCGCCGGAAGTGGCAGCCGTCCAGGACACGCTCGGATGGCTGTTGCTCCAGCAGGGCGATGTGGAGGAAGGGCTTGCGCTGTTGGCCAGTGCGGCCGAAAGGGCGCCGAACGACGCTCAGATCCAGTACCACTATGCAGTCGCGCTGGAGCGTTCAGGGGCCGCTGGTGAGGCTGCCGAGCGTCTGCGGCATGCGCTGCAGCTGGGCAGTTTCGATGAAGCCGACGAGGCCCGTGCCCTGCTCGCCAGGCTGGATGGCTGAACCACCCTCGGCGGACCCGCCTTGCGGATCCGCTCCCTTGCTCAGGAGATACACCCATGTTCGACGCCTATCTGGCATTCCTGCGTTATCTGCGCCAGGTCTGGCTGCACCGGCGGGTGGCGGCGGCAATCACGATCGTCGCGGCCGCTGCAGGCTGGTTTGGTGTCAGTCAGCTGCCGGATGTTTACCGCGCTGACGCCCGGCTGTACGTGGACACAGCTTCAATGCTCAACCGGTTGCTGGACGGGGTTGCTCTGGACAGTTCCTCGGTGGATCAGGAGTTCCTGCAGTTGGCGCGTCGCTCGTTGCTCAGCCGGCCCAACCTGGAACGCATTGCCCGCGAGACGGACCTGCAGTTCACCTCGGTCGGTCGCGAGGAGCAGGAGCGGCGGCTGCAGCAGCTGGCGAGCAGCATAGAAGTACGCGGTCAGTCCACACGCCATCGCGGGCCGGAGAACATCTTCACCCTGGAGTACAACCACCGGGATCCGGAGCATGCGCTGGAGGTGGTGCGACTGGTCAACGAGATCTTCATTGATTCGGTGCTGGGTCTCTCGCGCCAGGACTCGGAAAAGACCGATCGTTTCCTGACCCGCCAGATTACCGAGTACGAGCGGCGTCTGGAAACAGCTGAAGAGCGCCGCCGCGACTTCCGCCAGCAGAACGCAGGATTGCTGCCGGGCGAGGGTCAGAACTACTTCTCCATGCTGCATCAGGGGCGTGAGCGCCTGCGTGCCGCACGGCTGGACCTGACCCGTGCAGAGCGTACCCGCGATGATCTGCGCGAACAGCTGCAGGCGCTGGGAGGGGGCGAGGAGCTGGTGCAGTCGCTGCCCGTTGGCCAGATGGATCCGGAACAAGTGCGCCGGTCCAGTCGGCTGCGTGAACTGGAAGCCAGCCTGGCTTCGTTGCGGGAACGCTACACGGACAATCATCCCGACGTGCAGCACACCCTGCGTCGGATCGAGAACTTGCGCGAGCAGGGTGGCGAGTCGCTGGATACCGCACTCGGCAGTGATCAGCATGAGGAGCGTGCCGCCATGACGCCGGCCGACTTCCGCTTGCAGGAACTGCGCGGCGAGCTGGCGCGGGCACACGCAGCAGTGGCTTCCGAGCGGGCGACGGTCGAGGAGTACGAGGCCCGCCTGAAGGAGCTGGAGGCCTCCGTTCACACCATTCCCATTGTCGAGGCCGAAATGGCGCGCCTGAACCGGGATTACGACATTGTCCGGCGCCAGTACGAAGCGCTGGTCAGTCGACGCGAGTCGGCCAGCATGTCCCGGGAAGCCGACCTGACCGCGGATGAAGGCATGTTCCGGGTGATCGAATCGCCTCATGTCGGGTCACGACCGGTATCACCGGACCGTCCGTTGCTGGCGACTGCGGTGCTGGGTGGAGCCATGGCTGCAGGCGGCGGTCTGGCCTTCCTGCTGGCCCTGCTGGCGCCGACCTACAGCGATGTGCGCCAGTTGCGTGATGCCACCGGGGTCCACGTGCTGGGCCGGGTCGGGCGCGTGCGCTCAAGGCGAGAGATCGTGGGTCAATGGCTCACTTACGGGGCCTACGGCCTGCTGCTGGCGGGACTGCTGTCTGGCTATCTGTACTTCATCGTGACGTTTGCCTGAACGATCGTCACCCGTGAAATGAGAGGAACTGTCATGGGACTACTGGATCAGGCTGTTGCCAGGCTCAAGGAAACGGACGACCCGGATCGGCCGCCACGATCCCCGGGCGCGACTCCGTCAGATCAAGAGGCTTCACCCATCGAAACTACGGCAGAGGACCGCATCCGGGATGCGGGGGTGTCGCAGCTCGAGCCGGTGATAGAAGCGGACGCTGCCCGTGGCGGCCGTATCAGTCTGGACGCCGCCAGGTTGCGGGCTGCCGGGTTCCTGGTGCCGGGTCATGATGCCGATCGGGCCTTGCGTGACGAGTACCGCCGCATCAAGCGGGGGCTCATCGCCAACGTGGAAGCAGACGACCTGCATCCGGATCAGGCAGACCTGCCCCGCAATCTGATCATGATCACCAGTGCCGTCGCGGCGGAGGGCAAGACCTTCACCGCTGCCAATCTGGCGTTGAGTCTGAGTCAGGAATTCGATCGTCGCGTGCTGCTGGTGGACGCGGATGTGATCCAGAAGGGTGCCTCGCGCCTGTTCGGCGTGCAGGACTACCATGGACTGGTCGATTACCTGAGCGCAGACAGTGGCCTGTTCGAGGACTATCTGGTCGATGTGGAAGGCGTGGAGCGGCTGCAGCTCCTGCCGGCCGGTGGCAGCCATCCCCACATGGAAGAGCTGCTGGCAAGCGAACGGATGGCGGACTGGCTGGCCGGTCTGGCGGAGCAGTCCCCGGACCTCATCGTCATCTTCGATGCATCGCCGCTGCTGCTGACCAGTGAAGCGGGCGCGCTGTCCGCACAGATGGGCCAGATCGGCATGGTCGTGCGGGCGGATGTGACGCCCAAGCACACGGTGGAACAGGCTCTGGGCGAGATTCCGCCGGAGCGGTTTGCAGGCCTCATCCTGAACTCGGCGTCGCGCAAGCTGGGGGCGAGATTCTCGGGTGATTACTACTATGGTTGAGGGGGCTGCCAGGCACCAGGGCGGACTGACCATGCCCTGGTGCCCGAAGCATTCGTACTCAGAACGCGCGTTCCGGCACGGTCACCACATCGCCCGGAATAAGCTGAAAGTTCGTCTGCAGGTTGCCGCGCTTCAGGATTGCATCCAGATCGATGGAGCGCGGTTCGTTGCCGGTCCGGAACAGGCGGGTGCGGCTGGCGGCCGCAAATTCGCTGGGACCGCCCGCTTCCAGCACCAGGTCCATGACAGTCATGCCGGGACGGTGAGGGACCGACCGAGGCTGGCGTACTGCACCGGTGATGCGAACCCGATTCAGATACTCGGCGCTGGCCACGTTGGTGACGATGATGCTGACCTGCGGGTCCTGAACATAGTCTGCCAGCCGCTCCTGAATGGTCTCGGCTACTGCTTCCGGAGTCTTGCCCCCCACTTCCACGTCGCCGATCAGCGGTGCAGAAACGAAACCGTCCGGGCGCACCGGGACCGAGACGGAAAGTTCAGGGTTGCGCCACACACTGATGTTGATGCCGTCACCGGGACCGAGCCGGTAGCGGTCACTGAACTGCGGACCGAAATCCTCGTCGGGAGGGGGGGCGCCGGGACTGCCGGCACACCCAACCAGCATCACCATCACTATCAGAAACAGCAACCATTGCAGCGCGCGCTGTCCAGCGGGACCCGCGCGGTCGCCAGGAATATTCATGAGCAAGCCTCCATGCGTTTCTCTGAATGCTGAAGTCAGTGCACGGCACCTGCCGACTGCACTGCAACCGCATCTCCACACTAGCGCGGTCGGAAACAGTCGTCTGTCGGAAGGAATTCTGATATCCATCAGAAACTTTGCCGGGAATTCAGGCCTTCGGACCAGAACTCTAGTCCCCGGATCAGATTTCTAATACGACAACGAGGCAGGTAATGATCCCAGTAGCGAATCAGCGTAGTGAGTCAGTGGTGCGCGGGAAGGCGCGCCGCAGTCGGCCAGGAGTGTCCGAACCCATGAAAACCGTTCTAAAGCCCTGGGCAATCGCCTGGCTGGCGCTGGCCACCGCAGGTGCGGGTGCTGAAGAAGGCAGCCCATGGCAGGTGACCCTTGGCTACAGCGGTCAGGCCAGCGACAACATTCGTCTGGCGACAACAGATACTCGCAGCGACGTCGTGCATGAACCCTTCCTGCGGGTAGGCTATCGGCATCAGGGGGCCGTCGCCGAGTTCCTGGGGAACTACCGCTGGCTCGGACGCTTCTACCATCGTGACACGTTCAGTGACGATGACGTTCTGGAGGGCACCAGTCGCCTGAACGTCGTCGTGGTCCCCTCCAGCCTCACCTGGATCAGCTCGCACACGCGCTCAGAGAACCTGGTGAACCGACGCGATCCGGATCGACCCGACAACCGTCGTGTCAGCGATACCATTCGAACCGGCCTCGAGTATCGAACCTCCGCCGCGGCAACCCATCAGCTTATTGCCGCCGTGCACAGCGAGTGGTTCAACAGCAACCGCGGCATCGACGACAGTCAGCGTTATATCGGCACCCTTGATCTGAGACGCCATGTCTCGCCGGTGACACAGGCCGGGGTGCAGCTGCGTGCTCAGACTACTGACTACGACCAGCCGCTGGTCCCGGACTACGACCTCTGGTCCGCCTCTGCCTATGCCCGCAGACAGCTGCGTACCCTGGAGTTCGGCGTAAGCGCCGGATACAGCGAAGCCGACCGGTCAGGGCTGAGCACCGAGGGCACCTGGATTGCCTCGGCCGATCTGGCCTGGACCCCGGCCAGTGGCCATCAAGTGGGCCTGGAACTGTCGCGCGCTTTTCGGGATCGTACCCGCTTCGTGAGCGCCGCCTTCCCCGACGCCATAGATGGCCGCGACCAGGGCAGTGAGGGCGGTCAGACCTTCATCGACACCCATGGCGCGCTCCGCTACAGCTACACAGCAGACCGCTGGACCGCCGGTCTGCGCGCCACCGCCACAGACGAAGATTTCCAGGCCATCGACAGGGATACCCGCCGCTACGGCGCAAGCGGCACCCTGACGCGTCAGCTGAGTCGTCAGCTGAACGTGGGGGTCGAAGGTCGAGCTGAGCGCATGAATTTCCGCAGCGAAGATCGAAAGGACCGTTTCTACTCGGCAGCCGCCTTCGCCCGGTACCAGTGGAGCAACCAGCTGGAGACTTCCCTGCGTTACGTGCATCTGGATCGCGACAGCGATCGGGACGACCGGAACTATTCAGAAAATCGGATGGTACTGTCGATCAGTTACCGAGTACGCTAGTCGCCAGGTAAAAGAAGGTGCTGCCTTTGCCTGCACCAAACGAAGGCTGGCATCGACTCGGGTTTCCGCAGCCGATTTTTTTAAAAGGAGCTGTCAGTATGTTGGAGCGCGTCAAGATTATGATGGCTGTAAGGCTGTTATGCCTTATAGCGTTGGGGGGTGGCGCGCTGAGTGTGGCCGCTGGTTCCACGGCAACAAGTGTGACGCAATATGGGATCACTTGGCACTTTGAGGAAGAGCATGAGGTTGGGCAGTACGTTAACGGTGATTGGTGGGTTGTCGGTCCAGTCAATATCAGAGAAATAACGCCCAGAGCCAAGATCTTGAGCTCTGGCCGTGTCGTGAACGGTTCGATGCTAAATCCGCCAGGGGTTTCTGAGACCAGGCAGGGCTATGACAGCCACAACTCAGATATGGCTTATGTCAGTGGCCTGAATGTGGCGCCCTCTATAACTGGAATGCCATTGGCAGTCACTGAGGGCTCAATTGTATCGTCGATATCCTTGCCTGAGCCGAATGCAAATGGCCGCCCTTTGCTGGATGTCCTGGCAGTGCTGACGGTTGTATCTGAAAAGCCTGTTTCAGGGAGTTTTAGGCCTAGTCCATACGCCGAAAGCAAAGTCTCAAGATGGACTTTTGACGATATAAACCTGAGTCATCTGAGAGCCCTGCCAGCAGTTTCAAGCACTCCGGATATCGAGGCCCTTGCGAATAGAGGGCGCATGTTTTGGAATGAGCAGAACACTAAATGGTCCCAGCGATCTGTTCAGGCAAGGCAAAATCAGCCAATGTACGGTCGGGGTATTGCTAACGAACGCGCGAAATTGTTGTTGTCTTTGCATTTAGATATTCCGCCGGAAATAAAAAATAGTCTTGTGATTGCCGCTGTGCAGCAGGGGATCGATATTTTTGAACGTGTAGAGGCCGGCGGGCAGTGGATTCCGAATGGCGGCCATAACGCAGGTAGGAAGATGCCAATGCTTATGGCCGGGATTCTTCTTGAGTCCGAAGACATTATCAAAGCAGCAGATCGTGAAGAAGACCCAATTCGTTTTCAGGAAGATGGGCAGACGTTTTTTGTGCAAGCAGATCATCCTCTGATGGGTGATCTCTACGCTGAGGAAGATATTGGTACGCCCGAGTGGGGGATTAGGCACTGGACAGACCCAATGCGCGACAATCCATCGTGGGGGGCTAGGTACAGATGGATTGGGGCCTCTATGGTAGGCCATGCTTTGGCCGCGTATTTGACGGACGGTGCGGTAGAGTATTGGAACTGGGATCCATTTTTCGCTTATATTGAGCGTTTTATTGATACCGACGAGCGTGAAGTGGGAACTGTAAACGGCATTGGAAAGTTTCAGTATGAGATGTGGCTGGAGTATCGCGATCTTGGGTCCGTTTCGCAGCCGGAATCGCTCCCGCAGTCAAGGCCTAGTCCGCCGCAATTAAACTGAGAGGGTGATATTCTGGCGCTTCCTTTGATGTTTGATGGCATGCAGCTAAAAAAATAGCTGCGGGAAGTGGGACGCATCCTAACTGCTTGGCGAGCAGTAAGATCGCTGGCGTGATCTGATGCTACTACCCACCAAGAATGGGCGCCATTTTAAGAACCTAGGCGCGCCTGGAATGTGGCCGGGCTGATCCTCGCAACAGCGCTGTAAAGACGCTGCTGGTTGTAGTCCAATCCGATGTAGTCGAATACCTGATGCCGTAGCGCTTCTTGGGTCTTGAAAGGCTACCCCCACTGTCAGGATGAGTGCCGTGTCCTGTGGTACGTTTTTCAGTAAACCATCCAGGGGGCGCAAGGAGACGCGCACGCCTCGCTACTCCGAGGAACGTCGACAAGCGGTGGTCGCCAAGCTGCTGCCGCCTCACAACCTGTCACCGCAGGAAGTTGCGGAACAGGAAGGGATCTCGCTGGGTACTGTAAAGTGGCCCCCGAAATCAAGACACTGGTTTAAGATAAGCCGAGGCCGATTTCGAAGGGACCAGAGATGTCGAAGCAGAAGCGAAACACCCACTCGCCGGAGCTGAAGGCCAAGGCGGCCCTGGAGGCGGTCCGTAGGCTGAAGACGGCCAACGAAATCGCTCAGGAGTTCGGGGTTCACCCCGTGCAGGTCAGCCAGTGGAAGCAGCCCTGCTGGCTGACTCGACCACCCTGTTCGACAAGAAGCGTGGGCCGAAGCCCAAGCCCGAGTACCAGTCCGACGAGAAGCTC
>LFIK01000861.1_pt1 | contig 23207 bp, 17 predicted proteins | sample 643401 | NCBI WGS metagenome assembly LFIK01 (sample SAMN03777447, study PRJNA286221) | soda lake metagenome | biome: soda lake; feature: Kulunda steppe; material: water; isolation source: sample T5-Br brine of Lake Tanatar-5 | place: Russia: Kulunda steppe | collected 2010-07
ATTGAGAAAACGGGCGCGGGCGTCCCGCGGAGGTGGAGACGCGGCGGCGGATGCCCGTTGCAGGCGGACGGGACGTGGTTCCTGGACGAGGCGCGCGTCGTGGACGGTGTCCGGTGCCGTGGCGTTGCGAAGGAAGACTCGGAGGACTTCCGGACGAATGCGTGGTGGGTGGAAATGTCCTCGGATGCGGACGAACGCGTCCCTGCACGACCACGAAGCGAAGGAGAAAGGGAAGGAACGGAAACCGACGACGAACCAAACACGAAACGAAAGAAAAGGAGGAAGAAGAAACGTCCGTCTCCGCATTCGGCGAGGAAAAGGAGAAGGAGACACCTCCTGCGAGATGCACGTGCAATCGTGGAGGAACGACTCCTCGCTCTGTTGGACGAAAAGGGAGGCGAAGCCCCCTTGGGCGTTCTCCTGGAAGAGTATCGTCTCGCACATGGATCCGCTTTGCGATTCGCCGACGATTACGGCGTGGAAGACGCCAGGGAACTGCTGCGAACCCTGCCGCGCACGTATCCGAAAGGTCGACCTGGGAACGCCGTGGTGGCTCGAGCACCCGAGACAGATTCTCTGCGGGAACGCCTCGTCGTTTTGATGCAAAAGCATCGATGCATACGCGTCAGTGAATTGAACCAGATGTATGCGCGCCTCTATGGCGAACCCCTTCGATTGCAGGATCATGGATTGGAACGCATGGTTGACCTGGCGGAGGCCTTCCCTGACATCGTCACATTGGAATCTCTCGTCCATGAACAAGGGAGGAAGAGAGGGAGGGCGTACAAAGTCCTGCGCATACGACCGCAAGCATCCGAAAAGAGGGTCCGAAAAAGAAAAGGGATCCATCAAAAGAACGAGGTCCACGCGGGCGCGTCCGTTGACAATACTCGTATCGCACCGAAGGAAATGGAGGGCTCGCAGGCCCACTGAAATCGCACTTGGAAGACCAGACACATAGTTCCAGCACATGCACGCCTGCCACACCACGCTCCGTCCACGCGGTCGCTCCAACACGTTGCGCGATGGCAGGCAAATACGGCAGTTCTGGAATGGCCAGTCGCATGCCCCGCGTTGCAGTCGTTCGAACGATCCTAGATTGGAAGGAGAGAGGTCAAAAATAATTTCGTTTACCTGCAGAAACCATGGATGCAGTTGCTTTCTGCAATAAAGAGTACGTCCATCCTGAATACAGGAAAGTTTGAATAGAGTCTGCCCATCCATCGATTGTGTCCTAGTGCATCCCTTCTTCTTCCCATTTTTTCTTCGCCGCTTCCATGTGATTCTTCGCAGTCAGAATGGCATCGTCGTACTTCGGCATTTCTTTGACGGAGGTTTCGACCTCTTCCTTTTGCTTCACGATGTCCTGTTTCAGCTGTTCGATTTTCTGGTAGGTCTGTTGAATCTCCAAGCGCATCCTTTCCACTTCTCCTTGGTACGAGACTTTGCTTCTCTTCGCATCCTCGTATCCTTGGACCGCCTCCTCGTACCTCGTCTTGAGCGCGCGTTTGGCGGCTGCTTCCGACCTGGCGTGATGCACGCACTCGCCGATGTAGCAGCCGACGCCCACCGTGGTCATGAAATGGAGCAGGGGTTTCGGCGATCCCGTTTGGATGTACTTCTTGGCGTAGTTTTCGAGCATGGCTTGTGCCATGGCGATCCGCACGTCCTACTCTCGCTTCCAAATCCCAATCCGACGCGCTGCAAAAGCGCACGCGAACGTGCACTCGTCGGCCACGTCCAGGTCACGTGCAGGTCCTCCGGTGCGCCTGCGCCGCGCAAATCGGTGCGGATCTTCGCGAAGGGGTCGTCCACGTTCCTTGCGACCTCCTTCCTTGCTTCCGGTCCGCTTTTCTGCGCCGCAGAAGCTCCTTTCTTCCGCGAAAGCAGCTGCGAACGTCGCGATGCGCAAACGATGCGCCTGGGAAACCACGCTCGAACCACTTAACACGTGCAAAAAAAAACGAGGGCTGGAGAAGGCTGGGCGAAGATTCCTCGACGGCATACGGAAAAGATGCGGGAGGAATCGGGAGATTTTCGTGGTGAGAGGGGTGGTGCGTTCGATGGGCGTGGAGGACGAGGCGGGTCCAGGCCATCTGGATGATGGTGTGGATGGCAAGTGCACGTGGCACCACCCGTCCAGACAGGTGGACTTGCACCAACTTATGAGAGCATGTGGATGGACATGGGACGTGGCTCCTCGCTCTGCTACCCGCTTCCTGAATGCAGATCGGGGACATCTCCTACCTGCAAGCAGAAGGTTCGGAAGGAGTTGGTCCCAAAGACCGGGACCGTTGGTGCAGCCTACCTCGGGACGTGCTGGTTCCACCTTGATGCATCGGCAACGATCCAGACGCGTATCTTGCACCATCCAGAGAAGGTGATCCGATCCAATGTTGCAAGCCAGCTTCTTTGGCGATAGGGACGTCTAGAGCAGTTGCACAGGGTCCAGTGCAAGCGAATTGCGATGGAAAATCACCGGGTGGCATATCGTTGCAGCCCCGAGATGTTCAAACGAAACGCTCTCCTCCAAAGCATGAAGGAACCACGATTTATTCAACACTGTGCTTGGTCGTCTCGGACAAGCCTGCTTAAGTATCGGAGGTCTAGATAAATAGATCCTTGGACCGTACTTCCTGCACACCCTCCCTCGATTGAGTGATTGGCGTTTGTGCTCTTGGAGAATGGTGCAATCAAAAATGCCTGGCCGCACACACCGCCGACCAATCCATGTCTGTGGGCAGTCCTTTCTGTTCCATGAGGCTCACGATGTCTTTGGGCAAAGGTGCTAGGAACAGCATCGGTTTCGTAGTAGTGGGATGCACCACTTGCAGTGCAGCGGCATGTAGGGCATGACGCGAAATCATTTCTGACCTGCATGCATACAGATCGTCTCCAACGATGGGACGCCCCTCGTGCTGCAAGTGCAATCGAATTTGATGAGTGCGTCCTGTTACGGGCATTGCGGCCACCAAGGACAAATCTTGCGTAGAGGCAAGACACGTGAATTTCGTGGTGGCTCCTTTCCCCCCCTTTTTGACGCAACGATGGGCTACTCCTACCTCGTCCATTCGTTCAATGGCCGCTTCTGTGGTCCAGGACCGTCCTTCCACGTCTGGTGCACCGGCCACGGCCAAGTACGCCTTGCGCACGCTTCGATTCTCGAATTGGGACTGCATGATCCTGGCCGCTTCTTTCGTTTTTGCAAACACGGTCACGCCGGTGGTGTCCATGTCCAACCTGTGCACCGTCCGAGGCACTTCTTGATCCGTTCCGACGTGTGCAATGACGGCGTTCAACAAGCTTTCGTTCTCGAAGCGATGCCTGGGCTGCGCGCGCACGCCTGGCGGCTTGTCCACGACCACCAGCGACTCGCACTCGTGCAGCACGCGCAGCGGGATCGGCCATGGACGCAGCGGTTCCGAGCGCGACGCGCCGAGCAGCAGTGCGTTGGCCCGACGTGTCGACAGTCCCAGTGCAGCCGCCGCTCGACGTGCCGCCGAGCGCCTGCCTTTCGTGCATCCTTCGACGTCGAGGAAGGCTGCGAGGACCGCTTCTTCTCTTCGCTTCTTCTCCAGTTCCATGGCATCCGCCATCGCCGTTTCCACGTCATCCGCACGTGGAGAACGTGCAGCTCGTCGCCACTGTTCTTCGTCGAAGATGTCCACGCAACACTTGGGCATGTGTCGCAAGACGGCTTCCACGCCACGCAGCGGGATGTTGCAAGCGGGACATCGAAGCTGCTCCTTCGCGCAAGACGCTCGCACGTCGCGAGGACGTGTCCCGATGCGCCATGCGACGCGCATCCGCGTGCGACGACGGATGGAATTGGAAGCGACGAGACGTGGAACTTCGCACGTGCATTCGCAGACGCTTCCACGCCAAGTGAGCTTTCGCTTCGGTTCGACAGGAAGCGAAGCCACGTCGTCGCACACGTTGCCGTTGCGAAGCGAAGAGGAAGCAAGCGCAAGGCGAATGGAAACGCGCACGTGCCAAGATGGCAGTGGAGTGATTGGCAAGGTGCACGTGCCAAGGCACAGAAGCAAACAAGTGGCTAATCCCAACGACAGTGCACGACGGTGCGTCGGTGGAAGTTGTAGGCGTTGCGTGCGAGATGCTGCAACGCAAGGTGGCGAAGCTGGGCGATCCACGATGCAACATGGGATGCAATGACGATGCCCAACACCCATCGCTTGTGGTCAAGAAAGGCGGACGCCACGAGCGTCGCCACGGTCGCAAAGGCTTCAAAATTCTTTGATCCTTCGTTCCATCGCATCCTTGCTCCATGGCCTTGGCAACATCGAACGCCACCTTTGCAAGTCTACGTCTTGGCAACGCGCGATGGAGAGACATGCATTCGCATGGATGTGCACGGATGGGCCTTTCTATAGTTTGAAACCTCCCTCGGTGGCCTTCGTTGGTGTTCCACGCCGTCGATGGACCTCGTGCACGAGACCTCTCGGATGCGAAGAGGGCCCTACTTCAACGTCAACGGGGCGAGAAATATGCATCACCGAACGAGTCGGTCCATCGGAAGCCGCACTTTCTTGGTGGACGGACCCACCTGCATCACATCGCACGCGTGCGAAGCAATCCATCCACCTTCGTGGCGAGGCATCCGTCCATGCAAGCATGCCAAGGAGGGAAGAACCGAGCACCTCACGCGGCTTACCAACGCATCCACAACGCCTCGTCTGCCGTGCAGAACATGCGAATATTCTCCGAATTTTCCAGGCAGCGACCCCATCGAACCGTCACCCTCGTGTCCGGACCGAAGCCTCCCCTGGAAATACGGGACATACAATACCCCCCTGTTTTGAGTTGTGGAGGGGAAAGGCTCCCCTCCAAAGGGGGGCATTCGTCGCGACCCAACCCCCCGCCCTCCCCGGATGTTTACGAACGAGTTTAGCGATTCTGTCGTGTCTGGTGGTGCACAATCGTCGACGAAACTTGCGCCTCTGCAGCGAGCTTTGCGAGCGCGTGCGAAGATCCCTGCGCGTTCGAAGAGGCGTGGACGCATGGAAAGAGTGCAACAGTCCTACCTGCGGAACTGTGGAAGCTGAAGATGGCCGCAACGGCCTGCCTGACGCCTTGGAAGCGTCCCCTCAAGCCCATCAAACAACGCCACGTGGTGGTGGCGTTGTGTGCACTCAGCACCTTCGTGTGCTATGCAGATCGCATCAACATGAGCGTCACCATACTGCACATGGCCTCGGAGTACGAATGGTCGGCGGTCACGCAAGGATGGATCCTCTCCAGCTTCTTCTACGGATACATGCTGACGCAAGTGGTCGGAGGACTGCTGGCGCAGAAATATGGTGGCAAACAAGTCCTCAATTTTGCAGTGATGTGGTGGAGCGTATTCACCTACATCACACCGTTTGCCTCCCGACAATCTGTCTCCGTCCTGCTGCTGGCAAGGTTCCTGATGGGATTGGGAGAAGGAATGGCCTTTCCGTGTGTGTATCACGTCCTCTCCAGGTTCGTCCCACCGGAAGAAAGATCAAGATCGTTCGCAGTGGTGCAAGGGGGTGTCATGATGGGAACTGTGTTTTCTTTCCTCACCGCTCCTCTCTTGTGCGGTCGCTTTGGGTGGGAGTCCGTGTTCTACTCCTACGCCATCCTGGGATTCATCTGGAGCTTCTTCTGGATGTGGATTGCTCCCGACGACTATGGCATGATGCCGTACGGAGATCGGGATGACAGCATAGATTTTGAAGAGTGCGACAAGATGCTCCCACATGCTACCGGGTCATCCAATCATGCATTGGATGGGAAGGCAGCCGCTGGCAACTTCTCTTGCTTTCGACTTCTGCAGCATCCGGCCGTGATGGCCATCTTGGTTGTTCATTTCTGTCATAACTGGGGGCTGTACATCATGCTCTCGTGGTTTCCCACCTATTGCTATGAGGTGCTCGGCATCGACAAGACAGGCGTGTACATAACGTTTCTCCCCTACCTGATGATGGCTTTCGCGGCCATCTGCGGAGGTTGGGCTGCCGATCGATTGTTGCAGTCCGGCAAGTCAGTTTTGACCGTGCGCAAGTTGATGACCTTCCTGGGGCTGATGGGACCGGCCGTCTTTTTGCCTCTGTTTTCGTTGGTACAGAACAAGTTTGCAGCGATGCTGCTGGCTAGCCTTGCCCTAAGCTTGGCCACCAGCGTGGGCTCTGGAGCTCTCATCAACCATGTGGACATCGCTCCAAAACACAGCGGTACGCTGCTGGGCATCACCAACACGGCGGCTTCTCTTCCGGGCATCATCAGCGTCCCTTTGACCGCCTACTTGCTTCAAACCACCGGCGGTCTGTGGGTGAGCGTGTTCCTTCTCTCGTCCACGATCCAGCTGTCCGGCTTGTGGTTCTACTGGAAGCATGCACGTGCAGATCGCATCTTCCCGTGAGAGTGGATGGAATCCCAAGTGTTGCGCGGGTGCAGCAAATCCACTGCACACTTGCTCTGCTGCAGAAGCAGCGCGTCCATGGTGAGCATCCGTGTTTTGTTCCATTCCAATTGGTCCATGCTGGAGGTATCCACAGAATCAATGGTCATGTGAAACGAGATGGAAGTGCTCGTGCTGTGGCGCATCGGAAAAAAATACGACGAACTGCGCACTTGGCGGCTGAAGGAGCTGCAAGCTTCGTGCGAAGCAGAAGGACGAGCGACGGTGGACGTGAAAGACCCTTGCGAACGCGGAAACGCCTCGTGGGCTGCCTTCGACGACGTCGAAACCGCACGGCGGTGCGTGTCGAGATGCGCACTCGTGACCGCTGCGGTGGACGTGGTACAAACTGCAGAAACGCTGCGTGGATCGTGCACGAGCCAAGTGTGGACGTGCAGTGGAATCCAAGCACACGCTTGCAACCGGAAGCGTGCAGAATCGGTGCGTTCGAAACCAGCGAAAAGGTGGAAGGAAAGCGAGATGAAGCTAACTGAAAACGCAGCTGAAATGCAAGTGGACCAAACAAACAAAGCTACAGTACCTTGCCTCTGCACCGACGCTCTGGCTTGTGGAGAAGGACGATGGAACAGGAGCAGGAGTAGACAAGTACGTGGTGGGATGGGAGGTGGTGCAAGGGGGAGCCAGAGATGCAATAACTAGCCTGAAAAAAAGGAGCTGCAGAGGACCTACGAGCATGAAGCCAGAGCTCGCCGTTCTGACTGCCAACATGGCACACGTGCGTTATATGGACAGCATCCTCGATCCTTGCGTTGGAGCTGGATCGTTGCTGCAGGCTGCGGCAGCTTTGAGCTGCAACACGGCCATATGTATTGCTGCTGATAGAGATTGGAGGGCATTGGAGTGGACCACGAAGAATTTTGTATCCAACAGATTGCGCCCACCCTGTGGGGTCCTTGCAGACATTAGCAATCCACACTGGGTGCATGAGGGAATGGAATTTGATGTGATGGTGTCCGATCTACCTTATGGGATACGTGCAGAAATCGTGGATTCATTGGACGATCCAGCACAAGGAAGCAAGGGTTTGGAAAGCTTTCGGCGCATAATGAACGGAGCACTTTCAATGGCTCAGAGAGTTCTCCGGAACACCGGGCGATTTGCTTGTTGGATTCCTCAGTTTGCTCTCATGGAACTATCCTCTATCTTGTGTGAAGCCAAGGGGAGCGAAACAAGTGCTCTTGAGCTGGAATGTGTTCTTCAAGAAGAACGGGATGGTGGGGTTCAGCGCGCATTGGCGGTGTTTCGTGTCGGGAGTGGGCATATTGCAAATGGTACGGCTAAAGTCCCACCTCGTGCCAGACAATGGTCTAGTTTCAGTTGTAGTAGGAGTCTCCATTCTATGGATGTCACAGCTTCTGATCCCAAGAATGGGAAGGAGCTTGCAGTGGATGTGTGGAGGGCGGCTTGGAACGGTCAACTACCGGTTGTGCGGCAATACCTGGAATCAGGAGGAGATTTGAACCAGGTAGATCCGGACAGCGAATGCACGATGCTTCAGCTTGCTGCAGGCTATGGTAGAGAGGCAGTCTGTTTACTGTTGCTTGAGCATAGGGCAAACGTACTGGCAGATGCGGGGCGAAGTGGCAGCGCCGTTCATCGTGCGACTAGGTATGGGCATGTTGGAGTGGTGTCAGCAATCTTGGAGTGGGGAGGAATCCAAGCCATGGAGGCAGCCTCACTGCCAGATGCTGATGGATGCACTGCCATCTTCTATGCAGCACGCTATGGGCACGAGGATTGCCTGCTCTTGCTCCTAAATGCCCTTGGTAAGCAAGACAAGCCAGCTTTGGTTTTGGAGCAACCTGGTAGTCAAGGCCTGACTCCTCTGTGCGCAGCGGCGCGTTATGGGAAGATTAGGGCAATGGAGGTCTTGCTAGCGCATGATGTAGATAACCAGGGACGCACGGCCTGCGAGGAACAACTGACACCTGCACACCTAGCAGCTCGTTGGGGACATGCGGAGGCCCTCGCGGTCTTAGGTAGGTTTTGTGCATCTTCCCTCTTTTGCGTGGATGCCCACGGGAGATCGCCCTTGGATGAGGCTCGAGCCTGGAAGCGGACCGCTTGCATTGAAATGCTGATGAGTTGGGGTTGTTGATTGCGTTTCTTCTATTTTATTCAGAACCTTCGTGTGCATGAGAAAAAATTATGTGCTGTTGCTTCAATCTCTTTCTGCTTGCATGTGCCGGACAAGGAGCGCTTGGAGGAGCCAATCATTTACGTCTACTTCTTCGCTTTCTTCTTCGCTGTCTGTGCCTTGATCGGACATCCACCCGTCCCATTTACTTGTGGTTTCAGTATCTTCCCACCACGCCCTACCAACCCGCCTGTGCAATTCTTCTTCCCCATCTTTGCCTTCTCCCATGGTTTCGTCCAGGGCATCAAAATCAAGTCTCCAACCATCTTCGTCCTTGACCAATCGCACGCCACGCACCGCTCTACCAAACAGCCTCACCCTGGAGAGGCACACGTAGTGGAGGCCGTCTGCTTCTTGCTTTTGTGGTTTTCCTCTCAATTCTAAGCGAACACATCCGCCCAGGCATGCTTCTTTGCTTCCTGCGGACCAAGTTTGCACTTGATCGATCGGTTCCACAGGATGCCAGTTCCCCTGGTCCTCCCACACGTCTCGATCCTCGCTGCCGTCTGCAAATCCGTGTCCATCCACTTCCTGCATTTGCAGGAGTCGGACTATCCTGGCTTCATCGGGTGCGTAGAGCGGCGAGTTCGGTTGGAAATGTGCGCGGAAGGCTTGGATTTGCACGGCTTCCACCACAGCCACGGAGGTGCTGAGCCTCAACTCGATCCATTCGACGCAACGTTTCCCTTCCACGTCCATGTCTCTCCTCTCTGCACTTTGCACGTCCGACGTGGGATCGAAGTGTGCGTGTTCTGGCAGTGTTCCAGACGAGGACCAATACGTGGGATGGTGGAACCTGTGTCGTTCGCGACGACGCTCGGCACTTGGTCGCAGCACGTGGCGCGCCTCTTCTTCCGGGCGGTCCACGGAGGAGCTTCGCATCACTTCGGCCGCCAGCTGCTCGTCTTGGGCGCGGTACAAGCATCGCACGAGCCGCTTCGCTTCGCCTGTGTTTCGGCACAGCTCCGCCAGCCTCGCACCTCCGCCACGTGCGGCCAACGCTTGCCACGACGGTCCGCGCACGACGCAGCTTCGCATCCATCGGCACGTGCATTCGGCGTTCGCCACGTCCTTCGGATGCGACAAGTGCAGCAGCACGCGACACAGCAGCTCGTCTGGCAGGTGTGCGATGCACGTTTCCACGGCCATGTCGCACGTCCACGTGCATTGTCCTTCCACCTTCATGGTGGATGGTCCATCCCCACCACCACGTTGGACACGTGGCATGATGCAAACCACCGTTGCAAAGCATGTCGTGCCCAAGCATCCCCGTGTGGCAAGGAGAAGCAGCAGAGGCACGTGCACGAGCAAACGTGCGTTGCATAAGTCCAATCCACGCGCACCATCGCGAGCGCGTACCAACGCGCAGGCGGACAGACGGTTCGATGCACATCCACGCACACAAGAACGAACCCATACATGCTAGAAGAGAGAGAGGAAGACGAGGTGTGAAAGTTAGCATGGCTTGCACCCATTCAAGGAAAGCGGATGTATAAGAAGGAGCCAAATTGCACATTGGAACGAAGTGATGCCCGTGCAATGAGAAGGGGGACGTGAACAATGGAAACGATGCATATTCAATGTTCCGTGGGATGTCGTTGCTCGCGGTTGTGATAGCTTGCTCTACATCCTCCTACTTTCGATTCCGTGTTCTAAAGGAGAAAGGTGAATTCACGGAAACGACACAAGTTTCAATGGCAATGCAGCATTCAGAGGACGAATGTTGACGTTGCCGTACGGGCAATGCCCAAAACATCCACATTCCTTAGGAAACGCCACGTGCCATGCAAAGAACCACCGCAACCAGAACGGAAGCTTCCAAATGGATTTGGATGGAAGCTTGAAACGCACTTGGCTCGTTGGACTTGGCGCCATCGCGTCCGCCACCCTCGCATCGATGCCTTCGTCCCGCTCTTGATCGATATCTTTGTGCAAGATCTCGATCCAAGGCTCCCGGCAAAACTCGATCGATCGAGTCGAAGGCAAGACGGGAGTTTGTTCTCGATTAGCGGGTTTGGTCCACCTGGTGCGACGAAACCGCGGCATGCGACGACGTTTTCGACGTCCGTTTTGGAGACGAGCAGCCGCGTTGGAAGCGAAAGCACAGAGCAGACGCGATACATCAGATTGGAACGAGTCGACAAGCCGCGGGACGAAAGGACGGACGGAAAGTGCCACAGGTAGGGCACGCAGAAGACGTTTACAAGTGCAGAGGTGAAATTAGAAATCGTCCTCGTCCGAGTCGCTGTCGTCCTCGTCTTCGTTGCACATGACCTTCCAACCTTCTGCCACGAGGAACTTGCGCACGGTGGTGACGGTAGCACCGTCGGAGAGTCCGCATTCCGCCAAAGTGCTCTGGTCGTCCATGTCCGAACCCAAGTAGATGGCAAGCTCCCACGGCTCTTCAAACCCTTCCAAACGGAGCAGCTGATCTACAGGTTGCCATCCCATTCGCTTGGCCACGTCCGCCTTGAGATCCGACACGGTGGCGCTGTCGCTGTACTCCGCTTCGAACGTGTCCAGTAGCTCCGTCTTGGTCGCCATCGTCTCCTTCCAGTACAACGACCATTTTTCTTTCTGCATGCGTGGCTGCACCACCACCTTCATGACGAACGGATGCTGTCCTTCCAACCTACAGGCGCGCAGTCGATGCGAAGTGCGCGACTTTCGCGTCGCGTATCTGACGTCTTTCCACCACCAGCTGTCGAGCGTTATGGACGAGGGGGAGCGACAAGAATGCCAATCGACGGCACGACCCGACGAGGATCCGAGACGTGGACAAGGGGATCCTCCGCGGTTCACGAGGAAAAGAGCCCCTGGTGAACGAAGCTTTCTGATTGGTCCGTGGATTTCGTGGAGGGAGAGGATTGGTGGAGAGGAGAGAAAGTCCACCTGTGCAGGTACCAAGCGTGCCACGTGGACAGATGCAGTGCAATGTGCATTTATTTCGTGGGAGCTGTGCCTGAAGATGCGCTCAGGCTTGGGTGTGTGCCTGGTCGGCCTTCGTGGAACTTTCCGCCGGGCATTTCTCCCATGCGTCCAGTACAAAATCCAACAGGTGCTGCAACCAAGGACTGCCTTCAAAGCGCCTCAACTGCCCGCGTTCCTGACCAACAAAGAATATGACGGGATGGACACCTAGTCCGCAGAAAAAGCGGTCGCAGTCGATGGCCCCTAGCACCAGCGTTCCTCTCTCGTGGACCTTCCGCAGAGCAGAGACAAAATTGTTGCTCGCATGCGCAACCAGACTCTCATTCCTTTGGACCCGCATCAGGGACGCCTCCAAAAAATCAAACATGGCCAAATATCGCTTGCAAACACCACAGGAAGGAGAAGTGTACAAGAGAAGGGCCTCCCAACCCTGTTGGCAAACTTCCTCCACCTTGACGGGGCTCAGATCCCGCAAAAACATGCCCACGTGGATGTCTGGAAGCAACGAATCGTCGTCTTCATAGCGATGGGGGAGCAATGCCCCCCTGAAGAAAGCATCGACATAAACCTGCACTGTATCCAGTGGGCTGTGGTCACTTTCCAACGATGCTTCTAGAACAGCTGCTTCCAGCAAGTAATACTCCTGAATGGATGGATCGACAATAACTATTGCTGGAAGCTCCCCAGAGAATTGGAACCAGTGTGCAAGCCAATGGTCTGTAGTGTCTGAATCAGCATTGAGCTGATAAAAAATCATGTGCGGTGCAAGAGTGGTGCATACATCGTTCTGTGCAGGTGAAGTGGGTAGAGTGAACGGCGCACGCTCCGTACCAATGTTGCCGTTGTACGTATAATGTTCGGCTAGCTGATCGACGGCGCGTAACAAAGCGCGTGATAGAGTGCCTGCGGGGCCAGCTGCATTCAAGTCTCCGAGGAGCAAAAGGCTTGGATGAGATGACCCCACCGCTCTTTGTGGGTTGATGAAGGGAAATCGCAGCTCCCTTTCAAGCAGAGTGTGGATGCGTAGGTGATGGGCCTGTTGGATCTGGTTGTGCAGGACTTCCGCTCGAAAGCCTTCTCTGTTGACACAGTGTGTGACAAGGGTCGGTTTGCGGTCCAGAAAGTACACGCCTTGCACGACCGCCAGGCCTTCTTGGCACCATTCCGCGCTCCCTTGCATTCCAGATCCATCCCAAGCAGTGCTTGTGTCGGTTTCATGGACGGTTGCACAAGTCCACGGCGATGCAGTGTGTGGACCATGTGCATTGCAACGGCCCGCATCTCCGCGCATTCGATCCAGTAGCACCTTTGCACGCTTCCATTCCTTCGCGTAGAGGATGCTGACGGTGGTTCTGAGTCGATGCACGTCCACGAAATCGTCCAGTTGTTGACAGGCGTTCCAGGTTTGCACGTGACAGTCCACGGCCAGGAGCACCGACACCAGCGACGTCCTCTCTCTTTTTTCGTGCAGAAGATGCAGGACGCTCTCTTCCTCCGCGTCTTCTTCTGCATCTTGCTTCTTTTCCTCCTCTCTCTTCGCTTCGGCGATCGCATCGGCAACTGCTTCGGCGCGCAGCTGTTCGTCGATGGGAAACACACGTCGGTCGCCACGCGTGGCGACGACCAAGCTGGGCGGTCGCACGTCCAACGACCGCATCATGCTGTCCGCCGCCGCACTCCTCGCGTCGAACAGCTTCGCCGAGGCGTTCCTGGCCGCCAGCACGCGCAAGGCTTCGTGTGCACGCGCGTCCCACGGCGCAGCCACGGCGGCGACGCTCCAGGACGGTCCTTGGAGCAGCTGCGAGACGTCCATCACCGACCACAGCATCGTCTCGTCCATGTGGCACCTTCCCATCGTCGCCACGTGCGCCGCCATCGCCGCAAACAGCAGCTTGGCCATGGCCAAACCACGAGGCGCGGATGCGGATGGCCGCATGGACGTCGGTCCGAGTTTACGCGTCAGGATGGAGTTAACTTCGAGAGAGCGGGAGAGGACGCTTCGAAGTTCAGGCGAAGTTAACCGTGGGAGGCCTCCTGGCCTGGTGTTCATTGTGCAAGAGAAGCCATGCACTGTGAATTCATGGGACGTGCAAGCATGGACAGCAAGGGATGTCCACCCCACAAATGCACAGGGATGCGACCAGCCTCCATGGGTGTAAGAAGCGAGGAATGGAATGGCAACAGAGGGTGAACAGGGTCCGGGCCATGCGCAGGAATGCACTGGGGCATCGATCCGCAGGACAAGCATGGGGAAAGCCAATGCTGCCCCTCGCTAGATCGAGTCGTGGACACTGCCGCTGCTGTCAAAGGATTGCAAGGGCAATGAACACGTCACGTGGGTGGGAGGAGACAGCAGTCGTTGAAGGTAACTCTACGGGTCAAAATTGTTACAGCTTCGAAAGCGGCGACGCATTTCCAGCGGTATTGAAGGAAGTCACGTGCCCCGATTCGGTGCCGGCCATAGGGTCGATGGCCACATCAATGAGGCATGGGGCCCGAGCTTGGAAAGCAGATTGACAAGCGCTCTGCAATTCAAGCACAGACTCTGCTTTAATGCCACGACCTCCGAAGGCTTCCATTATGCGCTCGTGATGTGCGCTCTTCACAAAATCTGTCGGAGACAACACAAACTTCTGACCTGACTTTGATTGTGTCGGCTTTGGTCTGCGGTCGCCACCATAAATTCCGTTGTTGTTGAAAACAAAGATAACAATAGGCAGATTGTAGCGGCAAATTACCTCGCATTCAGCAGCTGAAAAGCCAAAAGCTGAATCCCCCTCTATGGCTAGCACCAGGCGCTCTGGACAAGCTATCGCAGCACCAACAGCGTAACCCAAACCCACGCCCATCGTTCCCCAGGTTCCAGCATCCAGTCGACTCCGAGGTTCCTGGAATGAAAGCAGCACCCGTCCAAAGTCCATTGTGTTGGCCCCCTCTGAAACAACAATGGGGGGCTTGGACAACTTCCTTGCCTCCGTCTCGATGGTAGACAAGGCACTGTAAAAATCCATGACTGGAAGCTTCAAGCTCTCAGCCACCTTTGCTTTGAGTTTATGCTTGGCGTCTGCCACACAAGACTGGAGCTCTTTTGCCCAATCAGCCGCCCCTGGGATTGCTTGATTCGCACTGCGGAACACCTTTAGAAGCTCTGCCGTGACTGCTTTAGCATCCCCCACCAAGCCAACACTTGGTTTTCTATGCAAAATTTCTTCACCCGAGATATCCACCAGGATAAACTTACATCCGGGTGCCCAGTTTGGCGGTTGCCCATAATGCAGGAGCCAGTTGAGCCGTGCACCGATGATCAGTGCAACATCGCAGCCCTTAAGCGCCTTGGACCTTGCTGCGGCCACACAAAGTGGATGTTTGTCGGGAACGATCCCCTTTCCCATTGGGGTTGCCAAGCAAGGGATTGACAAAAGCTCTGCTAGCTCTATGATTTCTTTTTCTGCCCTTGCATAACCAGCACCTTTGCCAACAACAATCAGTGGCCTTTCAGCGGAGGATAGAAGTTTTGCAGCATCTTCTAAAGCAACCCTATTGATGAGTGGAGCTGGCGTACTTGCTGGCTTTGCCAGCGGGCTATCAAAAAGAGTTGAGTACTGGGTAATCGAAGCTGTCAATAAATCAGCTGGGATATCCACGTACGTTGGTCCTGGTCTACCTTGTACTGCTGTTTGGTACGCAAGCGAGACAGCGCCAGGAATGTCTTCCAGTACATCAGCTTGAATGGACAATTTGCAGTGCTCGCGTGTCGCTGCCACTTGATCGAGTTCCTGGAAGCCACCCAGGCCAACCCGATTGCGTTCTACAGATCCAGATACCATGATCAGCGGCCAGCAATTGATCTTTGCGTTCGTAAGGCCTGCCAATCCATGGATGACTCCAGGCCCAGAAACGGTCAAAAACGCAGCAGGTTTGCCAGTCAAATAGCCGACTGCACCTGCTGCATATCCTGCGGCTTGTTCATTCCTCATACCTACATACCGAATCCCTTCTCTCTCAACTTCTGATGCCAGCTGGGTCACAGGGATTCCAACTACCCCAAACATGTACTTCACTCCACACATTGCAAGGGATTTAGCAACAAGAGCGTGCCCGGAAATGCTCGACTTTGGCTCTTCCTTTGCTGCAGAGGACTTAAGCTGCGAAGCCTTCTGCGAAGATTGGTCTTCTGATTTAAGAAAGTGCGCTGAAACAATCCTCCTTTGTATTTTGCCAGTCGCAGTGCGGGGTAGATTATCTGTCACAAAGAGCTTCTTCGGTACTTTGAAAGCAGCGAGCGATTTGCCAACATGCGCAATGATTTCTTCGGCTGAGACAGAAGCATTGCTTTTGACAATCACCGCTGCACCGACCTCTTCGCCGTATTTTTCATCCGGCATGCCGAAAGAGACAGCCTCTGACACAAGCGGATGGGATAGCAATGCAGCGTCGACCTCAAGTGGTGATATTTTCTCGCCTCCGCGATTTATCAGCTCTTTGATCCTTCCTGTGAGGGTGACGTACCTTTCTTCATCCATATAGCCTTGGTCCCCCGTGTGGAACCAACCACCAGCAAAAGCCTCCTCATTGGCCTCCGGTCGGTTCAGGTACCCCTTCGTGACATTCGGCCCCTGTATGCAAACCTCCCCAATTTTACCAGGCGGCAAGACATTGCACGACGAGTCAAGTATAGCAACCTTGACGTTGGTGCCACGCCCTACAGTACCCGGTTTCCTCTTGCCATACTTGGGCAATGGATTTGAAGTCATCTGGTGGCTGGCTTCGGTCATTGCATATGCCTCCAAAACTGGAGCATTGAAAGCTTCCTCCAGGCGCAGTAAGACGGGTGCTGCTAAGCTGGAACTGCAGCTACGGATGAAACGTAGCTTAGGTGGTGCGTCTTTCGGATAATCCTTGGCCGCTCGAGACAGCAGTACCTGGTGAATGGTGGGAACCGCAGTGTACCAAGTCACATGGTGATTGACAACATCTTTCCAGAATGAAGATGCAGAAAAGGCTCCTTGCGCTGGCAGAACGACCTTTCCACAGGTTGCAAGTGTGGACAGCAAGCCCGCCATCAGTCCGTGAACATGGAACAGCGGCATCACCAAGTAAGTCACGTCCTTTCTGTTGAGTTCATAGGTTCCCACAATATTTCTCACCGACGCACATAAATTTGCATGCGAAAGGGGGACACCTTTTGGTCTTGAGGTGGTCCCGCTGGTATGCAGAAACAGAGCAACATCTTCTGGTTCTGGCGTTGGCAGCATCGGCGGATTTCTGATTTCTGCACCAGTATTCATCCCCTTTGCATGGTCGACTACCTTCAGTTGCACGTTCTCTATCCCGCTGGATCGAACCACAATTGCTCCGCATTCTTTTGCTGCATCCTCGGCTTCCTTTGCCGAGCCATCTCCAGGAGTCACCAGTACCTTGGACTTGGCATCCTGCATGTAAAACAGGAATTCTTCTTTCGTGTATTTTGGATTGAGGGGAGCCGCCACGAATCTGAAGCACGCTGCGCCGAAGAAAGCAGCCACGAAGTCGATCGAATTCGGCAGTGCAATGGACACCACATCTCCTGGTTGCAATCCGAGCTTGGCCAGGTGGGCACCACATCGCGCCGCCGACGCTCGCAGCGCCTGCCTCGTGACCTCCGCCGGCGGCTGGGAGGCTCGCACGAGTGCCACGGATGCGTCGGATCCGTCCAGGAGGCGCGAGAGCGTCGTCCAATGCGCCGCCATGGCCTTTCTATGCGCTTCTCGCCGCTCGTCGCACGTGCCGCACAGGTCCGACACGGATGGCACTCGACCGTAAACTTCGAAGTTTACTTTCACGATCGTGAGAGGTGCAGAGAGAAGACCACCACGAAACTGCACGAAAGTTAAGCTCAAGAGGACTGGGAGGGAGTGGATGAGGCCACGTCCGTCCCAGCCAAGTCGTGGACGTCACGTCGACACGTGTTGGAAGAGAAGTGAACGTGGCACCAAGGTCTCCTTTGCCATGGAAAGGGTGCGCGCGAGGGTCCCGGAGGAATGCAAAACAGGACAAGCACGGATCAAGGGGACGCAAGGACCATACGTACCAACGAGGTGCGTGGAAAGCAAGGGGCACACGCCACACCCGTCGCTACAGCATGCGCCAAGCTCGCGGCTTCCACTTCGAAACGCGTGGGTCAATACACGTCGCAAGCAGGTCGGAAAGGTTGTCTAGGATAGGCAATGCCTACCGCACTAACGATCGTATCCCAATGGCCATGCTACACATGACATCCAATGCAAAACCTCAGTGGATTAAAAAGAATCCATGCTTCTTTCCAAGGAAAAGGTACACCCGTTGCTACATCTTGTTACAAGGTTTTATCAATTCGTTTTACGTGGTAATCGGTTGCTTGTGTTGGTTCCCTTGTCTTATGACCTTTTTGTGCTTAAGAACATGCGGTTTGAATACAACTAGCTCGGACACTGCGCAAAGAGATAGTTACCCATCGTGAGCTAGAACGAAAATTCTCGCGCTTGAATTATCAATTGCAGAAAACGGAAAAAAGATTTGTGCTTGCATGTAAAGTTGAGACCAACCTAGTTGTGACGGCATCGTGCTTGTCGCGGTGCGCTGAGGTTGCATGCAAACTACGAACACTTTGGTGACGTTCTAATTGAAAATGGCACGGGCACTAGCAACAAACACAACGAAGTTGGGTGATGCTTTTTCGTGTGTCAAAACCGCCCAATCGTACCTTGCAACCACTCCTAAGCAATTTCAGACTTCCTAGGCAAGAGTGATGAGCAAAGCATGAACACTCCGAAGTTGCAAACCGATTTAAACAAATCTAGCGGACCTTGCAATGGTTTTCGTACTTTATCCTCGAGTGAACGAAAGCATCATGTTCTTGCATGCCCAACCGGCATTGATATACACTGTAGATAAAAAGAAACTATAAAGTGCTTGGACTTAGAGGAAACTGGGAGTCCAAGAGTCCAACGCATGAAATGCATTGTTTCGCGTTACCCTTCTACCCACGGAATCAACTTGATACCATGTAGCGCGAACATCTCTCCTTTGTTTGAAAAATGTCCAGAGGTAGCAAAATAACAAGCTTTGCAAGTGTCGATGGCCAATCCTGCACACAAGGTTTCATGTCGCTTACGTGTTGTGTTTGAAAGAGCCTAGCCAAACTTTCAACGCAAGCATAGGAGAAAGATTCTTCACGTATTGCGGCGGTCGTGGTTAGAAGTACCAAAGACGTCGAGAACTTCGAGTTGCCGTCCCTCCCTCGAATGAATGTTAGCTAGTGCTCTCCGCTTTGGGATTAGCATGGAAGTTGAAGTGGCTCGATTAAGATTGATATGAACCGTTAGGAGAATATACTTCCTCTGGCTATTTTTGGCATGTCGGATGTGAGCACGAATACAAACGAATAATTGAATCGTTGATGACGTTGTAGGAACGAAATGGAAAAAGTTTCTAGCCCTGTGCTCGTACTTTGATCCATCCGATCCATGTCCGAAATAGAATTTTACCTTCATAAAGCCAAGGTCAAAAAGTGCATGTGAGCAAGAGAATATTTATTTTGACCGCTTGCGCGTGAAAGATGTGATGAAAATTCGGACATGATGCGCAATTTTGAAGTGGACTATGCATTGACACACAATAACGACTATTTGACTGGTAATTTCGATTTTCTCACAATGGACAAAACTAGCATCACAACGTAATTGAAGTAATCACAACAAGATGTCGATGGCAACTTCAATAAAGCTCGAAGTCTTTTAAGAGATTTAAATGTCAAACTCCATGGTCATTGAGCAATGCCGCATGCTATTGTGAGCCACTTATGGTTGTTGAGAGCAAAGTTTTTAGGCCACAATACTGAAAAGCAACCCATTCTCACACCCGTACACAAGTAACGTACTACTATCGAGCATGCATTGGGAATGGACGAGAAAATTTTCACGAAGAAATGGGTAGATAGCTCTACAGAAGAAAACGCAACGGATCCAAACATCAAACAAACCTGTATTATGTAAGATATCACTAGAGGGTGTTGACGACCCTTAAAATTGCCACTTTGGTTTTGCTTCAAGGGCCATAAAGAAGGCACACATGGACAGCACAAGTGCTTTGCACATTCTTCACAAACCCAATTTACCTTGCCAAGCATCCACTTGACAGGATCACGAGCTTGACGAAGAAGTGTCAAAACTTGGCATTGTGCAAGGACGTGCATAGAACATTGTGTAGTTACTGCTGCCTCTCGGAAGCAATCCGACGCTATGTTTACCGGTTCTTTGTGCGGGCTCACACATAGTAGCAACGGTGTCGTGGAACACGACCCAGAATAGTGGGGGGTTGTTTCGATAAAAATATGCCGCTTTTCATTGCAAAGTACATTTGAGATGTCGCTGCCAAGAGTATGAGGCATAAAACACATTATGAAGAAGTGGTCATATCCGGATATGCATGGAACCCAGCTTTGGGCAATATCGTTGCAAGCTACGAGGAAGAAGCACTTCCAGACGCACAAGAATCAATCTGTTGGTTCAATAAAGTGCCGTCCATCGACTGCCAGAGTGAAGTCTTCTTGGCCTGGAACATTAACCCAGAAATAGTCCGGGCGCAAGGCGGTTGGGTCAGTCTGCCCGGGGCTTTCGTTCCCAGAACTAATGAAGTTCGACACATCGCCCAATTCCCTTTCAGGGGTGGATCCTGTAATGTAAAAGATGCCCTTGTAGCCAGCCACTCCTATGGCTGCATCGCCTTGAAAGTTGTTAGTCAAAGAAACAAACTGGAAACGTTGCAAAGGATCATCCGTGGGGAATATGAGGAAGATACCACCATTCAAATCATTCCAAGCATTTCCTTCAAAGCTCAAGAAGGAGTTTGCAGGCACAATGTTAGCAAAGCCAGCTTCATAGTTGAAAAATTGCCGACAAGCAATGGACAAGTCTTCCTGGATAACATTCCTCACCGTCAGGCCACCATCAAACGTGCCAGACCCTGTGTTGACAAAGATGACGTTGGACCTTGGGGTCGCTTCCTCTGGAAAGCTGAAGCTGACATCCTGAATGCTACTTGAAGCTGTCATGCTGGATATGGCAATATGGCGGTGGTTGTTTCCTGCTGCACCAACGTATTCTGTCGATCCACGAATGACAAAGCTTCCTGAAAGACTGTACCCAAACTCGACAAACTCCACATCGGCAGCGCTCTCAAAGTTGTTCCCATTCACACTAATGGCGCTTTCAGTCTGTCCGCCTGATACTGGGCTCTTCAAATGCCGAATGCGCAAACCGCTTGAAAAGGAGACGTCATCGGCCTGAACCAAGATAAAAGTAATGGCAGCAGAATCGTCTGCTGGCGATTGTAGAACGCTGTCCCTTTTCCCAACAATGGAAACGGGTGTGCCAATGGTCAGGGTTCCGTCAATGAGCGTGATTGTTCCCACCACTTGAATGGATTGTCCCGGGTCTGCCTCATCAAGTGCGGTCCTCAGTTCTGCTTCGTCGGAAACCTCAAAGTCTGCACTTGTGCATTGCTGGTTCATATCACATATGGGTATCTGCCCATCGCAATCGTCATTTGTTTCGCACTGTAGAGTCATCACCATCACACCGTCTGAACATACCCCATCAGGCGCCGCCACGTTTACTGCCAGCACGAAGCAAGTGTACTCTGTGTTCCTGTCCAGTCCCGAGATGGTGGCAATTTGGGTATCCCTGGGTATGTCGGTTTCTTCTGCTACAAAATCAGTAGCTGTGCAATCCTGTGGTTCCGGCTCAAAGCAGCGTACAGTGTAGGTCTCTTCAGGAAAACCTTCAGAGCCCTGGTCCCACGTAAAGGTCACACTGTTGCTGGTTACCGTGCTTGCATCAACGTCAAAAGGTGCTCCAGGAGCTTCTGGCATCATGCAAGCCCCGTCAAGTGCACAGAACTCCCCAGCAGGGCAGTTTCCTTGTACGGCTGGGGTCTCCTGTGGAGAACATGCTGTGCAACTGCCATTGGAACAAATAGGTTCAGTCCCAGTGCACTCGTCATTTGTATCGCATTGCAATGTGCTGCATCGTCCGCCTTGTCTGCAAAACAGGCCAGCAGGACAGTTTCCTTGGATGGCTGGGATCTCCTGTGGAGAGCATGCTACGCAAGTGTCATCTGAGCAAATCGGAAAAGCTGCTCCACAGTCAGAAGTAGACTCACACTGTTCCGGAGTGCAGCTTCCGTCAAGACGACAAAACGTCTCTCCCGGACAGCTCCCTTCTGCAGCTGGTCGCTGTATAGGCCCGCAAGCGACGCAGAAGTCAGATGTGCAGACTGGGCGAGTGGCCGATTCTTGACAGTCTTTGCTGGTAGAGCATTCAGGTGGAGCATCTTCAGCCGAGCTTGTTCCGCCCTTGATGGTGGTTTGCTCTAGATCATCAGCAAGATCTTCCGTCCCCCTGTCGTTCAGTAGCACCACAGCAGCGCTTTTCACATCGCTTAAACGAGCCTCACTTGACAGCACACTGTTTGCTGTTGCCTCGATTTCTTCTTCGTCCGCACCGTCAAAGTTGCCTCCGAGTACAATTGTAGCTTCGAATTCTTCGCCCAATAGCCTTCGGCGGTCGTTCAGCACTTCTGTACAGCTAGACTCATCCGCTAGGCAGGCTGTATTTGTGGGAAACCCAGCTTCATCAATGAAGGCTTCACAAAACGCTTCAATGACAGCAGTCTGTTCAAAAGCGGTACAGCTGTCCACACTCAGCACGATTCTCAGTCGGAAATCTGGAAGAGGGGGCGTGGACACTACAAGGGCGGTGGAACACACTCCATTGGGCTCCACTCGGTTCACAGCCAAGACAAAGCAGTTGTATGCTGAGTTCGGAGCCAGGTCTGAAACTGTTGCCTCTTCAATTCCCCTCGCGATACCTGTCACCTCTGAAAAGAAGTCTGTTGAAGTGCAATCCTGTGGCTCACTGTCAAAGCAACGGACCGTGTAAGTCTCGACAGGCACACCTCGTGATCCATCTTCCCAAGCCAAGGTCACGCTGCTGCTTGTCGCTGATATTTCTTGCAAGCTGGTGGGTATTCCTGGAGCAACATCTTCAGGCATGGGAATGAATACACAGCAGCCACAGAGCTTGTTCTTGATTTTGGGACCGTTGCATCCGCCGGGATACCAGCCCACCAACTGTCCTTCCAAGCTGCCATACTCGCAATCTTCTTTCCTGGAACACACGAAATCAAAGTCAAGCGTGGGGTTTTGATCCTCCAGTTCACCAATGATGAAGCGGCAGGCCCGGACATTGGCCGTTCCTGGAACTCCGCAGAAGTCCACCGGATCATCTAGAAAGAAGGCCTCCTCCTCACAACAAATGCTAGAAAGGCATCTGAGGAATATCAGGAGGATAGACCAGATTGCTCCGTTCGGTAGCCGGGCCATCGTGCTGATAGCCAGATAGCACTTGCGTGGTGTACCCTGTCCAAGCAAGCTGCATGAAAGAAAAACAAGAGTCAGCAGGTGTCTTGAGAAGCATCCTTGTCTCTTTCAAGCCACCCATTATGATTTCATGCCTTACCCCGTCTGTCCTGTATTTCATAGTTTGCGCCCTCGTTCACCCTCCACCCCGTTTCCCTCTTCCATCGCAGCAGGATTTTGATCGGGCGCGCTTCGATGCCATGAATTGAAGGCCATGTATTCCTCCGAACCTCTCTAGG
>LFIK01000862.1_pt1 | contig 23201 bp, 17 predicted proteins | sample 643401 | NCBI WGS metagenome assembly LFIK01 (sample SAMN03777447, study PRJNA286221) | soda lake metagenome | biome: soda lake; feature: Kulunda steppe; material: water; isolation source: sample T5-Br brine of Lake Tanatar-5 | place: Russia: Kulunda steppe | collected 2010-07
CATACGCGCGGAAATCACCAAAATACTTCGTGATCGCCGCCGTCAGTGTCGTCTTGCCGTGGTCAACGTGACCAATCGTCCCGATGTTGACGTGCGGCTTGTTACGCTCAAACTTTGCCTTTGCCATCTTGGCCTCCTTGTTCCTGCGGTGCGACGGGTTCGACCCGTTCCGCTCATGCGAATTTCTTCTGGATCTCTTCGGAGATGTTCTGCGGCACCGCCTCGTAATGGGAGAACTGCATGGTGAAGTTCGCCCGCCCCGAGGACATGGAGCGCAGGGTGTTGATGTAGCCGAACATGTTGGCCAGCGGCACGAAGGCGTTGATCGCCACCGCGTTACCGCGCGATTCCTGACCGCTCACCTGCCCGCGCCGCGACGTCAGATCACCGATGATGCTGCCGGTGTATTCCTCCGGGCTGACCACTTCGACCTTCATCACCGGCTCGAGCAGCTTGGCCCCGGCCTTGCGCAGACCTTCGCGCATCGCAGAGCGCGACGCGATCTCGAAGGCGAGCACCGAGGAGTCGACATCGTGGTAGGCGCCATCGACCAGCGCCACCTTGAAATCGATCACCGGGAACCCGGCCAGCGGACCCGAATCCATGACCGACTTGATGCCCTTCTCGACACCGGGCACGTAATCCTTCGGCACCACGCCGCCGACGATGCGGCTTTCGAAGCTGAAGCCTTCGCCCGGCTCCGTCGGCTCGATCTCGAGCTTGACGCGCGCGAACTGACCGGAGCCGCCGGTCTGCTTCTTGTGGGTATAGTCGATCTCGGTCTTGTGGCTGATCGTTTCGCGGTAGGCGACCTGCGGCGCGCCGATATTGGCCTCGACCTTGAATTCGCGCTTGAGGCGATCCACCAGGATGTCGAGATGAAGCTCGCCCATCCCCTTCATGATGGTCTGACCCGATTCGAAATCGGTCTCGACCCGGAAAGACGGATCCTCGGCCGCGAGCCGCGCCAGTCCCTGGCTCATCTTCTCCTGGTCGGCTTTCGACTTCGGCTCCACGGCGATCTCGATGACCGGATCGGGGAAGGTCATCGTCTCCAGCACCACGGGCTTTTGAGCGTCCGCGAGCGTATCGCCGGTGGTCGTTTCCTTGAGGCCCGCCAGCGCGATGATATCCCCGGCCGCAGCCCAGTCGATCTCCTCGCGCGAGTTCGAGTGCATCATCATCATCCGGCCGATCCGCTCACGCTTGCCCTTGGTCGCGTTGAGCACCTGATCGCCCTTCTTGAGCGTACCCGAATAGATCCGCGTGAAGGTCAGCGTACCGACGAAAGGGTCGTTCATGATCTTGAACGCCAGCGCCGAGAACGGATCATCGTCCTTGGCCGAGCGCGGAATGTTGCGCGTCTCGGTCTCGTCCTTGGGATCGAATCCCATGTAGGCTGGCACGTCCAGCGGGCTGGGCAGGTAGTCGATCACGGCGTTCAGCAGCGGCTGCACACCCTTGTTCTTGAAGGCGGAGCCCGCCAGGACCGGAACGAAGGCCATGGCCAGCGTGCCCTTGCGGATCAACGCGCGCAGGGTCTCGACATCGGGCTCCCGCCCCTCGAGATAGGCCTCCATCGCATCGTCGTCCTGCTCGACGGCAAGCTCGATCATCTTCGAGCGCCATTCCTCGGCGACTTCCCTGAGTTCCTCGCGCACCGGCTGGCGGGTCCAGGAGGCGCCCAGATCCTCACCCTTCCAGGTCCATTCTTCCATGGTCAGCAGATCGACGATGCCCTCGAGCTTGTCCTCGGCGCCGATCGGCAGGTTCACCGGCAGCGGCTCGGCGCCGGTGCGGTCCTTGATCATGTGGACGCAGTTGAAGAAATCCGCGCCGATCTTGTCCATCTTGTTGACGAAAACGACGCGCGGCACCTCGTAGCGGTCGGCCTGGCGCCAGACGGTCTCGGTCTGCGGCTCAACGCCGGCATTGGCGTCGAGCACCGCGATCGCACCGTCGAGCACCGCCAGCGAGCGCTCCACCTCGATGGTGAAGTCGACGTGACCCGGCGTGTCGATGATGTTGAAACGGTGGAACTTGTCGGTGGCCTGGCTGCCATCGTCGGAGCGCGCCCAGAAGGTCGTGGTCGCGGCCGACGTGATGGTGATGCCGCGCTCCTGCTCCTGGCTCATCCAGTCCATCGTCGCAGCGCCGTCATGCACCTCACCGAGCTTGTGACTCTTACCGGTGTAGAACAGGATCCGCTCGGTGCAGGTCGTCTTGCCGGCATCGATATGCGCCATGATCCCGAAATTGCGGTAGCGCTCGAGGGGATATTCGCGTGCCATTGGTCTCTCGTCCTCGCAGCCGGGGTTACCAGCGGTAGTGGCTGAATGCCTTGTTGGCGTCGGCCATCTTGTGGGTGTCTTCGCGCTTCTTGACGGCGGCGCCGCGGCTGTTTGCGGCATCGGCCAGCTCGCCGGCGAGGCGTTCCTGCATCGTGTTCTCGTTGCGCTTGCGGGCCGCCACGATCAGCCAGCGAATCGCCAGCGCCTCGCGGCGCTCGGGGCGCACCTCGACCGGCACCTGGTAGGTGGCGCCGCCGACACGGCGCGAACGCACCTCGACCGAGGGCTTGATGTTGTCGAGCGCCTCGTGGAACACTTCGATCGGCGCGCGCTTCAAGCGCCCCTCGATCCGATCCAGCGCGTTATAGACAATCCCCTCGGCGACGGACTTCTTGCCGTCCACCATCAGGTTGTTCATGAACTTGGTCAGAACCCGGTCACCATACTTGGCGTCGGGAAGAATCTCGCGCTTTTCGGCGGCGTGACGACGGGACATTGAAGCCTCTCCTTACTTCGGACGCTTGGCGCCGTATTTCGAACGGCGCTGGCGACGATCCTTGACGCCCTGGGTATCGAGCACACCGCGCAGGATGTGATAGCGCACACCGGGAAGGTCCTTGACGCGCCCGCCGCGGATCAGCACGACCGAGTGCTCCTGCAGATTGTGCTTTTCACCGGGAATATAGCTGATCACCTCGTGGCCATTGGTCAGCCGCACCTTGGCCACTTTGCGCATGGCCGAGTTCGGCTTCTTCGGCGTCGTGGTGTAGACGCGCGTGCAGACGCCGCGCTTTTGCGGGCACTGCTCCAGGTGGAGCGACTTCACCCGCTTGACCTTGGGCTGCCGCGGCTTGCGGATCAGCTGTTGAATCGTCGGCATTCCGGTTCCCCGTGTTGCATCGCGTTCATTTCGTGTCGCGCGACCGGCGCGCGCATGTGTCTCCTGGTCGCGCGGTCGGCGCGCGCCTGTCTGTTCGAGTCGCGCGACCGGCGCGCGGCTGCCTTGTGCGCCTTGCTGTCCATGCAAAACGCCGAAACCGCCTTCGCCCCCGCGATAGCGGGACCGATGCGGTGGAAATCCAGAGGATCGGGGCGCGGGGCCCGGATCGTGACCACTCAGTTGCTATGGCACTCGGCATGGCCCCGAGGCCGGGCCGAGCGGATATCGCGCCGTATAGGCAGAGTCGCGGTGGGTGTCAACCGCATCCGACCCCCTGAGAAGCCGGAAACCGTACATGCACGGAAACGAAAGGCCCCCGGCGGCTCACCGCCGGGGGCCTCGGGTCTCATTTCGCTGGCTGCGCCGGGATCACCCGTCGTCGCGGGGCGCTCCGAACGGATCGGCCGATCCCTCTTGTGGCAGGTCGGGCGCCGCCAGCGCCGCAGCTTCGGCGGCCTCGGCCTGTCGCGCCTCCAGCGCCCGCTCGTCCCGGGCGGCCGCGACGCGGCGCACCTCGGCACTCGCACGGCCGGTCCCGGCAGGGATAAGTCGGCCGACGATGACGTTTTCCTTCAGCCCGACCAACTTGTCGCGCTTGCCCTGCACCGATGCCTCGGTGAGCACGCGAGTCGTTTCCTGGAACGAAGCGGCGGAGATGAAGGATCGGGTCTGCAGGCTTGCCTTGGTGATGCCAAGCAGGATCGGACCGCCCTGCGCCGGGCGACGATTGTCGGCGATCGCCTTTGCATTGGCTTCCTCGAATTCGGCCTTCTCGACATGTTCGCCCTTGAGCAGCGTCGTCTCGCCGCTGTCGGTGATCTCCCATTTCTGCAGCATCTGGCGCACAATGACTTCGATGTGCTTGTCATTGATCTTCACGCCCTGCAGGCGATAGACGTCCTGGACCTCGTTGATGAGGTAGTTCGCCAGCGCCTCGATACCCAGAATGCGCAGGATGTCATGCGGCGCCGGATGACCGTCCATGATATACTCGCCGCGCTGGATATAATCGCCTTCCTGCACCGGGATGTGTTTGCCCTTGGGAACGGTGTATTCCACCGGTTCAAGGGTGTCGTCCGTCGGCTCGATGGTGATGCGGCGCTTGTTCTTGTAATCCTTGCCGAACCGCACATAGCCGTCGATTTCGCAGATGATGGCGTGATCCTTCGGCCGGCGTGCCTCGAACAGCTCCGCCACCCGCGGCAGACCACCGGTGATGTCCTTGGTGCGTGCGCCCTCGCGCGGGATTCGGGCAACGACGTCACCCGCCCGCACCGCTTCACCGTCCTCGACCGACAGAACCGCATCCACCGACATGGGATAGGTCACCGGGTTGCCTTGCGGCGTGCGCATCGGATCTCCGGTTTCCGGATCCATGATGATGATCTCCGGCTTGAGCGCGCTGCCCTTGGGCACGGCACGCCAGTCCGATACGATCCGCTGCGTCATGCCGGTCGCGTCGTCGGTCTCCTCGCGCACGGACAGGCCCGAGATCAGATCGACGTGGCGCGCGACGCCCGGCGCTTCGGCGATGATCGGCAGGGTATAGGGGTCCCATTCGATCATCTTGTCGCCGCGCGCGACCTCGTCACCATCCTTCACGAACAGCTTGGTGCCGTAAGTCACCTTGTTCGACGAACGCTCGACGCCATTCTCGTCGACGATGGCGATCTGCATGTTGCGGCCCATGACGATCCGCTCGCCCGCGGCATTCTCCAGAATGTTCGGGTTGCGCAGCTCGATGCGCCCGGCATGGCCGGCCTCAAGGAAGGACTGCTGTCCCCCCTGCGCGATCCCGCCAATATGGAAGGTCCGCATCGTCAACTGGGTGCCCGGCTCACCGATCGACTGTGCCGCGATGATGCCGACGGCCTCGCCGACATTGACCATGGTCCCGCGTGCGAGGTCACGGCCATAGCAGGCCGCGCAGACGCCCTCTTCCGCTTCGCAGGTCAGCGGCGACCGGATCTTCACGCTGGTGACATCGAGTTCGTCGAGCATGTCGGCGCGCCGTTCATCCACCAGCTCACCACGGCGCAGGATCACCTCGTCCGTTCCCGGGCGCTTCACATCCTGCGCGATGACCCGGCCGAGCGCGCGCTCGGACAGGGGCGCCACGATCTCGCCGTCATTGACGGCCGCCTCGGCGGTGATGAACTCGTCGGTGCCGCAATCCTCGATGCGCACGATGCAGTCCTGGGACACATCGACCAGACGGCGGGTCAGATACCCTGAATTCGCCGTCTTGAGCGCCGTATCGGCCAGGCCCTTGCGCGCACCGTGGGTGGAGTTGAAGTATTCAAGAACGGTCAGGCCTTCCTTGAAGTTCGAGATGATAGGGGTCTCGATGATCTCGCCCGAGGGCTTGGCCATCAGCCCGCGCATCCCGCCGAGCTGCTTCATCTGCGCAGGCGAGCCGCGCGCGCCCGAATGACTCATCATGTAGACCGAGTTCGGCTCCTGCTCACGGCCCGCGTCATCGTAACGCACCGCCGAGATGTCTTCCATCATCGCCGAGGCGACGCCGTCCGAGCAGCGCGACCAGGCATCGATCACCTTGTTGTACTTCTCGCCCTGGGTGATCAGCCCGTCCATGTATTGCTGTTCGAACTCCTTCACGCTGTTGCGCGTCTCGCCGACGATCTTCCACTTTTCCTCGGGGATCAGCATGTCGTCCTTGCCGAAGGAAATGCCGGCGCGGAACGCTTCGCGGAACCCGATCGCCATGATCTGGTCGCAAAAGACCACGGACTCCTTCTGCCCGCAGTGACGGTAGACCGTATCGATGACTTCCTGCGCGTCCTTCTTGCGCAGCAGGCGGTTAACCAGATCGAAGGGTGCCTTCGCGTTGAGCGGCAGCAAAGCGCCCAACCGCAACCGGCCCGGCGTGGTCTCATAGCGCTTGTAGACCTCGTTGCCTTCCTCATCGATCTGCTTCACGCGCGCCTGGATCTTCGAGTGCAGATGCACATGTTCGGCCGCGAGCGCATGCTCGACCTCCTCCACCGAGGAGAAGGCCATACCCTCGCCGGGCAGCCCCTCACGCATCATCGAGGCGTAATACAGACCCAGAACCATGTCCTGCGACGGCACGATGATCGGCGCGCCATTGGCGGGCGACAGCACGTTGTTCGTGCTCATCATCAGCACGCGCGCCTCGAGCTGCGCCTCAAGGCTCAGCGGGACATGCACCGCCATCTGATCGCCGTCGAAATCGGCGTTGAACGCGGCGCAGACCAGCGGGTGCAGCTGGATCGCCTTGCCCTCGATCAACACGGGCTCGAAGGCCTGGATACCCAGCCTGTGCAGCGTCGGCGCCCGGTTCAGCAATACGGGATGCTCGCGGATCACCTCGTCGAGAATGTCCCAGACCTCCGGGCGCTCCTTCTCGACGAGCTTCTTGGCCTGCTTGACGGTGCTCGACAGCCCCTTTGCCTCGAGCTGCGAATAGATGAAGGGCTTGAACAGCTCGAGCGCCATCTTTTTCGGGATGCCGCACTGATGGAGCTTGAGCTCGGGCCCTGTGACGATCACCGAGCGGCCCGAGAAGTCCACCCGCTTGCCGAGCAGGTTCTGCCGGAAGCGGCCCTGCTTGCCCTTGAGCATGTCCGACAGCGACTTGAGCGGACGCTTGTTGTTGCCGGTGATCACCCGGCCGCGGCGGCCATTGTCGAACAGCGCGTCCACCGATTCCTGCAGCATGCGCTTTTCGTTGCGCACGATGATGTCCGGCGCGCGCAGCTCGATCAGCCGCTTGAGGCGATTGTTGCGGTTGATGACGCGGCGATACAGGTCGTTGAGATCCGATGTCGCGAAGCGGCCGCCATCGAGCGGCACGAGCGGCCGCAGCTCCGGCGGGATCACCGGCAGCACAGTCATGATCATCCATTCTGGACGATTACCGGATTCGAGGAAGCTCTCGACGACCTTCAGCCGCTTGATGATCTTCTTGGGCTTGAGTTCCCCGGTGGCTTCCTTGAGGTCCTCGCGCAGCCGTTCGGCCTCGGATTCCAGGTCGATCGCCGCAAGCATGTCGCGGATCGCCTCGGCGCCGATATTGGCGGTGAAGGCATCCGAACCGTACTGATCCTGCGCGTCGAGAAATTCCTCCTCGCCCATCAACTGGCCGTAGGTCAGATCGGTCAGCCCCGGCTCGACGACGACGTACTTCTCGAAATACAGCACCTGCTCAAGGTCGCGCAGCGTCATGTCGACCATCAGGCCGATGCGGCTGGGCAGCGACTTGAGGAACCAGATATGCGCGACCGGCGCGGCCAGTTCGATATGGCCCATGCGCTCGCGTCGGACCTTCTGCAGCGTGACCTCGACGCCGCATTTCTCGCAGACCACGCCGCGATACTTCATGCGCTTGTACTTGCCGCACAGGCACTCATAGTCCTTGATCGGCCCGAAGATGCGCGCACAGAACAGGCCGTCACGCTCGGGCTTGAAGGTGCGGTAGTTGATCGTCTCGGGCTTCTTGATCTCGCCGTAAGACCAGCTGAGGATCCGTTCCGGAGAAGCGAGAGAGATCTTGATCTCGTCGAACGACTTGGCGGCCGGCACCGGGTTGAACGGGTTTGGGGTGAGTTCCTGATTCATTTTCAGATCCTTGAGACGGAATTCGCGGAGAAGTGCATCGGGCCGGAGGGCCCGCCCCCGTCGCGGCGCAGTGCGCGCGAGACGAGGTGCGGGCGTTCGGCGGTCAATCCTCCTCCGAGTCCTCGAGTTCCATATTGAGGCCGAGTCCGCGCACTTCCTTGACCAGCACGTTGAAGCTTTCGGGGATACCGGCCTCGAAATTGTCCTCGCCCTTGACGATGGACTCGTAGACCTTGGTGCGCCCGGCCACGTCGTCGGACTTCACCGTCAGCATCTCCTGCAGCGTGTAGGCCGCGCCATACGCCTCCAGCGCCCAGACCTCCATCTCGCCCAGACGCTGGCCACCGAACTGCGCCTTGCCGCCGAGCGGCTGCTGGGTGACCAGGCTGTAGGGACCGGTGGAACGGGCGTGCAGCTTGTCGTCGACCAGGTGGTGCAGCTTGAGCATGTACTTGATGCCCACCGTCACCGGCCTTGCGAACGCCTCGCCGGTGCGGCCATCGAAGACGACCGACTGGCCCGACTCATCGAAACCGGCGCGCTTGAGCGCATCATTCACGTCGCTCTCCTTGGCCCCGTCGAAGACGGGCGTGGCAATGGGCACGCCTTCGCGCACGGTATCGGCGGATTCGATGAGCGCGGCGTCCTCCATCTCCTCGAACGCGTCGCCATAGACGTCGTCGCCATAGGCGATGCGCATGGCCTCGCGCACCTCGGACAGATCGCCCGAGCGGCGATAGGCCTGCAGCGCCTCGTCGATCTTGACGCCGAGGCCGCGCGCCGCCCAGCCCATATGCGTCTCGAGAATCTGGCCGACATTCATCCGTGACGGCACGCCCAGCGGATTGAGCACGAAGTCAACCGGTGTCCCGTCTTCGAGGAACGGCATGTCCTCCACCGGCACAACCTTGGAGATGACACCCTTGTTGCCGTGACGCCCGGCCACCTTGTCACCCGCCTGCAGCTTGCGCTTGATGGCGACGAAGACTTTGACCATCTTCATCACCCCCGGAGGCATGTCGTCGCCGCGCCGGACCTTCTCGACCTTGTCCTCGAAGCGGGCCTCGAGCGCGCGCTTCTGCGCGTCGTACTGCGCGTTGAGCGCCTCGACCGCCTGCGCATCCGCCTCGCCCTCGAGCGCGAGCTGCCACCACTGCCCGCGCGACAATGACGCGAGAAGCTCCTCGGTGATCTCCGAACCGGCCTTGACGCCTTTCGGCCCCTTCACCGCGGTCTTGCCCAGAATGACCCGCTTGAGGCGGTTGTAGATGTTGCGCTCCAGGATCTCGAGCTCGTCGTCGCGGTCGCGTGACAGCCGCTCGACCTCCTCGCGCTCGATCTGCAGCGCGCGCTCATCCTTGTCGACACCATGGCGGTTGAAGACACGCACCTCGACAATGGTGCCGTAGGCCCCCGGCGGCATGCGCAGGGAGGTGTCGCGAACATCCGATGCCTTCTCGCCGAAGATCGCGCGCAGCAGCTTCTCTTCCGGCGTCATGGGCGACTCGCCCTTGGGCGTGATCTTGCCCACCAGGATATCGCCGGCCTGCACCTCGGCGCCGATATAGACGATGCCCGCCTCGTCGAGGTTGCGCAGCGCCTCCTCGCCGACATTGGGAATGTCGCGGGTGATCTCCTCGGGCCCGAGCTTGGTGTCCCGCGCCGCCACCTCGTACTCGTCGATATGGATCGAGGTGAACACATCGTCGCGCAGGATACGCTCGGAGATCAGGATCGAGTCCTCGAAGTTGTACCCGTTCCACGGCATGAAGGCGGTCACGACATTGCGCCCCAGCGCCAGCTCGCCCATGTCGGTGGCCGGACCGTCGGCGATCACCTCGCCCTTCTTCACGGCATCACCCACACGCACCAGCGGACGCTGGTTGATGCAGCTCGACGCGTTGGACCGGGTGAACTTGCGCAGCCGGTAGATGTCGACCCCGGCTTCGCGGGCATCCAGATCCTCGGTCACCCGCACGACGATCCGTGTGCCGTCGATCTGGTCCACCACGCCGGCGCGCCGCGCCTGAATCGCGGCACCCGAGTCGCGCGCGACGACCCCTTCGATCCCGGTGCCGATGAAGGGCGCCTCGGATTGCAGCAGCGGGACCGCCTGCCGCATCATGTTGGAGCCCATCAGCGCGCGGTTGGCGTCGTCGTTCTCGAGGAACGGGATCAGCGATGCCGCGACCGAAACCAGCTGCTTGGGCGACACGTCGATCAGATCCACCGCATTGGCCGGGTTGAGCATGAATTCGCCGGCCTTGCGGGTCGAGACCAGCTCATTGACGAACCGGCCCTGCTCGTCGAGCTGGGCGTTGGCCTGCGCGATGGTATGACGCATCTCCTCGGTGGCCGAGATATAGACGACCTCATCGGTCACCTGCCCGTCCACGACCCTGCGATAAGGTGTTTCGATGAAGCCGTACTTGTTGACGCGCGCGAATGTCGCAAGGCTGTTGATGAGCCCGATATTCTGACCTTCCGGCGTCTCGATGGGGCACATGCGACCGTAATGCGTGGGGTGCACGTCGCGAACCTCGAAGCCGGCGCGCTCGCGCGTCAGCCCGCCCGGCCCCAGCGCCGAAAGCCGGCGCTTGTGCGTGACCTCCGACAGCGGGTTGGTCTGGTCCATGAACTGCGACAGCTGCGACGAGCCGAAGAATTCGCGCACCGCGGCCGCCGCCGGTTTGGCGTTGATAAGATCCTGCGGCATGACCGTGTCGATCTCGACCGACGACATGCGCTCCTTGATCGCGCGCTCCATGCGCAAGAGCCCGACGCGATACTGATTTTCCATCAGCTCGCCGACCGAGCGCACGCGCCGGTTGCCCAGATGGTCGATATCGTCGATCTCGCCCTTGCCGTCGCGCAGTTCCACCAGCCCACGGATACAGGCCACGATATCCTCACGGCGCAGGGTGCGCTGTGTATCCGGTGCGTCCAGATCGAGGCGCATGTTCATCTTCACGCGGCCCACCGCCGACAGATCATAGCGATCCGCATCGAAGAACATCGCATCGAACAGCGCCTCTGCGGCCTCCACGGTCGGCGGCTCGCCCGGGCGCATGACCCGGTAGATGTCCATGAGCGCGCCTTCGCGGTCCATGTTCTTGTCGACGGCCATCGTGTTGCGGATATAGGGGCCGACATTCACACCATCGATGTCCAGAACCGGGATGTCGGTCACGTCATTGTCCAGCAGCGTCTTGAGCGTGCCGCCGGTGACCTCGCCGTCCTTGTCGACCTCCCAGGTCAGCTCGTCGCCGGCTTCCACCCAGATCTCGCCGGTTTCCTCGTTGATGATATCACGCGCCGCGAAGCGGCCCACGATCTGGTCGAACGGAACCAGAAGCTCGGTCACCTCGCCCTCGTCGATGAGCTTCTTGACCATGCGCGGCGTCATCTTGTCGCCGGCCTTGCAGATGACCTCGCCACTCGCCGCGTCGACAAGATCGGTGGTCGGCCGCGTGCCACGGACGCGGTCGGGGAAGAACTTCGTCACCCAGCCGCGGTTCTTCTCCAGCCGGAAGCCGACCGTGTCATAGTAGGCATTCATGATGCCTTCCTGGTCGAGGCCGAGCGCGTAAAGCAGGGTGGTCACCGGCAGCTTGCGCTTGCGGTCGATCCGCGCATGCACGATGTCCTTGGGATCGAATTCGAAATCCAGCCAGGAGCCGCGGTAGGGAATGATCCGGCAGGTGAACAGAAGCTTGCCCGAGGAATGCGTCTTGCCCTTGTCGTGATCGAAGAACACACCGGGCGAACGATGCATCTGGCTGACGACGACACGCTCGGTTCCGTTGACGACGAAGGTCCCGGTCCCCGTCATCAGCGGCATGTCACCCATGTAGACATCCTGCTCCTTGATGTCCTTCACCGAGCGCGCGCCCGTGTCCTCGTCGGTGTCGAACACGATGAGCCGCAGCGTCACCTTCAGCGGTGCGGCATAGGTCATGTCGCGCTGCAGACACTCCTCGACATCGTATTTCGGCTTCTCGAGGCTGTAGCTGACGAATTCCAGCGTTGCCGTCTCATTGAAATCCTTGATCGGAAACACCGACTGGAAAACGCCATTGATGCCCTCGCCGTCCGCGGGCTGCGGGCCATCGCCTGAGCGCAGGAAGAGGTCGTAGGAGGATTTCTGAACCTGAATGAGGTTCGGCATTTCCTGCACTTCGCGGATCTTGCCAAAGAGTTTGCGAATGCGCTTCTGGCCGAGAAAAGTTTGCGCCATGCTCCTGATCACCTTTCATTCTTTCGCCGATGCGCGCGCCGTCGGGCTCCGGCCGCGCACCGTTTGCGAAACGGGGTGAGGCTCCATTCCTGCCAACCGTCCCACCGGTCGACTCCCGAGCCTGCACGCTGCCCCTGGACAAGGCTCCGGGTCCGCGAAGCCCTGTCCGAAAGCAGCTGAGGCTGGACCCGGCAAACCCGGATCCAGCCCACTGTCACCTGCCGGGGCCACTCGTGCCCCGGTCGGTCATCACTTCAGCTCGATCTTGGCACCAGCCTCTTCGAGCTTGGTCTTCATCTCCTCGGCCTCTGCCTTGGGCGCGCCTTCCTTGATGGCCTTCCCACCGGCTTCGACCAGCTCCTTGGCCTCCTTGAGGCCCAGCCCGGTGATGGCGCGCACTTCCTTGATCACGTTGATCTTCTTGGCGCCGGCATCGACCAGGATCACGTCGAACTCGGTCTGCTCCTCGGCTGCTTCGGCAGCCTCGCCGCCGGCCGGGCCGGCCATCATCACGGCGCCGCCCGCTGCGGGCTCGATGCCGTATTCATCCTTGAGGATGGTCTTGAGTTCCTGAGCCTCGAGCAGTGTGAGGTTCACGATTTCTTCAGCAAGTTTCTTCAGATCAGCCATTTTTCCGTTTCCGTTCTGTCAGGTGTGTTCCAGCGTGCGCCGCGATGGCGCCACGAATGCCTCACGATGCTCAGGCGGCTTCCCGCTCCTCGAGTGTGGAGAGGATGCCGGCGATGTTCGAAGCAGGTGCGCCAATGGCCCCGGCGATGTTCGAAGCCGGTGCCCCGATGCATCCCGCGATGGAGGCAATGAGCTCCTCGCGCGATGGCATTGCGGCAACGGACTTCACGCCGTCGCGGTCCAGAGCCGCCTCGCCCATGGCCCCGCCAAGGATCTCGAACTTCTTGTTCTCCTTGGCGAACTCCTCGGACACCTTCGCCGCAGCGACGGGATCCTCGGAATAGGCGAGCACGGTCATCCCCGAAAGAAGGCTGCCGATGCTTTCGCAGGGCTTGCCCTCAAGGGCGATCTTGGCGAGCCTGTTCTTGGCAACGCGCACAGCCCCGCCCGCTTCACGCATCTTCGCGCGCAGGGCCTGCATTTCGGCAACCGTGAGACCTTCGTAGTGCGCGACCACGATAACGCCAGAGCTTTCGAAGATCTGGCCGAGCTCGGCGACCACTTTCTCTTTCTGGGCTCTATCCACAGTTTCACTCCAAGTTTGGGGGCATTGCCCCCGGCTCGATTGCGCCCCGGAGATTTTCCGGGACATTCGGGTCCGTGTCAGGGTCCCGAGGCCAAGACCACCCGGAGCAGAGCCCGGGAAATCCGTCTCGTTCCCCATCTCGGGCAGGGTATTAAGCCCCGGCTGCGCCGGCGCACCCACCGTCTCGGACAGGACGAAGCGACCATCACTGCGGCCGCTCCGCCATCGCACCGACCTTGCGGTCGGCACATCTCGTTCGGCGGGACGCGTCCCGCCGCCCGGCTCAGTTGCCTGAAGCCGAGTCGATACTCACGCTGATCCCCGGACCCATCGTCGAGGACAGCGAAATCTTCTTCAGATACGCCCCCTTCGCGCCCGACGGCTTGGCCCGCGTCACGGCGTCGACAAAGGCGCGCACATTCTCGGTCAGCTTCGTCTCGTCGAAGGAGATCTTGCCGATGCCGCCATGGATGACGCCGGCCTTCTCGGCCTTGAACTGGACCTCGCCACCCTTCGCAGCCTGGATCGCTTCGGCAACGTCGGTCGTCACCGTGCCGACACGCGGGTTCGGCATCAGGTTGCGCGGCCCGAGGATCTTTCCCAGGCGCCCGACGAGGGGCATCATGTCCGGCGTCGCGATGCAGCGGTCGAACTCGATCTTGCCTCCCTGGATCGTCTCGACCAGGTCCTCGGCCCCGACGATGTCGGCGCCGGCCTCCCTGGCCTCGTCAGCCTTCGCGCCCCGCGCGAAGACCGCGACGCGGACATCCTTGCCGGTGCCGTTGGGCAGCACGACCTTGCCGCGCACCATCTGGTCCGCGTGCCGCGGATCGACCCCGAGATTCATCGCGATCTCGACCGTCTGATCGAACTTCGTCGCCGCCGTCGACTTGAGCAGCGACACCGCCTCCTCGACCGAGACGCCATCCTTGCCGGCGACAGCCTCGTGCGCCGCGCGCATGCGCTTTCCCTGCTTCGCCATGACCTTACCCCTTGACCTCGATGCCCATCGAGCGCGCCGATCCCAGAATGATCTGCATCGCGTCCTCGACATTGTGCGCGCTCAGATCGCGCATCTTCGCCTCGGCAATCTCGCGCACCTGCTTCTTGGTCACGGTTCCCGCCGTCGAACGCCCGGGCGTCTTGCCACCCGACTTCAGCTTCGCCGCCTTCTTGAGGAAGTAGGATGCCGGCGGGGTCTTGATGTCCAGCGTGAAGGACTTGTCCTGATAGTAGGTGATAATCACCGGCGTCGGCGCGCCCGGCTCGCTTTCGGCCGTCTTGGCGTTGAACGCCTTGCAGAACTCCATGATGTTGAGGCCGCGCTGACCCAGCGCCGGCCCCACCGGCGGCGAGGGGTTGGCCTGCCCCGCCTTCACCTGCAGCTTGAGCTGCCCGATCACCTTCTTGGCCATGCGGCCTCTCCTTTCGTGTCACCTCGGCGCGACACGCGTGTCGCGCGGTCTTCGGTCGAGTGGTCCGGCCTTCGCGGCGCGCCGCGTCCGCCTCCCACGGCTTGCACGTCAGGTGCCCTTGGTCACCTGCGTGAATTCCAGATCGACCGGGGTCGCCCGGCCGAAAATCGATACCATCACCTTCAGGCGGCTGTGGTCGTCGTCGACTTCCTCCACCATGCCCGAGAACCCCTCGAACGGCCCGTCGGTGACCTGCACCTGCTCGCCAACCTCGAAACGGATCAGCGAGCGCGGCACCTCCTGGCCCTCCTCGACACGGTTGAGGATGGTGTTCACCTCCTCGTCGCGCATCGGCATGGGCTTGCCCTGCGGGCCGAGAAACCCGGTCACCCGGTTGATCGAGTTGATCAGGTGATAGCCGCGCTTCGTCATCTCCATGCGCACGAGCACATAGCCGGGCATGAAGCGGCGCTCGGACGTCACCTTCTTGCCGCGACGCACCTCGACAACCTCTTCGGTCGGAACAAGGACTTCCTCGATCTCATCCTCAAGCCCTGCATCGGCGACGGCCTGCCGGATCGCCTCGGCGACCTTCTTCTCGAAATTCGAGAGCACGCTCACCGAATACCAACGCTTCGCCATATTGCCCGTCACCTCGCGCCACCCGGCGGCCGCCACCGGAACTGCATTTCTCAGGCGGCTCCCCGCATAGGCGGCAAACCAAAATAGCGCGCACCCGAATCAATGCGCGCCGACTGTACGATCAGCGTGTGCATTAGCGCCCTTCGCCGGCAAGTTCAAGGACACATCGCGCAGCAGCGGATATCAGCCGAAAATCCCCAGCACGCCGACCAGCCCCGTGCGGATAATCCAGTCGACGAAGAAGAAGAAAATCGCCGTCAACGTCGCCATGATGAACACCATCACGGTGGTCAGAAGCGTCTCGCGGCGCGTGGGCCAGACAACCTTCGATACCTCGGCGCGGACCTGCTGCATGAACTGAAGGGGATTGGTCTTGGCCATGTTCTCTCGTCCGGTATCGTTGACAGGGCGCAGATACGCTCTCGCGCGGCACAACGCAACCCTCGCGCCATCGCATCGCAGCCGCCGGCCATGGCAACGGCGGCGCCCGCCGCCATCACTGCCGCCCGGGGCGGCGGAATCCGCCGCCGCATCCGCGAGCTGGCGGGCGATGGCGCCGCGCGGGCCACCGTTGATCACCGATCACGATGTTGTCATCCACGACCGCGTCCGCGCCTCCGCGCGGTCCGGCGCCGCCGGTCGCGGCGGGCAATTTTCGGCATCGCCCGGCGGTGGTCCCGGACCGATTTGCAGCAGCGCGCCGCAGCGTCTACAGAGGCGACCAAGGAGGACTCCCATGCCCGACAGCGTCGAAATCGTCGAGGTCGGCCCGCGCGACGGCTTGCAGGCCCGGGCCGCGTTCGTGGCCACGCAGGACAAGATCACGCTTGTGGACCGGCTCGCCGCAGCCGGTCTGCGCCAATTCGAGGCGAGTTCCTTCGTCTCGCCACGCGCGGTGCCACAGCTTGCGGACGCCGCCGAGGTGATCGCCGGGATCCCGCGATGTCCCGGCATGACGCTCGCGGTGCTCGTTCCCAATCTGCGCGGCGCCGAGGCCGCCATCGCGGCGCGCGCCGACGCGCTGGTGATGTTCGCCTCGGCGTCGGAGACCCATAACCTCAAGAACGTCAACCGCCCGCGCGCCGAATCGCTGGCGGGGTTTCGAGACATCGCCGCAGCCGCACGCGCCGCCGACAAGCCGATGCATGGCGCCATCGCGACGGCCTTCGGCTGCCCCTTCGAGGGCGAGGTGCCGGTCGACGAGGTCGTCGCGATGGCGCGCCACTATGCCGAACTCGGCGTGCGGCGCATCACGCTTGGTGACACCACGGGCATGGCCACGCCGCGGCTCGTGCGCGAACGGCTCGCGGCCCTGGGCGCGGAGCTGCCGGACATGCCCGTCGCGCTGCATTTTCACAACACGCGCGGCATGGGGCTCGTCAACGTCGCGGCCGGTCTCGAGGCGGGGGCGACGCGCTTCGAGTCCGCCATCGGCGGGCTCGGCGGCTGCCCCTTCGCGCCGGGGGCGACGGGCAACGTCTGCACCGAGGATCTCGTGCATTTCCTGCATGAGGAAGGCATCGCGACGGGACTCGATCTCGATGCGCTGATCGAGACGGCGCGCTGGTTCGAGGGGGTGTTGGGCAGCCCCCTGCCCGGCCAGGTCGCCAAGGCCGGCCCCCGGCTCGCCCGGCGCGACACCGGCGAAGTCGCGACGGCGACGGGCTGAGCGATGACGGATGCGCTGCGCCAGCCGCTCGACGGTGTCCGGGTCGTGGATCTGACCCGCGTACTCGCGGGGCCGTTCGCCTCCATGCTGCTCGCCGACATGGGCGCCGAGGTCATCAAGATTGAGCCGCCGCAAGGCGACCCGGTACGCCGGCAGGGCACGCTGATCGACGGGTTCTCCACCTATTTCGCGAGCTTCAACCGCAACAAGAAATCGGTCGTCCTCGATCTGCGCAGCGAGGACGGCAAGGACCGCCTCACCCAGCTTATCGCCTCGGCGGATGTCCTGGTCGAGAATTTCCGCCCCGGCGTTCTGGCGAAGATGGGGTTCCCGCCTGACCGGCTGGATGCGATCAACCCGCGCCTGGTGGTGGGGTCGGTGACGGGCTATGGCACCAGCGGACCCTATGCCGACCGGCCCGCCTTCGACTTCATCACCCAGGCGATGAGCGGCTTCATGGCCGTCACCGGCGAGGCCGACGGCGACCCGATGCGTACCGGGCTGCCGATCACCGATCTCGTCGGCGGACTCTATTGCGCCTTCGGCATCGTCAACGCGCTGCGCGCGCGCGATCTCAACGGCACCGGCCAGCACGTCGATGCGGCGATGATGAGCGGCATCATGAGCTTCATGGCCTATCTCGCCTCCGAGCACCTCGCCACCGGGCATCATCCACCGCGTTCGGGCAACGACCACCCGCTGGTAGCCCCCTACGGCCTCTTCGCCGCGCGCGACGGGCAGGTCGCGGTCGCACCGTCGAACGACATGGTCCTGCGCAAGTTTCTGAACGCGCTCGATCTCGGGCACCTGTTGGAGGATGCGCGGTTCGACACCAACGCCAAGCGCATCGCGCGCCGCGCCGAGCTGCGCCGCTTGATCGAGGCGCGCATGCGCACAGCGCCGCAAGCCGAATGGATCGACCGGCTCAATGCCGCCGGGGTGCCCTCGGGCAAGGTCCAGTCGCTGGCCGAGGCGCTCGACGACCCGCAGGCCCGCGCGCAGGAGATGGTCATCGAGATCGACCACCCCGGCCACGGCCCGGTGCGGATGCTGGGCTATCCGGTCAAGCTGTCCGCCACGCCATGCCGCACACGCCACCCTGCGCCCGAGCTCGGCGCGGACACGGAGGCGGTGCTGCGCGGTCTGGACGATCCTTGACCCCCGGCAGTGTTTCTAGGAAGGTCACGGCGTAGTGACCGGCAGCGCCCGGACGCAACACCGAGGGAGGAGTTCCATGACCTATCGCATCACCGGCCTTGCCGGCGTGGTCGCGCTTGCACTGGCGGCACCGGCCGCCGCGCAGGATATCATCGAGATCCATAACACCATGTCACCCGACGGCTCCGAGGAAGCCGCGCTGCAGCGCTTCAAGGAAGTGGTCGAGGAGCAGTCCGACGGCCGCTTCGAGGTACGCATCTACATGGGCGGCCAGCTTGGCGACGAGACCGAGGTGCTTGAGCTGCTCAATCTCGGCCAGACCCAGATGGCGCTCACCGGCGGCGCCTTCATGAACCAGTACACCCCGGAATACGACGCCATCTCGGTGCCGTTCCTGCTGCCAAGCTGGGACGCCGTGGAAGCCTACATGCAGACCGACTCCGGCATCGCATTGCAGGAGCAGGCACGCGAACGCGGCGGGATTCTGTATTTCGGGCCGCAAAAGCGCGCCTTCCGGCACATGACCTCGAACCGCGCGATCCACGGCCCCGACGACCTCGAAGGGCTGACCATGCGCCTGCCCGAGATTCCGGTGTGGGTCGATGTGTGGCAGACGCTGGGTGTGCAGCCGGTGGTGATCCCGGCCCCCGACATCTATCTGGCCATGCAGACCGGGCAGGTCGAAGCGCACGAGAACTCGCTCGCCTCGCCTTACACCCGTCAGATGTGGGAGGTACAGGACTATATCATCGAGACCGGGCATCTGTCGTTTCCGTGGCACTGGGTTGCCAGCGAAAGATGGTTCGACGGGCTGTCGGACGAGGATCAGCAGCTGATCGCAGAGGCCGCCGAGATCGCCCGCCAGCACGGCACCGCCGCCGAGGACGAGATGGACGCCTATTATCGCGAGGCGCTGCAGGAGCGCGGCATGGAGTTCATCGAGGTCGACCCGGCCGAGTTCGCCGAAGCGGCCGCGCCGGCCATTCAGGAGGTGGTCGCCGGCTTCGCCGACGGGGTCGCCGAGGACATCGAGGCCGCGCTGTCCGCCGCCGAGTAAACGCCATCAAGCACTGCACCGCCCCGAAGACGGGGCGGTGCCGGGACCGCCATGCTTTCGCCCCCTGAACGGATCGTCGCCGCAGTTTTCGAAGCCGTCGCCATCGCGCTGATGGTGGCGCTGGTCGCGGCGGTGGCGTGGTCGGTGCTGGGCCGGCAGGTGCTGGGCATCGCGGTGCCCTGGGCCACCGAGGTCTCGGCCGCCTTGTGCCTTTGGATGATATGCACGGGCTCGGTCGCCGCCTGGGCGCGGCGCGAGCATATCGTGATCGATGTCATGCTGCGCCGGCTCTCGGGCGCTCCGCATCGCCTGCTGTCCGTGGTGATCGAGCTTGGCTCGCTCCTGTTTCTGGCGGTGATGTTCGACGGCGCGCGCCGCATGATGGTTTCGAGCGCGAACAGCACCACCACGGCGCTTTCGATCAGCTACACCTGGCTTTATCTTGCCCTCGCGGTCGCGGCAGCGGGGATGTTCCTTTTCAGCCTCGCGCATCTCGTGCGCCTCGTGACCGGCAAGGGGTAGGCGCATGGAGATGCTGATCATCTTTCTGGGGCTGATGGTGGCGCTGTTCGTGTTCAGCTTTCCGGTCGCCATCGCGATCGGGCTGACCTGCCTGGCGGTGCTGGTGGTCGATGGCGGCATGGGCGCCGTCTCGACCGAGCTGTTTGCCGCCCGGATGCTCAGCGGCATCAACAATTTTCCGATCATCGCGATCCCGTTCTTCATCCTCGCCGCCACACTGATGAATGCGGGATCCTCGACCAACCGGATCTTCGATTTCGCCAATGCGCTGGTGGGTCATATCCGCGGCGGGCTCGGCCACGTGAATGTCGTCGCCTCGATGATCTTTGCCGGCATGTCGGGCACCGCCGCCGCCGACGCCGCCGGGCTGGGCCAGCTCGAAATCCGCGCGATGAACGACCGCGGGTACCCGCTGTGGTTTTCCACCGGGCTGACCGGGGCGTCCTCGGTGATCGGGCCGATCATCCCGCCCTCGGTGGCGATGGTGGTCTATGGCTGGCTGTCAGGGGCGTCGATCGCGACGCTGTTCATCGCCAGTCTCATACCCGGCGTACTGCTTGGGCTGGCGCTGATGGTGACGGTGTACGCCTTGTCGTTTCGCGTCGAGATGCCGCGTTCGCCGCGTCCGAGCCTGTGCGAGGTCGGCCGGCTCGCCGGCCGCGCCGTGCTGCCGATGCTGACCCCGGCGATCATCGTGGGCGGTATCTGGTCGGGCATCTTCACGCCCACCGAAAGTGGGGCCATCGCATCGCTCTACGCCTTTCTGCTTGGCGCAGCCGTCTATCGCGACATCGGCTGGCGCGAAACGCTCGACGTGCTGCGCCAGACGGTGATGTTCACCTCGGTGATCCTGTTCATCATCGCGGTGGCAACCTTCTATGGCTGGCTGCTGGTGCGGCTGCAGATCCCGCAGGAGCTCGCCATGTGGCTCACCGGGCTCGATCTGGGGCCGACGGCGCTGATCTTCGCGATGATGGGCTTCTTCCTGATCATCGGCTGCTTCATGTCTGTGGTGGAGGCGGTGCTGATCTTCACGCCGATCTTCATGCTCACGATCCAGATCCTCGGCATCGACCCGATCGTGTTCGGTGTGCTGATGGTCCTGACGCTGTCGGTCGGCGTGATCACTCCGCCTTTCGGCAATGTGCTCTATGTGCTCGTGCGCATCACCGGCCAGCCCTATGAAACAGTCGTGTGGGCGGTGCTGCCCTTCCTGCTGCCGATCCTGGCGATCATCGCGCTGCTGATCCTGTTTCCGGCGGCGATCACCTTCCTGCCCGGGATGTTCGGTTGAGCGGTGAGCGTAACCGCGTCCTGTCAGCCACGCTTCTGGTGCAGGCGTTCAACACCTGGGGGATGCTCGCCATCGCCGCGATCGCGCCCATGGTCGCCGACGGGCTCGGGCTCGCGGCGGCTCTGGTGGGGTATCAGCTCTCGGCGATCTACCTGGTGGCCTCGGCGACATCGCTCATCGCGGGTGCCATGGTCGGCCGATGGGGCCCCGCGCGGGCAAGTCAGGTCAGCCTTGTCGCCTGCGCCGCCGGGGTCACGCTGGCCGCGAGCGGAACCCTGCCCGGGGTCATCGGCGCCTCGGTGCTGATCGGCTTCGGCTACGGCATCACCAACCCGGCCAGCTCGCAGCTTCTGTTTGCCCATTCCACGGCCGCGGATCGCAGCTTCGTCTTTTCCCTCAAACAGACGGGCGTGCCTCTCGGCGGGGCGCTCGCGGGGTTGCTGACGCCGGCCCTCGCGCTGGCTTTCGGCTGGCAGGCCGCGCTGGCGGCGATCGCCCCGCCTGCGCTCGCGCTCGCGCTGGCCATGGAAGGACCGCGGCCGCGCTGGGATGCGGCCCGCGCGCGCGGTGCCGGCATGGCCTCCCAGATCGCGCAGGGCATGCAGGTGGTGCTACGCGACGCAAGGCTGCGCGCGCTGAGCCTGACAGCGCTGTGCTACGCCGCCGTGCAACTGTCGCTGATGGGGTTCATCGTCACCTTCGCAGTGACCGAGCTGGGATTCGGCGCCGTTCTCGCCGGGGTCCTGCTGGCCGTGATACAGGGCGCCGGGGCGCTGGGGCGGCTCGGCTGGGGCTGGCTGGCCGACAGGCTGCGGCGCAACGCGCAGATCCTCGTCGGTGTGGGTGGCCTCAGTGCTGCGGGCTGTATCGGCTTTGCCCTCATCGGTCCCGACACCCCCGGCGCGGTCGTCTTTGTGCTGGCGGTCCTGTTCGGCGCATCCGCAATCGGCTGGAACGGCGTTTTCCTCGCCGAAGTGGCGCGGCTGTCGCCGCCGCCGCTGATCGGCGCCATCACCGGCGTAACCGGCATGGTAACCTTCGCCGGAGTTGTGGTCGGGCCTGCTTCGTTTGCTGCGCTGCATGGGCTTCTGGGCAGCTTCGCCGCTGCCTATCTGTGCCTTACCCTCGTGGCACTCGCCGGGGCCGCGCTTGTTCTGAGACAACTGCGCCGGGCGGCGTGGTGATCGCCCGGCATCCGTGCTGCGCTCCGCGCGCGGCCCCGAGACCCTGCCAGGCCGAGGGGCGCCCAGTGACCGGGCAATAGGGCGCGCTTGCCTCCATCTCGCTTTGCCACACGATTGTTGCAAACGATTATCATTTGCATATAGTCGCCCCATCAAGTGATTCCAGGAAAGGGACCCGAACGCATGCGAACGAGAAACCGAAGGATCTTCACCTGCGCACTGGCGGCGGTGTTCGGCATCGCGACACCAATGTCCGTGACCGCCGATCAGCCGCCGCTGCAGGTTGTGACCACCGTCGGGATGATCGGCGATGTCGCGGAACAAGTTGCCGGAGACTGCGCCGATGTCACGTCGCTTCTGGGGGCGGGCAGCGACCCGCACCTGTACCGGCCCACCGCAGCCGACGTGAACAGGCTCGCACAGGCCGAACTGATCTTCTATGTGGATCCGGCGCTCGAGGCCCGGCTGGCCGAGGTTCTGGCGGGCTTCGCCGACCGCACGCCATCCGTCCGGCTTGGCCAGGCCGCCTTCGACGCGGATACGTTGCTGGATGACCCCGACGAGCCGGGACAGATGGATCCTCATCTTTGGATGGATGTCAGCCGCTGGGCCGGTATCGCGCCGGTGATCGCGGACGCCATCGCCGAGCAGCGTCCGGAATGCGCCGACGCGATGGCGCGCAACACCGCGCAATACGCTGCCCGGCTCGACGCGCTGCATGGCTGGGTGGGCGACGCCATCGCCTCGATCCCGCAAGGGCAGCGGCTGCTGGTCACGGCCCATGACGCGTTCTATTATTACGCCGACGCATACGGAATCGAGGCCAGCGAGGCGATCGAGGGCATCAGCACCGAGTCGGAAGCCAGCATCGGCGACATTCGCGCGGTGGCAGACTTCGTGATCGAGCGGCAGGTGCCGGCGGTCTTCGTGGAGACGACGATCAACCCGCGCACCATCGAGGCGCTGGTCGAGGA
>LFIK01000863.1_pt1 | contig 23196 bp, 17 predicted proteins | sample 643401 | NCBI WGS metagenome assembly LFIK01 (sample SAMN03777447, study PRJNA286221) | soda lake metagenome | biome: soda lake; feature: Kulunda steppe; material: water; isolation source: sample T5-Br brine of Lake Tanatar-5 | place: Russia: Kulunda steppe | collected 2010-07
GCGACGGTCGTGACGCCGATCTCCGCACCTACGTGGGCAGCCTCGAGCACCGCTGAGAACTGCGGCACGCCCACCCCGGTGACCACCCGCGTGGTGCAGATCGAGCCCGGACCGACGCCGACCTTGACCACGTCCGCGCCGTGGTCGGCGCAGGCGCGCACCCCGTCGGCGGTGGCGACGTTACCGACCATCAGCGCCACCTCCGGGTGGCGGTCCTTGAGCTTGGCCGCGAACTCGAGGATCCCCGCGGAGTGGCCGTGGGCGGAGTCGATCGCGAGCAGATCGACCCCGGCGGCGGCCATCGCGTGCGCGCGGTCCTCACCCTCGGGGCCGACCCCGACGGCGGCCGCGCACAGCAGGCGGCCGCGGGCGTCCTTGGCGGCCTGGGGGTACTTGCGCACCTTCTCGATGTCCTTGAAGGTGAACATCCCCGTCAGCCGCCCGTCCGTGGGGTCGACGATCGGCAGCTTCTCCACCCGGGCGTCCTGCATCAGGTCCCGGGCCTGGTCCAGCGTCGTGCCCGGCGCCGCGGTCACCAACCCGGTGCTGGTCATGTACCGGCTGACCGGCGTCCCCGGCTCCGCGCCCAGCCTGAGGTCCCGGTTGGTGACGATGCCCACCAGGCGCCCCGTGCCGTCCACCACGGGGAACCCGGAGACGCGGTAGCGCGCCATGAGCTCGAAGGCGGTGTCGACGGGGTCCTCGGCCCGCAGGGTGACCGGGTCCACGATGAACCCCGACTCGGAACGCTTGACCGACTCCACCATGGCGGCCTGGTCGTCGGGCGGGAGGTTCTTGTGGATCACCCCGAGACCGCCCTGGCGGGCCATGGCGATGGCCATGTCGGCCTCGGTGACCTTGTCCATCGCCGCCGAGAGCACCGGCAGGTGGAGACGCACGCCCGGGTGCAGCTGCACGGAGATGTCCACGTCGCGCGGCAGCACCGCGGAGGCCTGCGGCAGCAGCAGGATGTCGTCGTAGCTGAAGGACTCGGTGATCTCGAGCACGGGCCGGATCCTGACGGTGAGCGACGGCTCCTACCGTACCGCCGTGCCAGGGCGCAGCGCGTGACACCGCCCCGTCCACCACGTCACCGGACGGGCGCCGCATAGCAACGAAGAGGGGGCATGAGCTCGCGGACGACCCGGACGCTGCTGGCCGCCCTGGTGGCGGCCGTGGTCGCCGCCTGTGGCAGCCCATCCCCGGGTGCCGCCCCGGGTCCTGCGCACCTGGCGTTCGGTGACGACCGGCTCGAGCTGACGGTCACGGCGTGCACCCTGGTGGCCGGGCGGCTGCTGGAGGAGGTCCCCGCAGGCGGTTCGGAGGTGACCGTGGTCGCCCAAGGAGAGGACGCTGCGGGCGAGGCCGTGCGCGTGACGGCCCGTCGGGGTACCGACGAGGTGGCACCCCACCGGTTCGAGCTGCTCGAGGTCAGCCGGGGGACGGTCACCGACCGCCTCGAGGTGGTGGTCGTCCTGCGCGGCTACGACCGGGTGCGCGGCACGTGGACGCAGGTCGATCCCGAGGCGCCCGGCGCCCGCCGCAACGTGCGCGAGGGGCTGTTCGAGATCGACGGAGCGCGCCTGGCCTCGCGTACGGCCTCCGCGTACACCCCGGAGGGCACCGAGGTCACGGTGGCCTTCGAGGCGGTGTGTCCCCCCGAGCTCGAGCGCGACGCCGGTCTGGCGTGACCCGCACCGGCGCCGCTGCGCAGCGCCGAGCGGCGGCTCACAGCGCGCCGATCTCCTTCAACGCGGACTTCCACGCCTGCTGGTCGCGGGCCTCGGGCACGGGGTTGCGGTCGGTGTAGACCACCATGCCGTCCTTGTCGACGATGAAGGTGCCGCGCAGGGCCAGGCCGATGGCCTCGTCGAACACCCCGTAGGTGCGTGCCACCTCGCCGTGGGGCCAGAAGTCCGAGAGCAGGGGGAACTCGAAGCCCTGCTCGTGGGCCCAGCGGGCGTGGGTGGGTGGCGCATCCACGCTGATCGCCAGCGTCTCCACCTCCTCGTTGCGGAAGGCGTCGATGGAGTCGCGGATCTGGCACATCTCGCCCTCGCACACCCCGGTGAAGGAGAGGGGGTAGAACACCACGACCACGTGCTTCTTGCCGCGGTAGTCGGAGAGCCTGACCGGCTGGTTGGTCTGGTCCTTCAACTCGAAATCGGGGGCTTGGTCGCCGATCTGGACGCTCACGTCAGGCTCCTCGCGCGCCGGGAGCGGGCGCGCCGTGCGGGGTGGGAGGGGGAACGGGGCGGCAGGCTACCCGGGTACCGCAGTACCACCTGGCCCCCGACCTGCGCAGTCACGTCCCCGGCAGCCGCCTCAACCACGCTTGGGCCCGGACAGCGGCCTCCCCGGACAGCCGCCTCAGCGGCGCTCCGGCCCGGCGGCGCCCGGCGGGCGGTCCGCACGGGGCGGGGCCGGGTGCGGCCCACCGAGCTCCTCCTCGAGCTCCGGGAAGGGCTCGTTCTCCACCAGTTCCTCGGACTCGGGGTCGAGCTCCGGCTCGCGTCGCACCGGCTGGACGGCGGAGGAGGGGAAGCGCTCCAGCGGTCCGGTCGGCGCAGCGTCCCACGACCCGAAGGTCAGCGGGGTCTGCAGGTACAGGGCGATCAGGCGGGCGGTGGCCATGATCGAGTCCAGGTGCGTGCGCTCGTGGCCGTGGGTGGCGTCCACCCCGAACCCGATCAGCGCCGCGCGTGTCTCCGCGCCCGCTTCCAGGGCGGAGGCCACGTCGGAGCGGTAGTAGCGGAACACGTCCCGGTTGACCTCCAGGCCGTGCGCCCGTCCGAGGGCGTGCAGCCGTCGGGTCAGGTGGTAGTCGAAGGGGCCGTGCAGATCGAGCATCGCGACCGTGACCCCGGTCTCGGTGGAGTGCTGACCGGGGGCTACCACGGCGGAGTCCACCGATACCATCTCCGCGACGTCGTGGTCCAGCCCGCTCGAGGCGCCGTGGCCGACCTCCTCGGAGATGGTGATGAGCAGGTGGGCACCGACCTCCAGGGCCGCACCGCTGTCCACCACGGCCTTGAACGCCGCCAGGGCCGCGGCCACCCCCGCCTTGTCGTCGAGGTGGCGGGAGGTCACGAACCCCGACCGGGTGATCACGGGGTAGGCGGTCTGGGCGACGTGGTCGCCGACCTGGATGCCGAGATCCTGCAGGTCGCCGCGGCTGTACACCTTCTCGTCGACCCGGACCTCGACGTGGTCCCAGCCGTGGGGGTGGGTGTCGATCTCGTCCCCGAAGGCGTGCCCGGAGGCCTTGGTCGGCAGGATCGTACCGGTGTAGGTGCACTCGGGGTCGTCGGTGAAGATGCTGACCCGGGTGCCCTCGGAGAACCGGGAGCTGTGGGTGCCCACCTGGGTGACGGCGAGCCGTCCGTTGTCCTTCAGCGCCGTGACCATGCACCCGATGGTGTCGGTGTGGACGACCACCGCCCGGTCGAGGGGCACGCCCCGCTCGGCGCCCTCCAGGCGCGCGATCAGTGCCCCCCGGCGCGTCAGCTCGAAGGCCAGCCCGATCTCCTCGAGCCGCTCGCCGACGTGCTGCATGATCACGTCGGTACGGCCGGTCGGGCTCGGGATACGCAGGAGCTCGAGCAGCACCTCCTGCAGGTAGGTGCTGTCGATCGCGAGATCGGTGGCGGGGGGCGGCGGAGGAGTCATGGGGCCACGCTACCCGCTGACCGGCAGGGCCCGAAGCTCCCGGCCGAGCTCGGCCAGCACGACCACCGCGGGGTCGGCGGCCAACAGGCCCTGCAGGCTGGGGACGCCGTGCTCCGCGGGCAGCACCACCTCGAAGGTCACGCCACCGGCGCCGTAGGCCCCCGGCGAGACCGTTAACTGCAGCGCGTCCGCGGCGCGGTGCAGGTGGTGCTCGACGCGTCCGGCGTCGGCGTGTCCCACGTCGGCGCTCACGCGCACCACCGGCACGCGACGGACGCGCACAGCGGCGGCCAGCGCCGCGCCGGTCGCCGCGGAGTAGGCCCGTGCCAGCCCACCCACGCCGAGCAGGGTCCCGCCGAAGGTGCGTGACACCACCGCCACCACGTCGCTCAACCCGGCACCGGTGAGCACCGCCCGCATCGGCGCGCCCGCCGTGCCACCCGGCTCCCCGTCATCGCTGGAGCGCCGGCGCTGACCGGTGGCCCCGAGCACCCAGGCGTGGCAGTGGTGGCGGGCCTCGGGGATCCTCCTCCGGGCGTCCGCCACCACCTCGGCGGCCTCGTCCTCGTCGGCGACGGGTGCCAGGGTCGCGTGGAAGCGGGAACCCTTGGCCTCGTACTCCCCCGCGACCGGGCCGGCGATGGTGTCCGCGGGCAGTTGGACGTTGGAAGGACCATCACCGTGGCTTCCCGGAGAGGCAGAGGGGGTGGGGGGAGGTGGCGACGGCAGGCGTGCTCCGCTTCGCGATCGTGGACGTGTGTCCGGAGTGTAGGGGCCTGGGCGAGGACCGCTGCCACGACCGGTCAGCGTCTACCCCTTCAGCGAGCACCCCTTCAGCGAGCACCACCTCGTGCCGACGTGAGACACATGACCACGGTGCCGCTCCAGCGCGGCCTCGCGTCCCGGTGGGCGGAGGCCCTACGCGGCGTCCCCCGTGGCCACGAGGAGCGGTGGGGCGCCGAGCGCATCATCCAGAACGCTCGGTGGGCCGCGGTCCTGCTCGCCCTCGGGTTGACCCTCCACCTCGATGGAGGCCCCGGCAACGGCCTGTGGGTCTCCGTCGCGCTCTTGATCGGTACCAGCGTCCTGGTGGAGTCCCGGCTGCGCCGACCCGTCGCGGCCTGTCCCCTCCACCGGCTCGGGCTGGTGGCCTTCGCCGGGGACACGCTGGCCACGGTGGTGACGCTGTCGCTGGTCTCCGAGGACCCCACCGACCCGGTGGTGACCCTGGCTATCGTGCTCGCGGTGGAGGCCGCGGTCCGTTGGCAGCTCGTCGGCGCGCTGTTCGGCGGTGTGCTGGGCGGTGCGCTGGCCGGTGCGTGGTTCCGGTCCGCCTACGGCACCGCGACCGACGCGCCACCACCCCCCGAGTTCCTGGTGTTCCGGATCGCCATGGTGGTGGGCGTGGCGCTGCTGCTGGGCGCGATGGTGCGCGAACTGGAGCGCGCCCGCCACCGCGCCGCCACCCTCCTCGAGCTCACCCCCGAGCTGGTGCTGACCATCGACCGCCACGGGCGCGTCACCTCGGCGAACCCGGCGGCCACAGCGATCCTCGGGGCGCAGCCGCGCGACCTCGTGGGCCGCGACTGGCGGCAGCTGACCGTGACGCAGCCGGCCGGACAGGCGGAGCAGCGCTTGCCGACCGATGCCGGCGAGCTGGTCCGGCTCCCCTTCCGACACGCGGATGGGAGCGTGCGGTGGATCGAGGTGAGCGTGGGCGACGACGCGGCCGAGGGCCTGCACTACCTCGTCGGTCGTGACATCACCGAGCGGCTGCATGATGAACGGGAACGCTCCGTGGCCGAGCAGCGGTACCGGGCCCTGTTCGCCCACAACCCCGACGCGGTCTTCGGGTTCGACCTCGACGCACGGATCGTGGACGTGAACCCGGCTGCGGAGGCCCTCTTCCGGCGTCCCCGCACGGCACTGGAGGGCAGCGACGCCTTGTCGGTGATCGCCGAGGAGGACCGTGACCACGCCCGCGCCGCCCTGGGACGCGCGCTGGCCGGCCACGCCCAGGACGTCGAGATGACCCTGACCTTCCCCGACGGCGGTATGGGCCACGCCGACGCCAACCTCCTGCCGATCGTGGTGGACGGCGAGGTGGCGGGTGTCTTCACCATGGCGCGGGATGTCACCGAGCGGCTCCGGCGGGAGGCGCAGCTCGAGTACCGCGCCAGCCATGATCAGCTCACCGGCCTCGCCAACCGGGCGAGCCTGCTGCAGCGCCTGGCCACACCCGCCTCCACCGGCCGGTCCCGCGGGGTGCTGTTCCTCGACCTCGACGGGTTCAAGGCGGTCAACGACGCCCACGGTCACGCGGCGGGCGACGCGGTCCTGATCGAGGTGGCACGCCGCCTCCAGGCCGCCGTCCGCGACGAGGACCTGGTGTGCCGCTTCGCCGGGGACGAGTTCTGCGTGCTGCTGACCCCCGCGGACGCCACCGTGCTGGACAGCGTCGCACAGCGGATCACCCGGGACCTCGAGGAACCCGTCCTGCTCGACCAGGGACACGTCCGGGTGGGTGCCTCCGTCGGTGCCACGATGGTGGAGCCCGGGGAGGACGCGACAGCGGTCCTCGCCCGCGCCGACGCCGCGATGTACGCGGTGAAGCGGCAACGACACCAGGCGCGCGACGCTCGGTCGGCTGCCCACCTGCGGTCGGTGATGTGATGGGTCGTGCCTGGCACGACGCTGTCGCCAGCGAACTGCCCGCCGCGCAGGCCTCCCGGTGGCGGACCGAGCACGCCATCCAGTGGGCGCGGCTGTTCGCGCTGGCGTTGACCGCGGGTGTGACGATCTCCCTGCGTGGGTTGAGCCCCGACCCGCGGTGGCTGATCACCCTGCTGCTCGCCCTCACGGTCGCAGGGGTGGCCGTGGGGCTGCGCACCGCCCGGGGGCCGCGCCAGCTCGAGCTGCTCGGGGTGGGCGCCTTCACCGGCGACGCGGTCACCGTCACCCTGGCGTTGTGGGTGGTCAACACCAACCCCGCCGACCCGATCTGGGCCATCACCGGTCTGCTGGGGATCGAGGCCGCCGCCCGCTGGGGGGTCAGAGGAGCGGTGATCGGCGGGGTGGCCAGCGCCGCGCTCGCCGGCTGGTGGGCGACCATGGCCTACGCCGCGGAGGGCCGTGACCTGTCCGTGGAGTCCCTGGTGTTCCGGGGGGTGGTACTGCTGGTCCTGGCGCTGCCCGCAGGCCGGCTTGTGGACCACCTGCGTCAGGAGCAGCAGCGCGCCCGTCAGCTGTACGAGGCGTCGACGGAGCTGATCCTCATCCTGGACGGCCGTGGCCGCGTAGCCGGCGCCAACCCCGCGGCGGGAGCGTTGCTCGATCGTCCCCCGGAGCGGCTGCGTGGCGCGGCCGTGCAGGAGCTGCTCCCCGGGCTTCCCCCGGTCAGCCACCTGCTGGCCATCACCGGCGGCGACGAACCCGCGCCGGTGCTGGTGACCGTCGCCGGCTCCCAGCCCCGCACCCTGGCGGTCACCGCGCAACGCAGCGGGGAGCAGGCGATGGTGCACGTGATCGGACGGGACGTCACCGCCCAGCGCTCCCGTGAGGAGCAGCTGCGCTACCAGGCGCTGCACGACGTGCTCACCGGCCTGCCGAACCGCACCGCGCTGCAGGAACGGATCGACGCGGAGCTCGCGGGGGGTGGCATCTTCGGCCTGCTGTTCATCGACCTCGACGGGTTCAAGGCCGTCAACGACGTGTACGGCCACGCGATCGGGGACCGGGTGCTCCAGCGCATCGCCGACCGTCTGCGCAACACCGTACGGGGCAGCGATGAGCCCTACCGGCTGGCCGGGGACGAGTTCTGCGTGGTCGTCACGCCTGCGGACCTCGACAGCCTCGACCGGGTGGCGCTGCGGGTCGCGGCCGCGCTGGACAGCACGGTGGAGGTGGCCGGACGACGTATCGCGACAGGCGCGTCGGTGGGCGGGAGCCTGGCGACCCCCGGTGACGACCGCGACCGGCTCCTGGCCCGGGCGGACGCGGCGATGTACGCCCAGAAGGCAGCGCGCGGCGAGCGTCCCGCCCGTGTCGCCGAGGACCTCGGCGGGGTCGGGTGAGGACGCCGGGTACCGTCGGGTGACGAGCACGCGGGCAACGGTCGGCGAGGTGGGGTGGACGGTGGGCCAGGACGGCACCGGGGACGGCGGCAACGACGGGGCGCAGCCCGCAGCCGCGCCCGCCTGCTACCTCCATCCGGATCGCCCGGCCCTGCTGCGGTGCTCGCGGTGCGAACAGCCGATCTGCGGTGACGACGCGATCGAGGCACCGGTGGGCTACCAGTGCACCCGCTGCGCCGCAGGTGGCCAGCCCGTGCGCCGTATGGTGGACGTCGTCCAGCACGCACCGGTCACCCGGGCGCTGGTGGGCGTGATCGCCGTGCTGTTCGTCCTGACCACCGCCGTGCCTGAGGTCACCGGCATGTTCGGGCTCCGGCCGATCGTGCTGACCCCCGCCGGGGTGGAGGTGCTGACCGGCCTGGTGGGCTGGTACGAACCCACCGCGCTGGCCCGCGCGATCGGCGAGCCGTGGTTGCTGGTCACCAGTGGGTTCCTGCACGCCAACCTGATGCACGTGGGCTTCAATGGCCTGCTGCTGTGGCAGCTGGGTCACCTGCTGGAGCCGCTGCTCGGGCGTGGCCGCTACCTCGCTCTCTACGCGGCGGGGCTGTTCGGCGGTGGCCTCGGCGTGGTACTGGTGTCCTGGGCCTCCACCCTGGCCGGCATCAGCGGGATCGACCTGGTCGCACGCATCTTCGGTGGCAACCCCTTCCAGATCACCATCGGTGCGTCCGGGGCGGTGTTCGGGCTGATGGGCGCGGCGATGGTCGTGCTGCGCTCCCGCGGGGTGAACCCGTGGCGGACCTCCATCGGCACCCTGGTCGCGTTGAACCTGGTGCTGACCTTCCTGTTCCCCAACATCTCCGTCGGCGGCCATCTCGGCGGGCTGCTGGCGGGCGTACTGGCGGGCAAGCTGCTGCTCGTCGGCCGGGAGGAGGCGGCCGGCCGCCGTAACCGGGTGTTCGCCATCGCCGCGGCGATGGCGGTGAGCTCGATCGCCCTCGCCGGGTTCACCGTCGGCGCGTTGACCGGCTGACACCACCGCCCGTCCCGGCCGTGCACGCGTGTCCCGCTCAGCCCTGGGCGGGATCCGTGCGATGGTCAGCGCCACCCGTGCCGGGCTGCCAACCCCGCGGCAGCGCCCGGGTGGAGGGGAACAGCAGGTCGACGAACCGCTCCGCCGTGGGCTGGGGCTCGTGGTTGGCGAGCCCGGGGCGTTCGTTGGCCTCGATGAACACGTGGTCGGCACCCGTGTGGTCCGGGACCAGCAGATCGAGGCCGACGACCGGGATGTCGAGCACCTCGCTGGCCCGCACCGCCGCGCGCGCCAGCTCGGGGTGCAACGTCTCGGTGACGTCGTGGATCGTGCCCCCGGTGTGCAGGTTGGCGGTCCGACGCACGGCGAGGTCCACACCCGGCTCGAGCACGTCGTCGAGGTCGTAGCCGGCGTCCTCCACCGTCCGGGTTGTCGCGTCATCGAGGGGGATGGTGGACTCCCCGCCCGTGGCGGCGGCACGCCGCCGTGAGGTCGCGGCGATCAGCTCCGCGATCGTGTGCTCACCGGTCCCGGTGATCGTCGCAGGGAGGCGTACCGCCGCCGCCACCACCCGGTGGTCGATGACGACGATCCGCAGGTCGTCGCCGGCGACGCACTCCTCGAGCACCACGTCGGGGCAGAACCGCTCGGCCAGGGCGACGGCGTTGATCAGCTCCTCCTCGGTGCGGACCCCGACGGTGATCCCCTGGCCCTGCTCGCCTCGCGCCGGCTTGACCACCACCTCGGCGTGGTCGGCGAGGAAAGCCAGATCCTCACCACCGTGGGAGGCCACCCGGCCGGCCGGCACCCGCAGGCCCGCGTCGGCCAGGAGCCGCCGCGTGAGGCGCTTGTCGTCGCAGCGTGCCAGGGCCACGGCGTTGGTCAGCTCCGACAGCGACTCACGGCAGTGCACCGTGCGGCCGCCGTGGGCGAGCTTGAGCAGCCCGGACTCCGCATCGACCACCTGGACCGTGATCCCGCGGCGCAGCGCCTCGTCGGCGATGAGGCGGGCGTAGGGGTTCAGGTCACCGATGCCCTCGGCGGGCTCGGCCGCGAACAGCCGCTCGTTGATCGGGTTCTTGCGCTTGACGGCGAACACCGGCACGCGCACGAAGCCGAGCTTCTCGTACAGGGTGATGGCGGGCACGTTGTCGTGCACCACCGACAGGTCGAGGTAGGCCCGGTTGCGGCCCTGGTACCGCTCGGCGAGGGTGCGGACCAGGGCACGCCCCACACCCGGGCGCGTGGTCTGGGGGTCGACCGCCAGGCACCACAGGCTGGTGCCCCGCTCGGGATCGTCGAAGGCGTAGGTGTGATCGACCCCGGTGACGGTGCCGATCACCTCGCCGGAGTCGGTGTCCTCGGCGACCAGGTAGGTGAAGGTCTGGGTGAGCTGGTTCTGCCACAGGGTCGAGGTGGGCGCGGTGACCATCCCGGCCTCGGTGTAGATCCGGTTGACCGCGTCCGCGTCAGCTTCGCTGGCCATCTTTCGGACCACCACCCCGCGAGGCGGGGTCCGCTCCGCCCGCAGGGTGTGCAGCCACAGGCGGTAGGTGTGACTGGGATCGATGAACAGCTCCTGGGGGGCCTTCGACACCAGCACGTGGGGCTCACGCACGTACATGCAGATGTCGCGCCGTCCCGGCTCCTCCCGCCCCACCTCGGCGAGGAGACGGTCGTGGTCGACGAAGGTCTGGCCGAACAGCAGCCGCCCCCACCCGCACTCCAGCGCCACGTCGGGGGTGACCTCAGCGGTGCGGTGGGGAGGCTGGCCCTGCCAGGGGCTGGTCGACAGCGATCGGTCGTAGCTGTCGTTGCTGGCGGCCTGGCCGCTGCGTCGCAGCGACCGGGCACGGCGGCCGTCACGGTCAGGCGGGCGCTGCTCCACGGCAGCCTCCTGGTCGGTCGCGGTGCGGTATCGGACCGGCGTAAGCGGTGCTTCGGGTCCGAGGGCGGCGGTGCTGCGGGTCCGGGATGCGTGGTCCTCAGGGAGCGACACCGTGGGATTGCAACCACAGCTCGAGCAGGGCGAGCTGCCACAGCTTGTTGCCCCGTAGCGCCGTGAGCTCCTCGTTGGGCGCGGCCAGCAGGCGGTCCACGTAGGCGTCCTGGTACAGCGCCCGCTCCCTGGCCTCGGGGGCGTGGAGGGCGTCGCGCACCAGGTCGAGGTAGGGACCCTGCAGGTACTTCAGCGCCGGGACGGGGAAGTAGCCTTTCGGCCGGTCGATCACGTCGCCGGGGATCACGCGCCGGGCCGCCTCCTTGAGCACGCCCTTGCCTTCCTGGGCGAGCTTGAGCTCCGGCGGGACCTGGGCTGCGATCTCCAGGACCTCGTGGTCGAGGAAGGGCACGCGCGCTTCCAGACCGGCGGCCATGGTCATGTTGTCCACCCGCTTGACGGGATCGTCGACCAGCATGATCTGGGAGTCGAGGCGCAGGGCCATGTCCGTGGCCGTCTCGGCACCCTCGCGCAGGAAGTGCCGTTCCACCAGCGCCCGGGAGACGTCCTCCTCCACCCGGTGCTCGGGGTGGAGGACCTCGGCCATCTCCGCGTGGGGCCGGTCGAAGAAGGCGGCGTGGTAGCTGTCGACGGCCCGGGCGACCAACTCCTCGCGGGAGGCGTTCGGCCCGAGCCGGTCGGTCAGCGCCTGCATCGGCGGGTACCAGTGGTAGCCGGCGAACACCTCGTCGGCGCCCTGGCCCGACTGCACCACCTTCACGTGCTTCGCCACCTCCTGCGAGAGCAGGTAGAAGGCCACGGCGTCGTGGCTGACCATCGGTTCGTTCATGGCGTGGATCGCGTCGCCGAGCGCCGGGAGCATGCGCTCGGTGCCGATGCGGATCTGGTGGTGCTCGGTGGCGAACTCCCGGGCGATCACGTCGGAGTAGCGGAACTCGTCGCCCTCCTCGCCACCGGCTGCCTCGAAACCGATGGAGAAGGTGTTGATGTCGGTCTGCCCGGCCTCGGCGAGCAGCCCCACCACCAGCGAGGAGTCCAGCCCACCCGAGAGCAGCACGCCGACGGGGACGTCAGCGACGGTGCGCCAGTCCACGGCACGGCGCATGGCGTCGAGGACCGCGTCCTCCCAGTCGCGTTCGCTCCAGTCGGCCTTCGCCGGGTCCCGGGTGAAGTCGGGGCGCCAGAACTCGGTGTCGGTGACCACGCCGTCGGGCTCGATCGCCCGGGTGGTCGCCGGCGGGAGCTTGCGCACCCCGGCCAGGATGGTGTGGGGGGCGGGGACCACGGCGTGGAAGCTGAGGTAGTGGTGCAGGGCTACGGGGTCGATGGAGGTGTCGATCCCACCTCCGGCCAGCAGCGCCGGCAGGGTCGAGGCGAACCTGAGCCGCCCCGGGCTCTCGGCGAGGTAGAGGGGCTTGATCCCGAACCGGTCCCGGGCCAGGAAGGTGCGGCCGGTGTCCCGCTCGTACAGCACGAAGGCGAACATGCCCTGCAGGCGGTCGACGAACCGGTCGCCCCAGGCGTGGTAGGCCTTCATCACCACCTCGGTGTCGGAGGTGGAGAAGAACCGGTAGCCACGTTCGGCCTGCAGCTCCGCCCGCAGCTGCTGGTAGTTGTAGATGCACCCGTTGAAGGCGATGGTCAGGCCGAGCTCCGGATCGTGCATCGGCTGGTTGCCGCAGGAGGACAGGTCGATGATGGACAGTCGGCGGTGCCCGAGCGCGATCGGACCCGACGCCCACAGGCCCTGACCGTCGGGCCCACGGTCCGACATCGTCGCGGTCATGCGGCCCACCGCTGCGACGTCGGCACCGGAGCCGTCGCGTCGGAGCTCACCGCTGAAACCGCACATCCCGGATCCTCACATCGCTGGCAGGGGTCTTCGGTCACGTGAACAGGGGCCGGAGGCCATGGTGGCGTCGGAGCCCGGGTGCTGCAGCCTAGAGGCACACGACCGCACCCTCGGCCGAACCGGGTGCCCCGACGGTCGGGGTGCTGGGCGTGGGCGGGAGTCCCATGACCCGGGAGACGACCATGGGGACCATCGATCCACCGGTGGAGGGTGCGCCCTCGCTCGGCGATGACCCCGCCCACGAGCCCGACCCCGTCCCCAGCCCCGTTCCCGACCCGTACCTGCGGACGCTGCTCACCCACCTCACCGAGGTCGCGGTGCTGGTCGTCGACCCGCAGCTGCGGTTCATCGGCGCAGGTGGCGCCGGCCTCGCGGCCAAGGGATGGGATCCGTCCGAGCTCCTCGGACGGTCGGTCCACGAGGCCGTACCGGGTGACCAGGCCGCGGCGCTGGCCGGGCTCTACCAGCGTGCCCTGGACGGTGAGCACGTCCGCGTCCAGCAGCGTGGCGTCCGTGCACCCGACCGGCTGCACGACGTCGAGGTGGTGCCGATCCGCGACGCTGCGGGTGACGTGGAAGCCGCGCTGGTGATCGCCCACGACATCACCGAGGATCTCGCCGCCGCCAGGGCGCTCTCGGAGCAGGAACAGCGGCTGCGTGCGCTGGCGGCGTCCTCCGGGGACATGCTCGCCCTGTACGACACCGAGGGCCGGTTCCTGGAGGTGTCGCCCGCAGCCACGACGCTGTTCGGGTGGGCTCCCGAGGAGCTGCTGGGGACCTCCTGCTACGAGCTCTTCCACCCGGCCGATGTCGCTCCCATCAGGCAGGCCCACGCCGAGGTGTTGGGAACCGGTGAGGTCGGACCGATCTCCTACCGCCTGCGCTGCGCCGACGGCTCCTACCGCTGGGTGGAGGTCGTCGGCCGTGCCGTGCGCGACGCCACGTCGGATGCGGTCACCGCGATCCAGTGCACCACCCGGGATGTCACCACACGCACGGAGCAGGAACGGGCACGCGACACCGCCACCCAGCGGCTACGCACCACCCTGCGCCACGCCCCCATCGGCATGGCGCTGGTCGGCCTGGACGGACGCGCGATCGAGGTCAACGACGCCCTGTGCACCATCCTGCAACGCTCCCGTGAGGAACTGCTCGGCGTGTCGATCGCGGAGGTGACCCACCCCGACGACCTCGACGTCGATCTGGCGCTGCTCGGAGAGGTCCTCACGGGCGACCGCACCCACTACGCGATTGCCAAGCGCTACCTGCTTCCCGACGGCAGCCCCGTGTCCTGCGAACTGCACGTCGCGGCCCTGCGCGACGAGCACCAGGACCCGACCGCGCTGATCGCGCAGGTCGTGGACGTGAGCCAGCGTGAGGCGACGGAGGCGGAACTGCAGGCCGCCAACGCCGCCCTGCTCCGCAGCAACGCGGAGCTCGAGCGGTTCGCGGCCGTCGCCTCCCACGACCTGCGCGGACCGCTCCACACCACGCGGGGGCTGCTGGACCTGCTCGGCTCCCGCATCACCCTGCAGGAGGCAAGCCTGGAGGCCGACGTCTTCCGGCGGGCGTGCGCGCAACTCGACCGCCTCTCCGACACCGTCGACAGCCTGCTGGACCTCGCGCTGCTCGGAACCCGTCCCCTGCGCTCGGCGGCGGTGCCGCTATCGCAGCTGCTGGCGGAGGTGATGGATGCGCTCGAACTGGACACGGCCTGCCCCCCGGGCGACGTGCGGCTGATCACCGACGTGACGCTGACCGGCGACCCACGACTGCTGCACGTGCTGCTCCAGAACCTGGTCAGCAACGCCCTGCGCAGCGCCGAGGACGACCGACGCATCAGCGTCGAGGTGACCGGCACGCGCGATGCCGCGGGCTGGCTGCTGCGCGTCGAGGACGACGGCGACGGGATCCCACTGACCCTGCGTGACCACCTCTTCAGGCCCTTCAGCAGCGGTGCGCTCAGGTCGCAGTCACCCGGCCACGGTCTGGGGCTGGCCACCTGCCAGCGGATCGTGGAACGCCACGACGGCAGCATCGAGGTGGAGCACCTCGCGTGGGGCACGGCCTTCGTGGTCCGTATTCCCGACCCGGCCACCGCGCTGAACCTGTCCGCGGGAGCCGCGGCGTTGGATGGGTCGGCCGCGGAGTAGCGTCTCGGGACCCGGACCGAGGGAGCCGCCCGTGCCAGATCTCCACCTCGTCGACGCCTTCACCGATGTCGCCTTCGCTGGGAACCCGGCCGGGGTCGTGCTCCTCGAGGACAGCACCGTGGACGAGGTGTGGGCGCAGCAGGTCGCCGCCGAGGTGGGCGCGTCGGAGACCGCGTTCCTGTGGCCGCGCCCGCCTGCGGTTCAGGGCGCCGCACCGCACGGGGCCAGCGGTGGGGACCTGCCGCCCCACGACCCGGCCGGGTCGCGATCGAACTGGGGTCTGCGCTGGTGGACGCCGACCACTGAGGTGGACCTGTGCGGGCACGCCACCCTGGCCGCGGCCCACGTGCTGCGCAGCCGTGGTCTCGTCGCCCACGGCCACGCGGTCAGCTTCACCACCCGGTCCGGGGTCCTGCGGGCCGTCGGCGGCACGGACGGACGGTTGTGGCTGGACCTGCCCGCCTGGCCGGTGGCCGATCACCCCGCTCCGGGGGACGTGGACGGCCTCCTCGGCGGTGTCGCCGGCCGCTACCTCGGCCGGACACGCGTGGACCAGGCCAACGACGTCATCGAGGTGGCGGACACGACCGCGCTGGATGCGGTGGTGGTCGACCCAGCCCGTGTCACGGCGCTGGAGGGCACGGGGCTGATCGTGTGCTGCGACGGCGAGGACACCGACGCGGCGATGCGCTACTTCGCCCCGGCGGTCGGGGTCGCCGAGGACCCGGTGACCGGCTCAGCGGCCTGCACGGTCGCTCCCCTATGGGCGGCACGGCTCGGCCGCGGGGATGTCACGATCGCGCAGCGGTCGGCCCGCGGCGGGCGGTTGTGGACCCGCGTCGGCCCCGTGGAGGAGGGTTCGGGGGCCAGGCCGTCCGGTGCGCCGGCCGCCACGCTCGGTGCGGCGTCCGGTGCACCCGCTGCCGACCGGGGCCGCGTCGCGGTGGGCGGGCACGCCGTCACCACCATCACCGGCGAGATCGTCGGTCCCTGACCCTGCATCGACCCGGTTCCGGGCCCGGCGCCGCCCACGCCCCCCACGAGCCCCCCCGACGAGCCCCCGACGAGCCCCGTTCCTGGGACAGGGCCCAGGAACGGGAACCCGATCCGGACCAGCGGCCGCCCAGGCCCCCCCACGAGCCCCCGTTCCTGGGACAGGGCCCAGGAACAGCAACCCCAGCCGCCTCCGGTAGCGACGAGGAGCGGGGAGCGACGAGGGGCGGGCGACCGCGCGCGGACCGCTGGCGCCCACTCGGGTCGGGGTCAGGCCAGGACGTCGAGGTCCAGTTCGAGCCCCACCGTCCAGTTGGGGGCGTCCACCACCTCGAGGATCCGCAGGTTGCCGGCCACCGAGCACAGCGCGTAGGCGTCCTCCGGGCCGACGCCGTGCCGTCCGAGCAGTTCGATCATGGCCGCCACGGCGTCCCAGGCACCGGCGTACAGATCGGGACCCACCCCCATGGTCATGCGGCGGTGCGGTCCGGCCGGGGCGGGCGGTGCGGTGTCCGCGGGCAGCTCGAGCTGTGGCTGGTCGATGAGCAGATCGTGGCGGACCTCCACCCTGACCACCGCGGTCGCGGTGGTCTCCACCGCGGTCCCGCACACCTCGCCATCACCCTGGGCGGCGTGCGGGTCGCCCGCGGACAGGCGGGCACCGGCCACCTCGACGGGCAGGAGCAGGGTGGCACCCGGCCGGACGTCACGGCAGTCGAGGTTGCCCCCGACCCGACGCGGCGGGATGACGCTGTGGGGCCCCGGTTCGGCCGGGGCAAGCCCCACGACGCCGAGGAAGGGGCGGCGCTCGAGACGGGCGATATCGCCGAAGCGCACCTCCTCGGGCCCGATCTCGGACACCACGACGTGCGGGTCCGGGAACCGGTCTGCGAGCAGGCCGAAACCGGGGATGACGGCGGTCCAGCCGGTCTCGCCCGGGTGGACCTCCTCGATGGTGATCGCCAGGGTGTCGCCCGGCTGCGCACCCTCGACGTCGATGGGGCCGGTCAGCGGGTTGGCTGCTGCGAGGTCCAAAGCGGCGATGTCCGCGGGTGTGGCGTCAGCACCGAGCTGCCCACCGAAGGCGTCCTGCAGGGGGAGCTCCACCCGGTCGCCGGAGGCGATCCAACGGGCGGCCGGGAGATCGGCGTCCCAGCCGAGGTGGCGGTGGTCTGTGTGGTGGAGGGTGTGCACCGAAGCTGCCTTGGGTCCGGGGATCCGCTGGGCGGGGTGTCCACGCCGCCGGCACGGACCGGAGGGTCCGGTCGAACCGATCGCGGGATGGGCCAGGTCAGGGTAGTGGCCGAAGGTGGACCCACTCACGCTGGGTACGCTTGGAGCGTGTTACGTGACCTGCTCCGGCCCTCGGCGATCCTCTCCCACCTCCTCGTCGCGGTGGTGGTCGTGACCTGCATCGGCTTCGGGCAGTGGCAGCTGGACCGTCTCCACGAGGCCCGTGCAACCAACGCCCGCCTCGAGCAGCGGCTCGCAGCCGAGCCCGCGGATCTCGCGACCCTCGCCGACCCCGCCGCCACCTCGTCGGAGGCGCTGGATGAGGCTGCGCTCGAGTTCCGCCGGGTCACGGTCACCGGCACCTTCCGTCCCGAGGAGGAGGTGCTGCAGCGCAACCGCTCCTACCGCAACCAGACCGGCTTCCACGTGCTCACGCCCCTGGAGCTCGAGGGCGGCGGCGTGGTGCTGGTCCGGCGCGGCTGGGTGCCGTCGAGCCTCGACACCCCACCCGTCACCCAGGCGCAACCCCCGTCGGGTGCGGTCTCGGTCGTCGGCGTCCTCGAGCGCCCGGTCGAGCAGCCAGGCTTCGGTCCCCAGGACCCGGACGAGGGTGTGCTTGAGCGGGTGTTCCACACCGACACCGCGCGGCTCGACGGGCAGATCACGGGCACGCTGTTCCCGATGGTGCTGCGTATCGACACGGAGCTCGACAACCCCACCGAGGACCAGCTCCCCTTCCCCGTCGGTTCCCCCGAGCTCAACGAGGGCAGCCACTTCTCCTACACCGTGCAGTGGCACAGCTTCGCCCTGCTGGCGCTGATCACCTACGTCGCGTGGTGGTGGAACCGCCTGCGTCGGCGCCCGAGCGCCGGCACCGACGGTGGTGGTGCCGGCTCCCCGGCGGCGGGCGATGCGGACGCGCCAACGCCGGTTCCGGGTGGCGACCGGATCACGTCGCACAACTGACCCGGTCGGCCCACCGAGGGACGATGTGCCCTGCACAGCCTGGCGGTCGCCTGTCACCCTGGGTGGGAGCAGGTCACGGTGGCGGACCGGGAGGGCGGCGCCATGGACCAGGGCTACGTGCACGACGTTGTCATCATCGGCGGCGGAGCCACGGGTGCCACCCTCGCCCGCGCGCTCTCACGCTTCGAGCTGGACGTGGTCCTGCTGGAGGCCACCGCTGAGGTCGCCTTCGGGGTGAGCAAGGCCAACAGCGGCATCGTGCACTCCGCGATGCACGCGTCACCTGACACCCTGAAGGGCCGGCTCGAGTACCCGGGCAACCTCGGCTGGCGCCAGCTCCACGAGGAGCTCGGTTTCGGTCTGAACCCCGTCGGCGAGGTGCTGGTCGCCCTCGACGACGAGCAGCTGGCCAAGATCGAGACGATCCGCCAGCAGGGCATCCGCAAGGGCGTTCCGGGTACCGAACCGTGGACGGCAGAGCGCACCCTGGACGCCCAGCCGAACCTGTCGCGGGAGGTGAAGGGCGCGGTGTGGGCCCCGACGGCCTGCGTGTTCAACCCCTACGAGGCCGTGATGCTGGTGGCGGATGCGGCCCGCCGCAACGGTGTCCGCATCGAGGTGGAGCAGCCGGTCATCGCGATCGACCCACCGGCCGTTGACGAGCCCGACGGCCCGCTGGTCCTGCACACCCCCACAGACACCTGGCGAGCCCGGTTCGTGGTCAACGCCGCGGGGCTGTTCGCCGACGACATGGCGGAACTGGCCGGGGTGCGCGACTTCACCATCCTGCCACGCAAGGGTGAGGAGTACCTGCTCGACAAGCGGCTCGCTGGCGTGGTGACCAGCATCATCTTCCCCTGCCCCTCCCCCATCTCCAAGGGCACCCTGGTCAACCCCACGGTGGACGGCACGATCATGATCGGCCCCACGGCCCAGACCGTGGACGACAAGCGCGATACCACCACCACCGAGGCCGGGGCCGAGCAGGTGTTCTCCAACGCCCGCAAGCTGGTCCCGGTGATCAGCGAACGTGACGTCATCGCCGAGTTCGCGGGGCTCAGGCCGGTGTCCGACACCGAGGACTTCGTCGTCGGCCCCACCGACCGCCCGGGCTTCATCAACGCCGCCGGCATCCAGTCGCCCGGCCTCACCGGCGCCCCGGCGCTCGCGGACCTGCTCATCGACATCCTCGCCGACGAGGGGCTGGCCCTGACCGAGAAGCCCCACTGGGACCCGACCGCCCCGCACCCGGTGAGGTTCGCGCAGCTGTCCACCGACGAGCAGCAAGCGCTGGCGGCCCGCGACCCCCGCTACGCGCAGCTGGTGTGCCGGTGCGAGATCGTCACCGAGGCGGAGATCCGCGACGCCCTCGAACGTGGCGCGCACACCCTGGACGGGCTGAAGTTCCGGACGCGTGCGGGGATGGGTCGCTGCCAGGGCGGCTTCTGCACCTGGCCGTGCATGCGTCTGCTGGCAGAGCACCTCGACGTGCCCGTCACCGAGGTCACCAAACGCGGCACCGGAACGTGGCTGATCCGCGACCGCGAGGACCAGCCCGCGACCACCGTCAGCGCAGGAGGGTGAGCGATGCCGGTCACCGCTGAACCCCGCCACCTCGACGCCCGCTACGACGTCACCGTCATCGGGGCCGGTCCGGCGGGCCTCGCCGCTGCGGTGTCGGCCCGAGAGCAGGGGGCGGAGCGGATCCTGTTGGTGGACCGCGACGCCGAGCCGGGCGGGATCCTGCGGCAGTGCATCCACTCCGGCTTCGGGCTGCACGCCTTCTCCGAGGACGTGACCGGCCCGGAGTACGCCCACCGGTACGTGGAGCGGGTGCTCGAGCGCGACGTGGACGTCCTCACCGACGCCTACGTCACCGACGTCAGCCGTGAGCGCCGCGTCAAGCTCATGTCACCGAGCACCGGGGTGACGACCGTGGAGAGCGGCGCTGTGGTCATCGGCACCGGGGCGCGCGAGCGGACCCGGGCCCAGGTCCGGATCCCTGGTGAGCGTCCGGCCGGGGTGATGACCGCGGGACTCGCGCAGAAGATGGTCAACCTCCACGGCTACCTGCCGGGCAGCCGGGTGGTGATCCTCGGGTCCGGGGACATCGGGTTGATCATGGCCCGCCGCCTCACTCTCGAGGGGGTGGAGGTCCTCGGGGTGTTCGAGCTGCTTCCCCACCCCAGCGGACTGGGACGCAACGTGGTCCAGTGCCTCGACGACTTCGGCATCCCCCTCCACCTGTCCACCACCGTGATCGACATCCACGGCCATGACCGCGTTGATCGGGTCACGGTCGCACCGGTGGACGACGAGCTGCAGCCGCTGCCGGAACAGGGTTGGGACATCGACTGCGACACCGTGCTGCTGTCCGTGGGGCTGATCCCCGACGCGGAGCTCGCCCGGCAGTTGCAGCTCAGCCTCGACCAGCGCACGGGCGGCCCGGTGGTGACCAGCACCTACGAGACCTCGCTGCCAGGCGTGTTCTCCGCCGGCAACAACCTGCACATCAACGACCTCGCGGACTGGGTGAGCCAGGAGGCCGCCGTGGCCGGCGCGGCGGCGGCGGACGTGGCGCTCGCACGGGTGCGCGCCCGACAGGACATCGCCGTCACCCCGGGGACCAACGTGCGCTACGTCACGCCCCACACCCTGTCCACCAGCCTGACCCAGACCGTGTCCTTCCGGGTGAAGCAACCGATCTACGGGGACACGATCCTGACGATCGGCGAGGCGCACCGCCGCAAGGTCCGCGCGGTGGTCCCGGCGGAGATGGTCACGATCAAGCTGGGACCGAAGCTGCTGGAGGCCTTCGCCGGTGAGACCCTCAGGGTCGACGCGATCCCGGCTGAGCATTCCGATGACGCCGGACCGGACACCGACGAGGAGGAGTAGGAGGGCGCGACCATGGTCGAAGGCACCGACACCACGACCGCCGCCACGGGCGCGGTCGAGACCCACGCCTACCTGTGCACCAGTTGCCCGCTGGGCTGCCGGCTCGAGGTGGACGCCGTCGCAGGTGACGTGATCGAGGTCCGCGGGTTCTCCTGCAAGAAGGGTGAGCGGTACGGCGAGCAGGAGCACACCGACCCGCGCCGCGCCGTGTCGACCACGGTGTGGCTGGCGGGGGGACCGGTGGAGCGGTTGCCCGTGCGCGCTGCGGAGGCGGTGCCCAAGGACCGGGTGCTGGCCCTGGTCGAGGCGCTGCGAGGGCTGCAGGTCACCGCCCCGGTGGAACTGGGCCAGATCGTCGCCACCGACGTCGCCGGGACCGGCATCGATGTGATCGCCACCCGCGCGGCGCAGGCGCAGGAGCACCTCACGGTCGTCAGCTGAGGGTGACGGCTGCACAAGCTGCAGCCCGGACACTCCACGCGGGGCGGGCGTGCAGCCAGGCGACCATGGCAGGGTCGAAGGGCTGCACAACCTGCGACGCGGACACACCACGCGGGGCGGGCGCGCAGCCAGGCGACCATGGGACGGTCGAAGGGCTGCACAAGCTGCAGCCCGGACACACCCTGCCGGCGAGGACGGGTCTCCGCCGCGTGGGCGGGGGCCGGCGGCGCCGCAGGACTCACCCCTCCCCGTCGGCGAACAGGGCCGCGGTACCGGTGGCATCCATGGACCGGCTGAGCCGCTCGATGGCGTGGACGTAGGCGGCGGTGCGCAGTGGCAGGGATCGACCGTCAGCGATGCCGACCACCGCCTCGGTCTCCGTGACCATCCGTTCCTCGAGGCGGCGAGCGACCTCCCCGGCGCTCCACCGGTCGCCGGTGCGGTTGGCGATCCACTCGAACCAGCTGACGGTGACCCCGCCGGCGTTGACCAGGATGTCGGGGACGACCTGTACACCGGCCTCATCGAGGATCCGGTCGGCCGCGGCGGTCACGGGACCGTTCGCCACCTCGAAGGCCACCCTTGCCCGCACGCCCCGAGCGTTGTCCCGGTTGATCGCCCCTTCGAGCGCGGCGGGGATGAGCGCGTCGACCTCGAGGCCCAGGAGCTCCCCCGAGGCGATCTCCTCGCCGACCGGGGCGTCGGACAGTGCACCGGTGTCGGACTTGTGGGCGGTGAGCGCAGCCACATCCAGGCCGTCCGCGTCGTGGATCGCGGCCGAGGAGTCGCTGACAGCGACCACCCGCCAGCCCGCGTCAGCCAGGCGGGCGGCCAGCTGCGCCCCGGCGTTGCCGAACCCCTGGATCGCGGCGCTGGGATGCGCAACGTCACCAAGCACCCTGGGCTGCACGGTGCGGATGACGTGGAAGGCGCCGTCCGAGGTGGCACTGGACCGGCCGGGGATGCCGCCCAGCGCGAGCGGCTTGCCGGTGATGACCGCCGGTCGGTGCCCGCGCCGGATCTTGGCGAACTCGTGCGCCATCCACCCCATCACCAGCGCGTTGGTGGCGACGTCCGGCGCGGGCACGTCCACATCCGGACCGATGACGTCGGCGATCGCGGAGATGTAGCCACGGGAGAGGCGCTCCAGCTCCGCCGGGGAGAGCCGTTTCGGATCGACGGCGACCCCGCCCTTGCCGCCACCGAAGGGCAGGTCCATCAGGGCGGTCTTGAAGGTCATCCAGAAGGCCAGGGTCGTGACCTCGGCTGCGGTCACGTCGGGGTGGTAGCGGATGCCGCCCTTGGCGGGACCGCGCGTGTCGTCGTAGCGCACCCGGTAGCCGGCGAAGGTCTCCAGGCTCCCGTCGTCCATCCTCACCGGGATCGACACCTTCAGCGAGGACGCGGGACGGGTCAGCCGCTCGCGCGCGTCCTCAGAGAGCGCTGCGTGGGGCAACGCCTCCTCGAACCGGACGATCGCGTCCTCGAGCAGGTCATCGGTCACCGACGTTGCCTCCCGCGGCGGTCGATCCAGGCCGCACGAAACGGTAGTGCGACACGTGCCACTCGTCGCCGCCCGCGAAGGCGAACAGCTCCTCGCAGGCGATGGTGAACACCCGCCACCGGTGGTAGGAGGCCCTGGGGGACACCGGGCCACCCGCGTCGGCGAACAGCTGCAGGACCCGCTCCTGCTGGGCGTCCAGGCGGTCGAGCCAGGCCCGCAGGGTGCGGGCGTAGTGGGTGCCCGACACCGCCCAGCGGTCCTCGACGGCGAGGTCGGCGACGCTGAGCAGCAGCAGGTCGTGGGAGGGCATCAGCCCGCCGGTGAAGAAGTGCCGGGCCATCCAGTCGGCGTCCCCTCCCGTCTCGAAGGGGTAGGCGTCCGACCGGTGGGCGAAGACGTGGACGAACAGCTTGCCGCC
>LFIK01000864.1_pt1 | contig 23189 bp, 21 predicted proteins | sample 643401 | NCBI WGS metagenome assembly LFIK01 (sample SAMN03777447, study PRJNA286221) | soda lake metagenome | biome: soda lake; feature: Kulunda steppe; material: water; isolation source: sample T5-Br brine of Lake Tanatar-5 | place: Russia: Kulunda steppe | collected 2010-07
CCCCCCTCATGCACCGCTCAGCTCTCCCTTCCTGCATCACCCCCCTCATGCATCATTTAGCTGTGACCCTCCTTGCCCATCGATGCCCTGCCACATGACTTACCACTTGTGTACTGCGTGACCTGGTGTGCAGCCTCTTGTGCGGCATTGAGTCGGAGAGGGAGTCTCATCCGACCAGAGACGCGTGATCGCCACCTCTCACCACCCTCTTCACCTTCACCCTGTCTGCACTTCTATGGCCATTCACAAACACCGCCCCCTTCACTTGCATGGCAGGATCCGGAGGGCAACGAAGTCCACAAGTCGCGCGGCCTGCCCGACCCTCCCAATGGCAGCAAGGGCAGTGACATCGTATTGCAGGTGAGGGCCTGCTTCCACGAGCATATCACTGCAGGCGCAGGTTTGGAGGCCGCTTATGTCAGTGCATCAGTGCAGCTGGCATTGCGCGGTGTTCTGGCGGCATCCAGGTGGCAGTTCAGAGTGTTCTAGTTCTAGCAGCATCCAGCTGGTAGTGCGGATCGTTGTGGGAGCATCCAGATGGCAGTGCGGAGTGTTCTAGCAGCATCCAGCTGGCAGTGTGGGGTGTTCTGGCGGCATCCAGCTGGCAGTGCGGGGTTTTCAGGGAGCATTCAGCTGGCAATGCGGGGTGTTCTAGCAGCATCCAGCTGGCAGTGCGGGGGTTGTGGGAGCACTAAGCTAGCAGGAGCAGGGAGGAGCTCGCAGGATATGCAGCACAGGTCACGCGCTCCAGCATACACAAGCACGGCAGCCGGTTGCCCGGTCAAAGCTAGATGTCGTCTTGCCACTGACGCCAGCTGCAAGGCTCCAGGCTGCGTATTGCCTGTGGCCCTCTGCCAATTCAGGCGGCCCATGGGGGGCTGATGGGATGCACTGCTAGCGCTGTGTGGGGCCAGATGCTCGTGCTGTGTGGGATGAGGTACTCGCAATGTTTGGGGCAGCGCAGGCATTAGCACCTCCTGGCTGAGTCACAGCCAACTCTGCTTCTGCCTCATATGGTGCTTCCCACACAACTGGAGCACCCAGCCGTGCGGGGCGCCAAAGGTTCCCTGCCCCCTGCTCACCTTTTTCTGCTACGTGCCCTCATGCTTGCGCGCAGGTCACGTTTGACTCCGTCCTCGAGGCGCGCGCGCGCGCCTGCCTGCTCCTGGCGCTGACCTATGACCTGCGCTTGAGCCATGGCTGCCTGCTGCTGCCCCTCAACACCACCAACATCGCGCAGCGCATGACGCTCCCAGGCTGGAGCCGAGGGGCCACCCCGAGCCAATCCGACCTCACCATGCACAGGTGCGCGCGCGTGTCCCTGTGACATGCTCACAATCGTCAAGTCCAGCAAGAAAGCAGGGCCGTTCCGTGCGTATGGTGCCACTAGTGCTCCTGTAGGCAGCCCGCGACCCCTCCTTCAGCCAGCAGTGCTAGCGCCCATGCCTAGGTGCTGCGCACCATGCGCAGGTGGTCATCCCTGCACTCCCAGCTGTCATCCACCTGGGCGTCCCGGCTGGCCAGCCCTAGTCAGAACTCCGAATGGGTGCACTCACAAGTAGGCTCCTTGGCCAGCCGAGGGTCTATGATGAGATCACTGGTGCGTGAGGCGTCCACGTGGCAGCTCCCTGCAGTGCCTTAGGCCTTACCAGAGCGGCTGCGCTTGACCTGGCGCTGCTTTAGCACACGTGCTTCTTGAAGCCTTGCGCTCCTGGATCTGCAGCCTGATGCTCCAACTAACCCGCCAATTGACAAGGCCTCAGTACCCCCAACAAGGCCTCTGTACCCCTTACAAGGCCTCAGCACCCCTAACAGAGGCATCAGTACAATGTCCGGATCCGTGCCTGCTGGTGCTGAGACCTTAGAGAAGTTCCTGGACACACTGGTGCTCACCCCTGTGCTTGCACTCTACCTCTCTCCCCCCTTGCGCACACACTGTTTGCATTCCCCAAAGGTGCACGGAAAACCACGTCGAGCCAGCGCCGCCCCCTTTTCCTGGCCCTGGGTTGCGCTGCAGCAAAGGGAGCGCACAGCCTGGCACAACCCTGGCCTTGTGTGCACGCACCCCAGCAGATGCGCCCCCCAACACAGCATGCCCGCGCGTATTGCGCCATCCCACGTGGCTCATGCACCATAGCATGCGTGCACCCGCACTTTGTAAGGGGCCTCTCGGGCGCCCTATCCCTCACACCCGCCCAGCCTGTTTCTTCACACACCTCCACGGCGGGATGCACCCGCTGTTCCCTCCGCAAGGGCGCTGTGCAAGCTGTGCTGCTCTGCCCGCCCGCGCCGTGTGCACCTAGGTCGGCGCCTCCCCGCCTCGCAGCCCGCTCCACCCTGTGTCGCGCGAGGGGCGTTCTGGGGACAGCACCAGGGGCGCCTCCCGCAATCAGGCATCCCCCTCGCGCGGCTCGCAATCACGCAGCCCCCTGCGCACGCCCCCCTCTCCGGACGGGAATCGCGTGCGCGGTGGACCGCTGTCGCAGTCTACCTCCTTGCGCGCCTCGCGCCCGCGCCTGCCGCCGCTGTACCAGCAGCGCCCCGGGACGCAGCCGGACGCCTCAAGGTGCGCAATGTCTCTGGGTGGGGCAGATAAGCTGCAAGGGCACACACAGGTGGGTGGGCAGGCGCAAGCAATGCCAGTGGGCGGCCCTTGTACATTCTGCGGGCAGCTAAAGCACCGCGGCTTGCCCCCCCTGCTTTGGGTGCTCCGTGGCAAAGGGGGCGGCTACATGCGGGATTAGAGATGCAGGCTCTTGTGAGCGGCTCCTGGCCTGTCCATCATTGGCGCGCTGCCTACTCTTGGCTACTGCGTGTCCACGCGACGCAGCAGCCAGCCAGGCGCCAGACTGACAGGGCGCAAGGGCTATATCTGTGCCGGTGCAGCAGCCATCCCATTCAACCAGCTGTCAGGAAGGAAGGGATGGACACGTGTGCACAGACACACACACATGCACATATACAGACACGTGTGCACACGCAGCTGCTGTTGTTCCTGTGTGCTGTGCCATACCGCCTGCCTGTGCTGCACGCCAGCTGGCGCTTGTTAGGCGCGTGTAAGGCCCGTAGTGTGCTTGCACGGCCTGTCCTTGATGCCGCCTTGAATGGGGTCAAGTCTTGGGGGTGGCATCCACGACCTTGGCCGCACAAGGCCTGTGCACCAGCTGCCCAGTGTGGTGCCTTGTGCTCCCCGTCAGGGCTGCTGGTTGCTGCGCCTCAAGTCTCCAAGTTTGCACATCACGGTGCCCTGACAAATTCCTACCTACCCCACACCTACTGGTGCGCAGGGAGCCCGGCAGGCCCGCTCCTCCCAGGGCATACCCCTTGGACCTGGCCACAGACGCACAGCAAGAGGAGAGACATGGGGACAGGGGGGTGCAGGATTGCAGCAACGAGCAGCAGGCGGCGCAGCAGGAGGAACAGCAGTGGAGGCTGGAGGACGAGGAAGTGCAGCGGAGGAGGCAAGAGGAGGAGGAGGTGCAGCGGAGGAGGCAAGAGGAGGAGGAGAAGCGGGAGCGGGACCGGCAGCTGCTTGTGGAGCTGCGGGAGAAGGAGGCCCAGCTCCAGGAGCGGCTGCGGCATGATGAGATGCTGATGCGGCAGCATGAGCAGGCCCTGGCGGAAAAGGAGCAGGAGCGAGTGCGGCAGCAAGAGCTGGAGACGCAGCATCAGGGGGAGGTGGAGGAGAAGGAGCAGCAGCAGCAGCAGCAGCAGCAGCAGCAGCAGCAACAGGAACGAGAGGAGAAGGAGAAGGAGAAGGAGCATCAGCAGCAGCAGCAGCAGCAGCAGCAGCAGGAGGAACGAGAGGAGATGGAGAAGGAGCATGACCGAATGGTGGCTCGCATGCAGGTCAGCTCCTCGCGCCCTCTGCTGTCTATCACACGGCCTGAAGCTTTAAGAGCACCACACGCGTTGCAACCAAATCAGACAGCACCAAGCTTCAGCCCAGGCTGCTCCAGAATCACACAATGGAACAGCGGTATACCTGAAGTATGCATGTGTATGTATGTTAACGAGTGCGACACAAGTAGGTACTGTAAGCTGTCCTGCAAGCTGTACGCAGGCAGCTCAGGCAGCCATGCAGCCTCATCACCCGCCCGCCTGCCTGCCTGTACCCTGCGCGCGGGAGCTCAAGCAGCAGCAGAATGGGCATGGCATGCTTGCCTGCCTGTTGCCTGCCTACATGAGCTCAAGCAGCAACAGAGAGCGCCTGCCTGCCTGCTTGCCTGCCTGCCCGCGCCCTGCCCTGCCTTGCAGGAGCTCGAAAAACAGCAGAGAGAGGCCACGAGAGCGCGTCGCAGGGCCCACCTGACTAGTCCACCCAAAAGCCCTAGTGCGTTGGCGGCTGTGGGCCAAGGCACCAGCTCCTCCCCTCTTATGGACATGTACACCGTCCCTGAGGAGCGCCAGGTCTGTGGCTGGGTGCGTGTCGCACTGCTCTGCAGAAGGTGTAAAGCACCATATTCTCAAGTGCCCGGGTGACAAGAAGGAAGGGGCGCATGCCTCACCCCCCCCTTGGCTTCTCAGGGGCTTCTGCCACGCACGTGAATATGTGTGCCGGATGTGAGATGTGCCGGATGCCGGATGCCAGATGTGTGCCGGTTGCCAGCCAAACGTTCCAACTACTTGGTAGGATACTATTCTCTCAGTTTTCCTGGTAAAGGTTGGCAGGTTGACGAATGTGGCTAGTCCGTAGACTAAGTGTTTGGGCGCCCATGTTGCACATATCATATGTGCTTGTGATGGGCTCTGTATAAGCAACAGCCGCTACTCAAGGACACTGGTTCCAAGCTCGTGCGTCGTGCTTGTAATGAAGCAGATGCTTTGCACTCTTGCCAGAACCAAATGGAGTGGGCATGTTTGAATGCTGCAGTCAGAAAGGCTCTTTCCTCCTTCAACTGTGATGTTTGGGTCAATGTGTTGTCCTAATTACTTGAGGCAGGTGAAATGCTGTCATAACCTCTCTGTCCCTGCACCATCTCAGTCAGGGAGAGGGGTGGGTGGAGTGGGCAAATTTGAAGTGAGATGAGGCAAGTCATCATGGGCCTTGGAGCTGTGTTTGGTTTCACCTACTCATGTCCAAGGCCTTCAAAGGATGCCTGCCACACTGTTGGAACACAAATGGGTGTTGAGGAAGCCAAAGGGTGCTGGGCTACTTTGGCAGCATTGGTCACTCCTTTGTACCAATGGTCACTCCTTTGCACCAGTGGTCACGTTTTTGCAACAGTGGTCACTCCTTTGCAACAGTGGTCACTACACACACTCGTTGCAGGAGGCTGACACGGAGCTCTCGCACCTTCGCATGCGCCTGGAGCTGGATGCTTCCTACCTTTTGCTTTCCAACTCTGCCAAAGAGCGCTTAGAGCGTCAGGAGCTGGTGCATGTGAACGACGAGGGCGTACCCTGGGAGGGTGCTGAACTCGCACTTCAAAAAAGATGCATGAACGGGTATGGTGTGCGGTTGTACATGTGCAGGCTTGTGCCTTTTGTGTGCATCTCTGTGTGCAAATGGATTCTTTTCTACCCATGCGCATGCGTCTCTTGTGTGAGCACGTATGTTTGTGTGTGTATGTGTGTGGATGCTCATGCATTGAGCATGTGTGCGCATGTGTGCATTTGTGTTTATCAACGCATGCATGCAAGTGCGGTTGGCCCCTCTTCAGCAGGTAGTAAATGGCCATTGCTTTAAGCGCACCACTGCTTCTTAGAGATGGTAGCAGTTGTGAATGGCCATACTGAGAAGCATTTCGACCCTTAACATTTTCAGGCTTTCGAGATTTGAAGCAGCTGCCGCTCGGGCAGCAACAGCTGAAAGAAAAGAAGGCACATTGCCACTGGATGGAGCAACTCCTGTCAAAGAGCCTGATTCCAGGGCTCGGAACTTGGATGAGTTGCTTGCACATGATCTGGAGCAAAAGCAGCTGCTTTTGCAGCCTGTCACTGGCCCTGCGGTGCGTACACACATAGCCTTTGGACATTGACCTGTGTTCAATGCTAACATGTAATAGGATCTACACAGCATGCTTGGTTGCGTCAAGGAGCTCTCACAAAAGCTTGCCTCTGGTGCACACATAACCACATTCTGTACATTTGCACATTCATGCACAAGGTGATGCATGCAAATGTTCGCGCACACACATAATTCTGCTTTGAATGCACGCGCACACACAACACATATACACACAATTATGCCCATCTGTAGGGCCTTAAAAAGGATGGAGGGCCTGTGCAAAAGTCAGCGCGCCTACCTTGTAAGGCAGGAGTGCAATGGGAGTCCTTGCCTGGTGTTTTTTCCCGAAAGAGAGGTGCTGCAGCTGACGTGAGCTCAAAGCACAAGGCTGCTGTTTTAAATTTGCTGAAACGACAGGTGCGTATTTTTTTGGTAATGACATCTGGCATCAAGATTATCAGAGGGGGTTATCTGAGGCCCAAAATGGGTATGGTCTTGGCCCCAGGGTTTAGTCTCCGTGACAAGCACCATTCAAGCTTGGCACCGAGTGGTGACCCTTTCAAGCTTGGCACCGAGTGGTGACCCTTTAAGCTTGGCACCGAGTGGTGACCCTTTCAAGCTTGGCACCGAGTGGTGACCCTTTCAACAGCACCTGACTTTGAAAGATGCCTGTCATGGAGACCGTGCCTAATGAGCCGCGTCATGAACCCTACTTTTCACAGCCAAATGCCCACACCAGATCACCTACTGCACCAAATTGCATGATTTTTTTGTATTTTGTTCTTGAAATAAACGAACATCATTGAAAAAGAATGATTTTGGTTTATTACATCATTAGAGAATGATGTTAAGGTCATACAAAAGATGAGTGAAAAGACCCTGCAGTTGGTGAGATGTGCATGTTTGGGTCATTTACCTTTGACAGATTCAGCGAATGGGTGCCAGAATGTGTCAAAGACTGACCCCCTCCAAACCGGGTTTCAACATCCAATATCAAAAAGCAACATAATAGAAGTTGACTGATGGGGTTCTGGGGGCAATAGGAGCTCTGATGGGCTCGTGGTGGGGGCGCTCATGCGCTCTCTGTGCCAAAATAGGCCAAAAACAGAGGTTGAGCACCCACCCAGGCCACCAGGGTCGTCTTTTTCACCCCAGATTTTGCCAGCAGCCTAGTGAAATAATATGATTTAACACATAAAAAAGCATATGCGCGGAATTTGGTCAAATAACCCCCTCTGCAGGACTGTGCAGGTTATGTCTACTAATATAACTGGTCGTCCCCACCACTGGGTCACCCCTTTCTTAGGCAAACGTGGCCAATTAGGCCTCTCAAGGCATAACTTTGCATCCACCGCACCGTTTCCTGACCTAAGCACACCATCGAATAGCTTATATTTTTCCGGTTCTGATGGTGGTCTTGGGGTCGAAATTGGTGCAGTGAGTGGAAGGCAATTTCGGAAAAATGGTATGTGATGTTGGAAGATTGCGCGCTCTTTCCCACTCCAAGCCCCAAACTCCTTTGATTTGATTGGCCGCAACCCTCAGACTTGTTCTGGCTTGAAAGCATGCATGTGTTGCGGAGATATCGCATTTCCTGTGTTTGGACCCTTATCAGGTCGCGACAGGGTCACCCACGGAACACGCCTTCCCGACCGCCTTCCCCTAATCCAACTTCGGAGCATGGAATCATCATTCAAGAGCAGCTAAAGTTCTGGAAAGCGGCAGGATTGGAGCAAGTTTGGGGATGCACCATTTGCCTGCCAAAAGGGTGCAAAATGTTGCCAGAATGGCCAAAGGCGCACACGCCGCGCCCCCACCTTGCATTTTCTCACACAGCCTGACTTTTTATGACATGTGTACATGTTTTGCATGGTTGGGTCTGGAAATGGGGCCAGCAAGTGGGCGGAAATGCTAATTGGCCATGTTTGGGGGGGTCCAGTGGTGGGGACGACCAACTTATATTCTAGTTGAACTAGAAATTTACTTGTTGCATGGAGTGAGTTTAGCAGCTAGATTTGAGCATGATATTTGTTTGCGCAGCATGCACGTGCATTGCATACGGGACAAGGATGATTTTCAACCAAGACAAGGGAGAAACTTGCTCTTATGATATTATGCCATAATTTCCAAGGATCCAGGTCGCAATTTCCTCATGGTTGTGTCACTTGCCATTCCAGGGGAGCACTCACTTTTTGATAAAGAGCAAGAAGTAGCGCTTTCGTTTGGAAAGTAAGCCCAGGAAACTCCTCTTTTTGCCATCTTTTCGTATTTAGAAAGCATAAACGCATGCTGAGGTGAAGCTCTCATTGCCAGTCAACGATAGGATGGAGATTTATATAGGTCAATACCAGCATTGCACCAAGGCTGGATGCAAACTAAGCTACCTCCAATTGCACAAAATCAGGGAAACAGATCAACCATGTTGATATTATGTTTTGATAACAATGCAAATTTTGCTGGGGCTAGTCATGGCAGGAATGATTGCATTAGGCGTCCAAATGGGTGCAAGGCCCATAGAGTCGGCAGGTGGCACTTGAAAGATGCGAAACATAAAAATGCTTGTGATCCAGAAGACAAAGGACCTATTCCTGGTTATGCCAGGTAGTCAGCACATACTTTCAATAAGGGTTGGGTCATTTGGTTCTTTGTGTATTTTCACAGTTTTTAATGAGTAATTCGCAACTCTCAAAAGTGGCGTTTGCAAATGTATGGGTCTCACACCCATTCCGTCCCAATTTTTCCCTTTCTGCCTCATCAACCCCCATTTTTCAGGAAACTTTATATCTTACTTGAGTTTCATAGTATGCGATTTACATTCACCATTGTCATTGTTAGTTTCATGCAATTCGGCTGGCTTCCACTGTTGCTATGCATCATATGATCACATGCATGTTCCAGCAAAAGAACTCCAACCTGTCATTCTTCTTCTTGTTTCGAGTTGGAGGCAAAGCACCGTGGCGGCTGCAGGCATGTGCCACCTGCTCACACCATCCTCACAAATCTCAAATTACATTGGGTCTTAAATTGTGAGAATAACAAGAAACAAATGCTCATGCTTTGGACTCACTGCAAAAATGTCCTGGGATTTGGGCTTTGAGAACGGCAGATGGATATTTAGCAGGTAGACCAATTGGACCTAAATTGGGTGAAATTTGCAGAGAGAAGGCCCTCCTGGGCCAATCCCCAAAACTCAAAGAGCAAATAATTTGCAAGTTTTGCATAGCCGTATCACTCCTAAGGTATTGCGAGTCCTACTTCACGCGAGGTCCTCAATTGATTTCAGTTTACTCACGAGTATTTGGTGTCTGCAAGGCCCTCAAATCATTAGGTATTAAGCAAACTCTCTCAATTTGACACTCTCTGCTTAGCCCAAAGCTCCCTGGGCTGCCCATCTGTCTCTGACTGCTTACGCTTTGTGCAGCTTACATAAAATAGCGCCCTTTGCCCCTTTGGAGCATGGAGCTCCATAATCAGGCCCGAGCTGGGCCCTGGCTAAACCTGAATAATTTGCGAGACTTTTCTAGATGTTACTTACAAATGGATTTCATAGCGCGGAGACCTTCAATAATAATTTTCTCGCAATCACCCAAGGAGCGGTATGCTATATTGAATAGTTTGCACCTAAAAGGTTAAAGATGTCCGTGTGACACAATTTCACTTAAAACTTTTTAGTTTAGCTGTGACTGTGAATTACTACTTCTTGCTTTTGGCCTTGCTACTACAGCTGGTGATGGACTTGTTCAGCCCCTTTTCTGCTTCCTTTGCAGGCTGGATTGCTAGGCCTTAATGCTGATGAGCTTGAATGCCAGGGATTGGCCATCAAAAAAGCTTCCATAGGGAGCGTGGATGCAGCTGAACTTCTTGAAGCGCTTAACCTCACACAGGTTGGTTTAGCGACCACCTTCTGTATGAAAATGATGAAAATGGCACGAGCTGCGCGTTATACATGCAGCATGTCTGAAAAGAAACAAGAGTTAAATTCGAAGCATGACTATGCGCAAGCAACACTGAAAGTACACTTATGCTTGGTCTGCGCCCACCACCAAATACATGCTGTTTTATTTTGGTCAATGGATGCTGCTGTATCTTACCTCCAGATCTTAGCTCCCATGCCTTTTGAGCAGTTTGCTTAAGAATGCTAGAAAGGTGCCTGTCTTGGAGGGTGCTTGGAAGCTGATCAAACTTATGCCAAGTTCAATTTTGTCAATAAGACCGAATATGGCTCATGTGGATATTCCAATGTTCTGATCTGGTATGTATAAGTTTGCACAGACCATCGCTGCAATGTGTGCATAACAGGCTGCGCTGATGCGTGAGGAGATATTCCAAATGCAGCAGGATGCGTTTAGAGAGAGAGAGGCCGCAACCCAGAGGGAAATCAAGAGATGCCGTGAAAAGGCTGCCACCAAGCTTTTATGGGTCAAGCACTCTTCAACATCACATGAGTAAGAATGGGCGCTTTACAAACCTCTTGACATCATAGCTGGTTTCCAATGGGTGTATTAGTACAAAACTGCAAACTTGCTGCATAAGGAGAACTGGAGTAGCTGCATGAATTGCAGTGTGCAGCAGGTAAGGCTGCGTGTGTCTTTTCGCAATTTGGCTCCCCCCGCTCCGCACCAGCTCTCATGCTCTGTTGCACAGGCAAAGCTTACGCGCTTTGTGCTGTTGGTAAGTGCAGCCTCAACAACATTGCTCATTACTGTGGCTCAAAGAAGCCACATCCTGACTCCTGGTATCGTACCCTGAGGAGTACCCTGAGTCATGCCCTTGACACAAAGGAGGGCGTGCCCTGACACCTGGTATCCTACCCTGAACCATACTTTGAGCCACACACTTGGCTCACAGGAGGGCATACTCTAACAATCGGTCCACTCAACCTTCTTACGTGCCGGCTCTGCTAGCTAAGAGCCCAACTCCCTTCACTTCCAACACGCAAGGCTTGGTACCCAACAGCTTGCCTCTTACTCTTAAGCGCCCTCTCAGTGCGCCCCGCCATTCTCCTGTCACTTTGACATGCACAGCTTAGCGCCCGGATACGTGCCTCTCTCCAGTATGGCCATGACACAGCTTGTGGCCGAGATGCGAGCTGTGTACCGTGCCGCAGCCATGGAGCAGGTGGCAGGGATGCGTAGGGAGCACGAGGAGGTGAGAAGTCATGTGTGCCAGGAGGTGGCAGGGATGCGTAGGGAGCACGAGGAGGTGAGAAGTCATGTGTGGATGCACCATAGGGCTAACGAGGCATTCGCCCTGGCACTGGTTTCAGGTGCTGCCTAGAATGAAATTGAAGGCCTGGCGGCCTGGCAGCTTTTTATGCACCTAGAATGTTTTGTCTTTGTAGCTAGGCTAGAGGTTGGGCATGCACACGGTCATTGTGCCTGGATCAAGGAGGCACCAGCAGCAGGGTGCAGCATAAGTCTATGGAAGGCCCCTTATGGCCACTTGTTCTGGTCTTCAAGGAAGCACAGCTGTTACGTTGCCTCTCTGTGAGTGCTGTATCAGTGTGCTGTATCTCAGTGTGCTGCTTGTGTGCCACGCAGGCCATGCAAGAGGTGAAGGAGGACCGTGAGCACTTTCAGCAAACAACCCATGCTGTTGGGCAGCGGCAGGCTGATGTGATGAGCACTCTGAGGCAGGTGCACGAAGTGCGCTGGGATAAGGCTGCGCAGGGGCGTTACACGTGCAGGACAATGGCAGAGGAGCGGCACAGCAGGCGGAAGCACGAGCGCAACTTTGCACAGGCAAGAGGATGGATGGATAGCTGATGCTTTGGCTGAGGATGGATGGATAGATGGATGGATGGATATGTGGCAGCTCCTTCTGAGCAATGCACATTGCTTTGTGCACTTTGATTGCTTACAGTGCGGTCCAGCACTCTGCTGCTCAATCTATGCAAGCCTAGTCCCATGTTCACTGTGAGTGTTCTCTCACAGTGACTCATTTTTGATGCAGAATCGTGTGCGTGTGTATGCGTGTATGTGTGTCCATGCTGTGTGCTGTGTTAACACATGCATGACCACGTGTGGCATGAGAGGGATAGCTGCAGCCGTGCTGACTCATTCCGTAGGAGGAGTGTAGTGGCAAAGCTGTCCAGCTCCTGGTGCCGTCCATAATAGAGGAAGTGCTGTTACAGCCATCAAGCAGGCTTGGCAGGGTGTGTCAATTGCTCATTATAAATCATTCACGTATTCCATTCTGCCAATTCAAATATATAAGGCAAATGATGGGCCCTTGAGGCCTGAAAATGCTGTAACGCTCTCTAGTTTACCTGCTCACTGCATTCTCCCCCCTCTCTATCTATAATTCAAGGGTGAAAGATAGAAGTGCTGTGTGTCATTTATTGCAAATTTGAGTGACCAAGAAGGCAGACAAGCAGGTAGATTAGAAAAGCAGACAAAGCATGCAGGCGTGTGTAAAGGCAATTGCATGCAGATAATGACCAGGAGCACTTATTGCCTTTAATTCACAGGCATTTGGTCGCCAGGCAAATCTTCTTGGGCGAAATGTGCAAAGGGGAGAGCGCATTGTGAAGCACGCCAATGAGGCTGCACTCGCATCTCAGCGTGCGCATGAGGTGCGTTGTATTTTAAACATGCAAGTAGCACGCACCTCGTGTCACCCATGCAAGAAACGAGACACCACCCCTGTATTCATGTTAAAAAGGCATGGATTATGAGTCTAAAGAGTCTGCTTGTGCAGGGCATTTGCTGGTGCATGTGCGTTGCAAGCAACAAGTTGTTCCTTAGCTCAAGAATCTTATTATGTATGCATAACTTCATGTTCAACCTTGAACACATGAATGCGTGATTTGCAGCTAAAAGTGGCAGATGAAGCACGCCAGGCTACGATAGCCCAAGAAAAGATTGATATCGAAGCACTCAACTACCACAAGGCCGCAGCTATTCGTACGTGGGAGAAGCAACAGGTATGCGAGTTATGATAATATTTTGTCTTACATGTTTTGTCAATTACAATGGCAATGAGAGCTCTGACGTACCCAAATAAGGGCACTGCATCTGTCATACTGCTCCTAGAGTATCGCGAGCCCTACTTTTTGCGAGGTCCTCAAATACTTCATTAAAGTTCCAGCGAGTAATTGGTGTTCATAAGGCCCCTCCAAATATTACGTTCTTAACATACTCATACTGCACTGGCTGCTGCCTGACGCCTCATGCTCCACCTGGCGTGCAATGACAGGCAAATACAATGCTCCTTGGGCTGCCCATCGGCCTTTATTAGTGTGTCAAAATACATCAATGTGCCTCTTTGCCCCTTAGAAGCACGGAAATCCGTGACATAGCACAAGTAAAAGCGGTAGATTCCTGAACACTTCGCGAGGTCTTGCAGGAAGAAATTTCCAGACAGATTTGAAAATGCAATGATCCTGAATAATTATCTTAGTTGTTTGCAAAAACTCAAGGAGCAGCACGGTTGGAGCAGTACGATGAAAACGTGCTGTGTCAAGACCTGGATTTATCCAATTGAAGGAATGTTTTAATGGCTCATGAGACAGAATAGAATGAAATTGAAGCTGGGTCACAGGGCAAAAATGTGTTCCTTTTGTTGTCATGGTTGGGCCAGAATTAGGCCACACACAGGTCTAAGAGACAAGTCTCTTGCCCCCATTTCTAGAGGAAAAAAGGCCCACACAATTGTTTATGTTGAAGCTACTGCATGCAATGGTACAATGTACACTGAACCTTTCACCTGCATGGAAAAGAGCACAAAAGCATGTATCGCAGCGGACCCTTGCCGCTGCATGAGGATATGTCTTGGTGTTCACTGGTTGCTGAAGGTTGGCTATAATGGCGGCGATGTCTATCATGTCCAGCTGTATCAGCGGCCATAAAACCCTACCAGTCTGCTTTTCAACTACATTTTTATGCCCGCACGCACATTACCAAAGTCTGAGGTTCGTTGTAGGACAAGGAGCACAGCAATAGACTATTCCCACAGACATGCCCGAGCCGATGTCACTTTCCACATTGTATGCTCTCCGACCCTTTAGGCAAGCCTGAGAGCATCCGCAGTCAAACTAATTGTCTGGGTAACACGCTGCTGTTATAGCATGACATATTGAACACCATCTTCCACCCTGCCTAAAATCCCCCCAAGCTCCATCCGGTGCAAGCATGCATTGCTGCCTAGCCATTCATGCTGAGGCCTTGCTGTGCTGCCAGGACATGCAAATTAGTGACCATGCAGCTAGCGTGATTTGTGTCATCATAAGGCCTTGACTGCGGGGGCACAACCCTTGGGCACTCCTGCGTGCAGGTGGCCGCCATGCAGCGCGCGGCTATGAGGGGCAATGAGGCCGTCATGCTGCGGCGGCTGCAGGGCACTGCACGCAAGGCACGTATGGGTGCCACTGGGGGAGGCGTGTGGGGCGGAGCATTGCCGCGCGAGCTGCTGCGCGAGCCCATGCACCTGTCGTCGGTGGTGTCTGGCGCAGCTGCGCGCCGCCACAGGAAGGCGCTACGCCAGCAGCACCAGCTGCTCCAGCACCAGCATCAGCAGCCTGCGCAGATCAATCAGGGTGCACCGCGCTGGGCTGAGCTGCTGCAGCCGCAGCAGTTGCAGGACGGTGGTCAGCAGCAGCAGCAGCAGCAGCCTGCGGGGCTTCATCAGGGTGAATCGTGCCGGGCTGGGCTGCCGCAGCAGCAGCCCCAGGCCCAGAGCCCAGCCTTTGGCACTGTGGAGGGCCAGCCGCAGCATGACAGCAGGCACCTGGGGGTCATTGCCGAGGGCACAAGCACCGACGCCAGGACCGCCAGCGGGCAGGAGCTGCAGCCACAGCACCACCCGCCCGTGGCCGCCGTAGGCACCCGGACCCTGAGCCTGGACGAGCTGCTGGACGCAGACGTCCGGCCCAACAGTGCAAAAGGCAGCAGCAGGCCCACCTCAGGCGCGGTGGGCAGGCCCCCCTTGCCCCACACCCCCCACGCAGCTGTGCTGCAGCGGGCAGGCAGCAGGAGCGCTGGCAGGCCACTCAGCGGGGCGGTGAAGGGGGCGAGCGGCGGTGTGCCGCGGCTGCTGCCTCCGCTGCCGGGGGCCGCTGTGCGTCCAGCATCAAGCCATCTGAACCCCAGCAAGCACGAGGTTGCCAGCGCGCCCCCGCGCTCCCCTTCCGCACACTTTGTGGCGCGCACTCAATCAGCAGCAGGAAGCGCGGTTTGGCAGGGTGACGCAGCAGCCGGGCGAGCGTCAAGTGCCCGGTTGTACCTAAACTCCGCTGCGTCAGGGTCATGCACGTGCACCTCCTACTGGACTGGCACCAGCGGCTATTTCTCAAGCGGGAGCGAGGGCAGCGGGGATTGGAGTGACAGTGATACGGAAGACCATGGCCGCGAGCAGGAAGTGCCGCAGCATGCCGGGGCTGGAGTAGGTGAACCACAAGACCAGCAGCAGCAGCAGCAGCAGCAGCAGCAGCAGCAGCAGCAGCAACACAAGTGGTGGCTTCATGCAAAGGCGCTCACAGGCGCACACAGGGGTTCGCCGCTGCAAGGGTGGGAAAGTGGGGACGAAGAGAGCTGGGCAGGGCAGAGAAGCGAGGAGGGCAGCGGGTATGAGGCGCCTAGTTTGCTACCCGACCTGCCAGCTGTCAGGGGTGCCAAGAGGCCCCAGGCAAAATCGGCAAGGCCCGTGGGCATTGTTGTGTAGGCAGAAGCAACTTATGCATTATTTCTGGGTCATCCCTACATGCAAAGCTGGCCAGCCATGCAGCGCTAGGGGCAGGTCTATGATATTGTAGAAATGCTGTCTTGCATGTGTGCAGCGAGAGGCAGAGCCATCCTTTCGTGCTGTATAGATAAGCGTATTTTAGATGTTTCTGCCATTTTGTTCCAGGTCTTGCTAGTGTGACCATAGAGAGTTGACCGTAAGCCAGGTCGCTAAGCTGGTAGGGTTGAAGTTGAAACATGAGATCTTGCTGAAACTGATATCATTGTATTCCTATAAATGGCTGAGGCCCTAGGTGGCCCCTTTTTCAAACTTATTGCAGAGTATTTTCATTGCATACCATACATTGTTTGTTTTGGATTGACTTTGTGAACAATGCTGATGTCGCTGAGATGATGCTTGCAGACAGTATCAGCTGAATAAAGGGCAGGCCTGTAATGAAATAGTTTCAAATAAGGTAAGATTATACCCAGCCTGGTTGTCGGGCTGAATTTATTGTGGCTCAGTCATTGCCAAGAAGAGAGATAGATGAGACTACCCACCCTACCACTTGAGCCAGCCTTAGGCCATGGTCACAAACAATTTTCTTCCTGTGTGGGATCACACTGGAAATCTTTTACAAAATTTTCACTCCATCTGCTCTACCCACCCCCATGACCACTCCTCTTCGAATCTAATTACTGGAAACCACACACGCCTGCTTCCTAGCTTCCCAAGACCAACAATAGGATCCAGAAAGCCTGCAATGATGCAGGCGCCCATGTTTATGCACTTGACTAATGGCCAGCAAGGTCTCGCATGACAGTCAATTGATGGTGAGCCATCAGGCATACCCCTATGCATGTGCCCATACTGCACCATTCCTTGCCTATATATGAGAGCTTGTCCACACGCATGCAAAGATAACCTTTCTTGCATGCAAGCGCTCCTCAAATTGTCAGTCTAAGGCCAAGGAAATGACAGGTATGACAATCCCTCTTATTTTGTATTTGCCTAACTTTCTTCATGTGTATTGCCTAGAAAATACATACCAGTTCAGTAGATGCACTGCAGCTGAATAAATCATGCGCGCATGTAGGTATCTTGGCTACATCATCGGACTCAACTTGATTGTTTGACGCGCACCATAAGGTCTCCAACTCCGGAAATGTGCAAAGGAAACATACACACCAGAGCATCACAAGGTCTCCGACATCTGAAATGTGGAATTGACACATACAGATTAAAGTAGCTTACAGTTCTTTTGGTATGCTGCCTTGTTATGCTGCTTTAAGGAAGACATGGAGACGCAGTCAGAAGCCGCTGGCACACGGAGGCAGCTCAGCACTTAGGCGCTCATGAGCTCAGAGCTCTGAGGAGCGCAGTCAACAAGAGGCTCCTCATGGGTGTCAGGGCTCATCGTACGTTGTCCGCCAGCAGGGGCTGGATCCCCCACTCCACAATATGGCGAAAGAGCTGCAGCCATTGACATCACGAGCAGGCGGTCCTACGCAGAGATTCACAGAGTTAGCAAGCGCTGCTAGACTGCTTGGAGGGTACACAGTAGAATTGACAGAGGATGTTGCATCAGGTGCTGCCAATAAGGGAGCAGAGATACGCATGGCTCGAGGCTGCAGGATCAGCCATGCTTTTCTTTAAATCAGAGATAAAAGTCGTGTAAATTGAAGCAACCTCTGTTGCTGTGTTGGTAGGAATGCTGGCGCTGTGATCTTTCCTAAAGTATGCCTCCAGTGTCATGCTGCAGCCTGCTGCAACCAAATAAGACTAGCATCTAATTGCTTGCACCAGCTTCAAATCCAGGGCCTCCAACAGATCTTGATGCCGCCCTTGGAATTAAGTGCCGATGACCTCAAAACAAGCCTTCAAGGCTCGCAAGTCAAGGATAGCAAGCGCTTTTTAAAATCTTAAAGTGGACACATCGCTTCTAGCTTTAAGTAACAGTTGCAGCTGGCCTTCTCAACTGGTCATGTGCCGTATACGTCCCAACAAGCAAGGATGATATTTAGGAAATAAGACTCAGGGACCAGGGATTCTAAAACGCCTCCCATTCACGCGCCTTAGTAAAAATTGTCTTAGTTGACAGACTTTCCTTGCAAAGATGTCCCTCACACCACAGAGCATCCATGCTACCAGTGCAGTACTTGACACAGGTGCCCATTGCTAGTGTAACTCAGCAGCGGGCATGAACTGCGGGTGGCAGCCCCTGAAACCAGATCATTCCAGCCTGCAGGCTTTGCTGCTGCTGCGTTTGTTCTCAAACCAATTATACTGATGTTTCCTACCATCTACTTCTGCTGCTATTGCAGGGACTGCTGTGGGGGTTGCTGTTGATATATCCTGCCAGTGAGCTGGTAAAGCAACAGGATGATGGACGGCAATGCTTGCGTATGTGCACTGCATGGGCAGGAACAGTCGTGTTTGTAGAAGAGTGTGTGCATGCAAAGTTCAGCGTTTGCATGTGTGCATCGTGAAGTAAGAAGGCGCTGGGTTTGACCAGCATGTGCCTGTCATGATTTAAATTGTTGTGAATCTTGAAGTGTTGTGTGTATTTGGAATAAGTGCAGTCGTGGCCCCACGTTTTCATACAGTGATATGCGCTAAAAGCTGTTAAAGGAAGCTGAAAATACAAAGAGTTTGTCTGATAGTCGCTGGGGCGAGAGATGGCTCTCCGCCAATCTGCGAGCTCGCTGCTTGCTCGGCTGGGACGAGGAGCAGGGAGCAGCAGCAGCGGAGGGTGTGCTCCGGCTGCTTTCAGCAACAACTTCGGGCTGCTCGGTGGCTTCAGGGCTGAGGGTGAGTTCCCTGAAAAGAGAGCTGATTGGGCACCGGGAGCCCCTAGCAGGTGCAGAGCTTGGCATGCCAGGACAGCGGCAAGCCTGCTCAGATGGCGATGTGATCCCTGATGCTGCTGACGGCGTTGTCCTGACAGAATGTTTGTGCATCCTCATGTGAGGAGCCTTTCTGACCTGCCGCCCCTCCCCCTCTCCCACAAACAGAGCGCAGCAGCAGCAGCAGTAGCAGCAACATCAGCAGCGTGGATGCCCCAGCAGAGATCCGTAGATACGTAACACAAGAGGTGAGCCAACCCACCTGGGCCCTGCTCGCTTTCCCCTTTGCCTTGATGTGAGAGCGCACTGCTCTGCTTACAGTCTCAGACGGGTCAGTGTTGTGCATGCCGCCTATACAGCCCTCATTGAACCCTTCCCTGCCCTTATCACTGCAGGTGAGGCACCATCACCAGCTGCCTACCTCCCTGCCTGGGCTGGGTGGGGCAACCCGCTCCTCCCTGCTGTCAAGACCTGCAGGGGAGAGCAGCATGTCGCCCTTCCTCTCTGCCGGGCAATCAGCGGCCATGTCTACAGGTGCGCACAATTAATGATGTAGCAGGGGCAGCCCTGCACCTCACGAGCGGGCAGCAGGGGCTGGCTCACAGGAGAGGCCACCACCCGACACTCTCGCGAGCTTGCGGATCTGTGCGCGGCTGAGACGTTGCATCTCCCCCTTTTTGCTGCGGGATGCTTGTTTGACGCATTGAGCTTGATGCCTCGTTCGCCTGTTCCATCACGCGTGCGTCTCGGTGAAATCCCTGTGCAGCTCGTCAGGTGCAGAGCGGATCGGCCGTGAACTCGCTGCTCGTGGGCGTGTACAAGTTCTGGCGCAGCCAGGCGCCCTTTGACAAGTCCGCAGCTGCCGTGGACAGCCGGATGCTGCCCTCCGTGATAGCAGCATCGGATGAGCGCGCGAATGTTGGCATGTGGGCCACTACGTTCTTCTGCACCATCTTGTCATGCAACCTGCTGGGTCTCGTCCCTTTCAACGAGGCCCCGACTTCTGGCCTGGGCTTCGCCACTGGCTTGGGTATCTCCACCTGGGCCACAGCCACAGCATTGGGCTTCTACAAGCTGGGTTTCAGCTTCCCAGGCCACTTCATTCCAGGTGAGCAACGGGTGCTCACGCTCCCTTTTGCAGATACAAAGCGTGCTTGCAATCGTAGCGCGAATTGGTCTGGTGTATGGCTCTTGTATGGGGCTGGAGAGCCTAGCTTTGGCACATTGAGCCAGGCTCGAGCACACCTACCATGCACCAACCATGCTTCAAATTAGCGTCTTGCTTGCTGAGCATATCATGCTGCCGAATGTCAATAACTCCGAGAGTGAGCATGATTGGCGATCGGGCCCTGACCCCATCCCTGCTGCTCAAAGGCAGTCTGTGAATACATCATCTGTCAATGAAAGCTGGATGAGGGTGGCGCTGGTTTAGCTTTAGATAGCTTGGGATTGCATGCCAATGAACACTGCATGTGCAAGGTTGCAGCTGGTCTGCCTTCCCCTGCAGACAGGGGACTGGAGCCAGCTAACCAGTTAGTCAGCTGTAAAGATTGTAGGGGTCCGCGTATAGCGCTATATGGAAAAATAGCTAGCGCTATATAGCGATGTAGCGCTATATTACGGTATATTCTGGGCGCTACATGTGCCAGAATGCCCACACGCAACTGGAATTTGTCATCAAATTTTGTCATCAAATTTTGAGCGATGGTAGGAAACCCTTTAAAACTCTCTTGCGAAATACAATAAGCAAAAAATAATTCAGATGTGCTCTGCTTGGCCAACAGGTCGAGATATAACCTGATATTTGGCCATGCCTATCAGACTTAGCCATCTCTAACTATACACTCACGGTGCATTTTGCTTCGCTCTTGCTGGCTTACATCATGTTCATTTCTTTCAAGGGACATGCTGTAGTGTCCCAAAAATGTATGATGACTGAAAATGTCAGTATGGGGGCCTTGCCATGTCAGATCTGATCTACCTAGGCAAAACTAACATGTTATGTTATCCCCCTCAGAGGGGGTATCTGATGTTATACGTCAAAATAAAACACTGAATCAGCTTAACTGTTCCTAGCTTTACCAAGCTGCAGGCATGTTTGCCTTTACATAAACCATCTTCTCAACTGTCTCAATGCTGAGGCTGTTGCCGAGTGGTGTGGAGATGTGCCCCCAAGCTGACCAGTTCCGCTCCACTGCAGCTGATGTTGCATGTGCTGATAGAAGCTTGTTTGCTACGGAGAGCAATGGAAACTGCTTTGCTGCCTTGCACAACCAGAATTTGCGCACAAAAGTCTGGCTTCACAGGCTCAATGATCTGCAACTGCGCTGAGTCAGCTGCGCAGTCACGCTTCTTGAGGTGAATACTAGTAAGTGAGTACTCACTTCAGGCAAGGGCAGTCTACATCCACGAAGGGGCGCTCTGCCTTGATGGTGTGCATTGCGAAAAATCTGTGGAACTGCATGAGCTGGGCTGCTGTCACTGCAAATTCTGGGATGCTCTGCTTGTGCTTCGTCTGCTGGGGTGTCCAATGCGATCCACTTCCCCTCCTCCTCCTCCTCCTGCTGCAGTTGCTCACTGGGGTCTGCATTGCTTGCTTGCCTCTTTTTTGCAGCTGCTAAGGCTGCAGAGGGGCACGTGTGGCGCACTAGGGTCATCGACGGGTTTGCAGGGCTGAGGTTCATCTTGCACTGTTTGCAAACTAGCACCACAAATCCCCTGCATTCTTCCTTAATGACTGCAGTGAACCTGATCTCCCATTTCTTTAGTCCACTAGACGTCAGCTTCTTGAGCAGTTCAGCATGCAGCGCCCTTGGACGCACGGTTGCTTGCTGTCCCCCAACTTCATCCATGACTCGGGCTCAGGGTCTTTATCCTCCATAAATATATTGATATTGCATGCTGACAACTACGGAAAGGGCCCGCGGGCCCAATTCAGTTGGCAGCCACTTAAGATGGCCAAGTTAACATGTCAATTTTAAAAATCTATAGCGCTAGAGGCCAACGCCGACCCCTAAAAGATAGCAAGTGATAATTTGCTCTGACGCATTGATCACGAATGTGAAGGCCTTTCGACAAAGCCTTACCCTCGACATTGCTGAGAAGCTTGCCTTTTCCATGATTTGTGCAGGTGGCACCCCCTGGCCCATGGCTTTCATCTTCGTGCCTCTGGAGACAATCTCATACAGCTTCCGTGCTGTGTCCCTGGGAGTTCGTCTTTGGGTCAACATGCTTGCAGGGCACACTTTGCTCCACATTTTGACAGGTATAAATTCGATGGTATGGTATTCTGTCTAAGGTGCTGTTCAATGCATGCATGTTGCTTGCGTTCTTGACCCTCACACTGTGAAAGGCAGACTGTGAAAAGCACGTTCCACTTTGTGATGGCCGCATAAGTCACTTGTCCGCCTGCTGATACGGCTACTTGGGAGGGCCAGCCATCCTGCTTTGTCATCAGGCATGCGTGCTGGCTTTTTAAAACAACCTGGGACGAGGTGCAAGGACATAAATGTGTTTGGTTGTGCAGTTTAAACACAATTGCAGTCAACCCTGCTTGTTGCTTCCATTCATTCATTGGTGCCGCCGGATGCACATTCGGTCAGGGCACCCTGCCTATGCACATGCTGCTGTAATTGTGCTCATGCAGGTATGAGTTTGGCTATGCCCTTCTCACTGCCTTTTTACTCGGCCATTCCATCGACATTTGCTGTGTGCTGCCTGCTGTCCGCCCTGGTGGGCCTGGAGTATCTGGTGGCTGTGCTGCAGGTGAGCAGCTCTTTGTATCAAGTTCCTCCGCTCCTTCATCAGCTTGTATGAACACGCTTGTGTGTGCACGCGCATGCGCGCGCGCACGCACACACGCACATGTTGACTGCATGCTGCCAATCACTGCACCCTTCCTGATCTGTATGCCTAACTCCGTATGCTCTGTCTAGGAGGATGGCATGACAACAACAGGTTTCACGCTGCTGATTTTGCCTGTGTTTCTTGCGTATCACCTTACTTCCCAGAATAACCTTTATTTGATTCAAAACTGGGACTTCATCCCCTGAATGGCTGCACTTACCACTTTGGCATTGCCTTTACTTGCGCTGCAGTCGGGAGTTTTCTCTATCCTGAGCACTGTGTATGTTGGCGAGTTCAATGGTGCCAAACTGGCAGCTCCCCTGGCAAAGATGGTCAAGCACTGAGCGTTCTGCAACTATACGCCCCTGTGCTCCCAATCCTTAAATCGACCCACCCTGCCTGGACTCGTTTCCCAAACAGCTCATGATTTAAATTGTGGTTTAGAACACTACTGGCTTGTCATTCTTGTCCTTATCAAATATCCCTTGAGCACTCCTTAAAAAGTCATTGCTGGCCTGCTAGACTCCTCAGCAGTGGGTTGTTGAGGAACAAAAATGCAACAATCAAAAGACCCCAGGCCAGCATTTGACTGCTTGCTAGAGGAACGAGGATAACAATGATTAAAAGGATGAGGCCTGAGGCCTTGAAGTGCCAATGCCAGCCTGCTCATAAGTTAGGTTACAAGTTTACGAGTGTAAGTTTGACCTTCGGCCAGGTAGTTTGGCTGATCAGGTTGCTGGTGAACACCAGCCATCAAAAAACATCCATAAGCCAGGAGGGTCCAGTCCTCATAACTTTTGGACGCCACGTGTCAAACCAAATAAAAATTAGATATTCGGAATCCTGGCGTCGAGAGCTATCCATCGGTATATGTATGGGTCCAATCG
>LFIK01000865.1_pt1 | contig 23182 bp, 19 predicted proteins | sample 643401 | NCBI WGS metagenome assembly LFIK01 (sample SAMN03777447, study PRJNA286221) | soda lake metagenome | biome: soda lake; feature: Kulunda steppe; material: water; isolation source: sample T5-Br brine of Lake Tanatar-5 | place: Russia: Kulunda steppe | collected 2010-07
ATTCCTTTTTCAGGGTATGTGTTTAAAACCACTGTTGACCCTTTTATTGGTTCGGTGAATATTATTAAAGTGTATTCAGGACAACTAAAAAGCAACAGTGAAGTCTATATTCCAAATATTAAAAAGAATGTAAAAATTGGAAATGTTGCGTATATTCGTGGAAAAGAACAAATTTCTACCGATTATATTGGACCTGGTGATATAGGGATTGTTAGTAAAATTGATGGGTTAATGACAGGGTTTACTCTTTGTGATCCTAAACATCCTATTATGTTTGAAGGCCCTAAGACCCCACAACCTACTATGTATGTTGCGGTGAGACCTGTCCATAAAAGAGACGAAGATAAGATTTCTTCTGTGCTTCAAAAACTTAACTTAGAAGACCCTTCTTTCGTCGTTGAAAGAAATGCAGAAACGGCTCAACTTTTAATTGGTGGGCAAGGAATGACGCATATTAAGTTTATCTTAGCGAAAATGGAAGATTTATATAATGTCGAAGTAGAACTCTTAGATCAAAAAATTGCTTACCGCGAAACCATTAGAAAGAAAGTCGAAGCTGAAGGCCGCCATAAAAAACAATCTGGTGGGTCTGGACAATTTGGTGTTGTAAACATGCGCTTTGAACCGCTTGATGATAAAGATGAAACTTTAGAGTTTAATGAAGAAATTCACGGGGGCTCAGTCCCTAAAAACTATTTCCCAGCGGTTGAAAAAGGATTATATGAAGTGATGCAAAAAGGGCCTTTAGCAGGGTACCCTGTCATTGGAATAAAAGCGACTTTATTTGATGGGTCTTATCATGCGGTAGATTCAAATGAAGTATCATTTAAACAAGCCGCAGCGCTTTCGTTTAAAAAAGCCTATGAAAAAGCTAACCCTGTATTATTAGAACCACTTTCTCAAATAGATATCATCACAAAAGATGATTATGTTGGTGATATTATGAGTGACATAACCAAAAGAAGAGGAACTGTTTTAGGTATGGAACCCCTTAATAACGGAAAACAAAAAGTAAGTGCAGAAGTTCCGGATGCTGAGATTAAACGCTATACAATCGATCTAAAAGCATTAACCCAAGGGAGTGGCTCATTTTCTAGACAATTTTTAAGATATCAAGAAGTCCCCGATCATTTAACCGAAAGCATTGTCGAGGCGTCAAAAGAAAAATAACTTTTAGCCGCTAATTTTAGCGGCTTTTTAGTGTTATGACACTATTTAATATGTTTGATATAAGAATTAATGATAAAATATAACTAATTTGAATAAAAGGATGATTAGATGGAAAAAATTTCACAAGATTTATTTTTAAAGTTTAGATATTTAGGGAACTTAAAAGCCTCTCCCGATGAAACAAAAGCGGCCTTTATTGTTTCAAATGCGCATCATGAAAAAAATGAATATCATCACACACTTTATGTAAAAGATGATAAGGGTGTTAGAAAGCTTAAGAAACTTGGTAAAAATAATGCGTTTATGTTTGAAAACAACGATACATTATTGATTAATTATCAAAAAAATAAAGCAGAAGAAAAAGCAGTAAAAGAAGCGTCTAAACATTCGTTTTATCGTTTTAACGTAAATGATAAAACATTGTCTAAAGCATTTGATCTAGATTTTTCTGCATCGTTAGAAAAAATGATTGATGACGATCATATCTTAATTTCTGCAAGTCTTACACCAGATGATCATACACTTTATGAAGCTAATGATGAAGATAAAAAAGCATACTTAAAAACGAAAAAACGTGAAGCCTCGTATGAGGATATTGATGAATTACCTTATTATTTTAATGGGATTGATTTTAAAACGGATAAACATAAACAACTTTTTATTTATAAGATTAGTGAGAAGTCTTTAACGCCTGTTGTATCAAAAACATTTGATATTAAAACATTTACCTTAAGCCATGATCATTCAACCATTTATTATACAGGGGATAAAGACCAAAAAGTGATGCAGTTTACCTCTAAGCTTTATGCGTATGATATTGCGTCAAACACCCATAAAATTGTATATGATAAAACCGATTATAGCATCGAAAAAATTATTGATCTAAGTGGAGATATTGTTTTGGCTGCCAAAACAATGGAACGTTTTGGTATGAATGAAAATCCTGACTTTTATCGTTTAAAAGATAATACACTTACCCTTTTAGCAACGCATTCAGAGTCTTTAGGTAACCGCATAGGAAGTGATGCGAAATTATTAGCCTCTGAGCTTGATTTTATTAAAGGGGATACCTACTACTTCACTACAACCATTGATGATCATAGTGAACTTAGAAGTTTAAGCCTTGATGGAACACTTAAAACGGTTTTTGAAATGGATGGTTCAATGGATGGACTGTGTATTCATAACGATCAAGCATTATTAATTGGAATGAAAGGTCAAAGACTTCAAGAACTTTATGATCTTGATTACACCCAAAGTGAATTAACGATGCTTACTCGTTTAAATAGTAGTGTCCTTTCAAATAAATATGTGGCAAAACCTAAAGAAATTGTTGTTAATAAAGCAAACCATGAAGTCAAAGGGTATGCCTTACTCCCTAAAGACTATGATCAATCTAAAACTTATCCTTTAATTTTAGATATTCACGGGGGTCCAAAAACCGTTTATGGGAAAGTGTATTATCATGAGATGCAACATTGGGCAAGCGAAGGCTATATTGTGATATTCGCCAATCCGCGTGGTTCAGATGGAAAAGGCAATGAATTTGCGGATATTCGAGGAAAATATGGAACGATTGATTATGAAGATTTAATGGATTTTACGGACCAAGCATTAAAAGACATTCCAAATGTCGATCAAGAGAACATGTTTGTGACGGGTGGGTCATATGGTGGATTTATGACGAACTGGATTGTTGGTCATACGGATCGTTTTAAAGCTGCGGTTACTCAACGTAGTATTTCAAATTGGTTCAGTTTTTATGGGACCAGTGATATTGGGTATTTTTTCGCGAAAGATCAAACCGATGGCCATCCGATTAAAGATATGGAAAAACTTTATGAACAATCTCCGATAAAATACGCAATGGATATGAAAACCCCACTATTATTTATCCATTCTGATAAGGATCACCGCTGCCCAATGGAACAAGCCCAACAGCTTTATGCAATTTTAAAAGTGAACGGTCTTGATACCAAACTTGTTTGGATTAAAGGAGAAAACCATGAACTTTCTAGAAGCGGAAAACCACAAGCTAGAATAAAAAGATTGAGTGAAATGACCAATTGGTTTGAAAAATATAAAGGGTAGTGTGCAGGTATGAAATTAATCAAAAATGTGAAAGTCTATACCCCATCTTATATCGGGGAAAAAGATGTCTTGTTTGACGAAAAAATCCTCGAGATCAACGATCATATTGAGAAGGCTCACCACATTGATGTGATCGATGGTTCAAACAAAATTATGATTCCTGGTTTAATTGATAACCATATTCATATTACTGGCGGTGGAGGCGAAGCTGGGTACGCTTCAAAAGTTCCACCATTAACTTTGACTAACTTTATTAAAGGCGGCATTACGAGCGCTATAGGATTACTAGGAACTGACGGATTTACACGGTCAATGAAAGAAGTCATCACCAAAGCCAAAGCGCTAAAAAAAGAAGGCTTAAGTGTTTATGTATTAAGTGGGTCTTATCAAGTCCCGCTTAAAACGTTATTTGATAATTTAGAAGATGATATGCTTTTAATAGAAGAAATTATTGGCGCAGGAGAAATTGCGATTTCTGATCACCGAAGTGCATCTCCTACATTAGAGGAACTGAAAAAGATTTTATCAAGTGTGCATGTTGGAGGATTACTTTCTTCTAAAGGTGGTGTCATGAATGTTCATGTTGGGAGTGGAAAAGGAAAAATTGATGTATTAAAACGTTTGGCTAGCGAAACAGAATATCCGGTTCAAAAAATTATCCCAACTCACATGAATAGAAATGAAGCATTAGTTAAAGAAGGCTTTGATTTTATTAAAACGTATGGTGGAGTCATTGATTTAACGGCTTATTTTGATAATGATAATCCTTTAAGTGCACATAGAGTGTTTAAGCGAGCAATGGATGAAGGTGTAGATTTTAATCGTATAACCATCTCTTCAGATGGTGGAGGCTCATTGCCTAAGTTTGATGAAGAGAAGAACTTTATAAAAATGGGCGTCGGAAGTGTTGAGGCATTGATCAATACGCTCAAACAAGGCGTTAATGATTGCATGGTCCCACTTGAAACCATGATCCTTCCGATGAGTAAAAATGTTGCGAAGTTTTATCATTTAAAAGACAAAGGGGAAATCAAAAAACGCTTTGATGCAGACTTAATTCTTTTAGATGAAGCCCTAAATATTACAGATGTCTTTATGAAAGGGACTCATATGTTAAAAGACAATCAAGTGATTCAAAAAGGGATGTTTGAATAAAAAATAATTTTTAGAAAAACCTTTACTAGGAAAACACTTATTATATAGTGTTTTCCTTTTATTTTAGACGTTCTTTAGTGCTTAAGCATATCGGTTGAAAACCAATACCCTTATAGGTATAATATGGTTGGTAAACAAATCAATGAAAAGGAGAAAAACTATGGAGTGTGATGCATCCCTTAAAAACAGAGTTAAACGTGCACAAGGACAAATGCAAGGTGTTTTAAAAATGATGGAAAATGACACTGCATGTTTAGATCTCTTAACACAATTAAAAGCCATTCGTTCAAGTATTGATAAAACGATAGGACGTTTGACGACTGAGAACCTTTTACAATCAATTGAACAAAAGGAAGACAAAACGATTGATCGTGAACAATTTAGTGAAGCGATCGAATTGATTTTAAAAGGGAATTAACGCAGGAGGATTATTATGTTTGATTTTAACGTAGAAAAAACCAATACATCAGAATTTGATGGTCAAGAAAAATGGGACTCAATCGTTATAGGGGGTGGCCCAGCCGGTTTAAACGCTGCTTTATATGCAAAACGTAAAGGATTAAGAGTTGGCATTATTACCGATGAAATTGGTGGACAACTTCATAACACGACCGATATTGATAATTACTTAGGGTTTTCATTGGTAAAAGGGGCTGATTTAAGCCAATCGTTTTTAGACCATGTGAATAAACTTGATGTGCCTATATTAAAAGGGGTAAAAGTTAAATCGGTTAGTCATGATGCTCTTGATTTTACTTTAACCCTTACAGATGGTAAGCTACTGACAACGAAAACAGTGATTGTTGCAACAGGGGGAGCGCCTAAAAAATTAGATATTCCTGGTGAAAAAGAATTATCTAATAAAGGCGTTACTTATTGCGCAACATGTGATGCACCGTTTTTTAAAGATAAACATGTCATCGTTGCTGGGGGAGGAAATTCCGCCGCAGAAGGGGTTTTAGATTTAGTCTCTTACGCAAGAAAAATAACCGTTGTACACCGCTCGCAGTGGAGAGCAGACAAAGTGCTTTTAGATAAATTAAACGCAATTGAAAAATTAGAAGTTCATTTGGAAAGTCAATTACTTAAAGTGCTTGGTGAAGATCATGTGACGGGCGTTGAGTATTTAGAAAAAGAATCAGGAGAAATTAAACAACTTGATGCAGAAGGGTTGTTAATTGAAATTGGGAATGTTCCCAAAAATGAATTCATTAAAGATTTAGTCAAAACCAATGAATCTGGTGAGATTGTCGTTGATGAATCACAAATGACTTCTGTTCAAGGATTATATGCTGCTGGGGATTTAACGGCTCAGCCGCACAAACAAATTATTATTTCCGCTGCTGAAGGGGCAAAAGCCGCACTTGCAGCGAGTCAATATTTAAATTCAAATTATAAGGAGAATAAATAATGTCTAATTTATTAAATGATGAAGTAAAGCAACAAATTAAGGAATTTTTAAAGCCTATGAAAAATTCTGTCACAATGGTTTTATTCACACAAGAGGATGGACCATGTCAAACATGTAAAGAATCTCGTGAGCTTTTAGGTGAAGTTTCGAAATTAAGCGACAAAGTTGACTATATAGAAAAAGACTTAAACAAAGATAGTGACTTAGCAGAGGAATATGGAATTACTTTAACCCCTAGTTTCGTTGTATTAAACAGTGAAGGAGAATATACAGGGGTTAAGTTTAACGGAATTCCAGCAGGTCATGAAATTAATTCATTTTTAAGTGCGTTAATTGATATGTCAGGAATTGCACCAAACTTTGATGCATCAGTAATTGAGCGTATCAAAAACGTTAAAAACAAAGTAAATATTAAGGTCTTTGTAACATTAAGCTGTCCACACTGCCCAGGTGCTGTGCAAAATGCACACCGCATTGCGATGCTTAATGATAATGTTGAAGGCGAAATGATTGAAGCGCAAACATTTGGAGAATTATCACAAAAATTTAATGTATCTGGGGTTCCTAAAATCGTGATTAACGATGAACACGAATTAACTGGAAACCAACCAATTGAACAATTCTTAGACATCATGGATAAGTTATAAGCTTAAAAACATCCCTTAATCTTTATCGTAAAGATTAAGGGTTTTTTATTGATTTATGGTATAATTTTGTTGTTAGGAGACGATTGTATGCAAGGCCATCCACTTAAGATATTTTTAAGATATGTGTCATTAAATGTGCTCGGTATGTTATCGATCTCTTTTTATATATTAATTGATACTATATTTATAGCGCAGCGCTTAGGCCCTAGTGGATTAGCTGCGTTAAATTTAGCGATTCCAATTTATGGACTGACCCATAGTACTGGGTTAATGATTGGAATTGGTGGTGCGATTAAGTATACGGTGTTTCATTCGCAGAAAAAACAAACCCTTGCAAATCATGTGTTTAGCGCAACGATTTTACTGGCTTTGTTTTTAAGTTTTATTTACTTTATAATGGGTGTCTTTTTTTATGAGGATGTTGCGCGTTTTATGGGCGCGAGTGGTGAAGGTGAAGCGTTTCGTATGACTGCGGTATATGTACGCGTTATTTTAACATTTTCTCCAATTTATATCTTAAATAATATCATGATTGCGTTTATTAGAAATGATGGATCGCCTTCAACAGCGATGGGTGGAATGCTTGTAAGTTCGCTTACTAATACAGTTTTAGATTACATTTTTCTATTCGTTTTATCGTGGGGGATGTTTGGTGCTGCGTTTGCGACAACTTTAGGCGCAAGTTTATCTCTTATCTATATGTCTACTTACATTGTAAGAAAGAAAAATAGTTTCCATTTTGGAAGCGTCAAAGGGTTTTATAAAATGTGGTGGGTTATTATTGTTTTAGGCCTATCTACTTTTATAGTTGATTTTTCCTATGGGGTTGTGATGGTACTTTTCAACCGTATATTATTGATACTCAGTGGTACCGTAGCGGTTGCGGCGTTTGGCGTCATTGCCAATTTAGCGATTGTAGTGATTGCTGTATATAACGGCGTCGCTCAAGGGATTCAGCCATTAATAACCAATGCCTATTCATTAGGAAATTATTATTTGTTAAAACGGTATTTAAAATATGGATTTTATACATTATTAGGGATTGGGTTATTTATATATGCTGGGATTTATCTATTCAACACACAAATCGTTGCCATCTTTAATCCTGAAAATGATTTAGCATTACAATCAATCAGTGAAACAGGCTTAAGAATATATTTTATTGGGTTAATATTTGCGGCGTTTAATATTCTTTATGCAGCCTTTTTTGCGTCCATTGAAAAACCAAAGTTTGGATTGAGTGTTGTATTGTTAAGAGGATTTATCATCATAATTCCCGCAGTTATATTAATGGCACAATGGTTTGGTCTGAATGGGACATGGAGTGCGTTTGTCTTAGCTGAAGCATTCACTTTAATTGTGACGGTTTTATTGATGGTTTTGACGATGCGCCATATTACTTATCCTATAAAACCTTAACAAGAAGTTTGTCCAATGTATGAAGAACTTCCGATCAATAAAACGAATACGTTAAAAACATAGAGGTGATAGAGTGTTTAAAAGGAAATATGAAGATACGATGCAGTATGTCTATAAGCGAAACCAAGCAACAAATGCCATCAAAGTTGAAATTCGTTTGGATGATTATGATGCGATGTTTCGCGGATGGGATGCATCCCCTGCGGTTCATAGAGAAATGGAGCCTGATTTAATCCGTTTCATAGAAGAAAGTGGTTATGAAATTTCATTGGATGAATCGATGGAGTTTTGTTTTTTCGTTGAAAAAGAAAACTATGATATTGAAAAAGAAAAAGTATCGACTGAAGCGGTTAAAAATAATTTTAGAATGGCAATTTTTAGAGCGGACCGTTCGTTAAAAAGAAACTTAAGACGTATGTTAAGTTACATTGTCTTTTCTATTATGTTTTTAGTCGTGTCTATCTTATTTGAAAGCGAACAAGCAGATATTATCTTACAATTATTTGTTCAAGGCTTGTTTGTTGGTGGATGGGTCTTGCTTTGGGAAGCTTTTTCTATCTTTTTCTTTGTATCACATGATATAAGACAAAGAAGGAAACGTTATGTGAAGTTTTTAGAATCTGAAATTTACTTTAAATATGAAGAAGATGTTATGCCAAGTATTTAAAAGATTTATCATATTTTTGGAGGGTTTATTGTGAATTATTTTAAGACGTTAGACAGAAAAAATAGTGATTCAATCAAATGGCAAATGGGTAAAGAAATCGTAGGTCATGATGATTATTTGGTGTTTTCAGTTGCTGATTCTGATTACGAAGTCGCAAAAGAAATTAAAGAGGCTTTATTAAAACGCATTGAACATGGGGCTTTTGGATATGCGAAACCGAGTAAAGAATATATCAATATCCATAAGCAGTGGTTTTTAGACCGTTATCATTTAAAGGTATCAGATAATTGGATTTTACCGGTGCCTAAAGTTTTAAGTGCCTTATCAGTCATTCTTAAAACATTTTCATTAAATGGCGATCAAGTCATGATTCAAACGCCTGTTTATCATGTTTTTGAACCAATGATTAAGGATAATGATAGAACGCTTATCAATAATCCATTAATCTATAAAGATGGCGTGTATTCAATGGATTTTGAGTTGCTTGAAAAGCAATTTAAAGAAGGCGTTAAAATTATGATTTTAACGAATCCACATAATCCAGTGGGTAGAGTATGGACGCCTCATGAGTTAGATAAATTAGTAAGTCTTGCTAAAAAGTATAATGTATTAATCGCAAGTGATGAAATCCATAGCGATATTATTATGGAAAATCATAAATTTCATTCTTTAGGGCATTATTTTGATAAGTATGACAATATCATTATAATTGGAGCAGGGAGTAAAACTTTTAATATTGCTGGGTTACATAGTGCCCATATTATTGTGAAAAACACGAAATTAAGAGGACAGTTAAAAAAAGCATATTCAGCCTTGCATATGATGGGGCCTAATAATTTGGCCCAAAAAGCTATTATGGCAGCGTATCAGTCGTGTGGATACTGGGTAGATGCACAAAATGAACATATCTTAAAAAACTATAACTTACTTAAAACCTTCATTCAAACACACTTTAAAAAAGGTTATGTTGTTCCTTTAGAAGGCACTTATTTAGCGTGGGTTCAAATTGATTTTACAAATGTAAATAGTAAAACATTTTGCGAAGACTTAGCGAAAAAACACGGAGTTGTTGTTGCAGATGGTGCTAAATTTGGTGGCAATGGAGAGAAATTTATTAGAATGAACTTGGCGTGTTCAAAAGAACAATTAAAAGAAGGATTAAATAGAATGAAAGCGTATATCGATACGCTTAAAAATTTACGCTATTCAAGTACTTGATTTTAAGGTATAATACACGCAAGATAGAAAGGGGATTATAATGGAGTTTTCTAATCATGATTCAATTGTTATATTTGACGTTGAAACAAGTGGCTTAAATCCTAATCAAGATAAAATCATTGAATTTGGGGCAGTTGTTTTAAGAAAAGAAGGTCAAATGTTTAAGAAAGATGAAACCATTAATGTCATCGTAAATATCAAAGAACCGTTGAATGAAACCATTAAAAACATTACCAATATCACCGATGAAATGGTATCAAATGGGATTGAATATAGTGAACTTTTAGATATTGTTGAGAGTTTATTATCTGATAACCCTTTGTTGGTAGCGTATAATTTACCGTTTGATGTGTCATTTTTAAGAGGATTATTTAAATATTTTGGTAAAGATCATGATGTTTTAGATCAATGCGATGTTTTAGATATGTTAACAGTCTATAGAGACAAGCATCCTTACCCTCATAAATTGGATCACGCGGTTGAAAAATATGATATTAGCGTTCAAAACACACACCGTGCGTTGGATGATGCCCTAGCAACGTATGAATTATTAGAGACAATGCATGCTAAACATGATATTACATCGTTTATTAATGTGATCGGCTATTTGAAAAAATATCCTTATAAAGGAAAAAAATACCCGCATATTACCTATATTGCACAATAAAAAAATGCACTTTTCGATTTGAAAAGTGCATTTTCTTTTATAGATTCAAAATATTCAAAGATTCATCAGAAGGGGTTTCTTTAAAGCTGTATAAGAATCCAATAAGGGTTCCGCGGTCACTGCTTGCGCCGCCTAAAACTGTATTTAGTTTTAACGCTTCATCAAGTGAATTTGTGTGATATAAAATCGTATAAACGAGTGGAACGGCATAGCTAATAGCGCATGCATTAGAAACAATTTTTAACAAGTCTTTGGGATGTTCAACGTTTAAGGCCATATTGAGTTTAAAGCCGTAATGTTTTGGAATATAATTTAATGAGTTTTTTAAAGCGTCTTTAAATGATTTATCTTTTAAATCATCAATGAGTTGATCAAACACTTCAAAAAAGGCTTGATAATCTTCTTCGTTTGTAAATGCTTGAGTGAGTTCAAAGGCTTTTTCGGTAGGTAGATTTAATGCTTTAGTTGCATAATATGGAATAAACCCAACCATTTGATCGTCATGGATTTCAAGGGGATCTCTATCAAGTTCTAGTTCTTTAATGGTTTCATTGAAAACAAGTTTTTTTCCGTAACTCTCGATCCATCCTTCATAATCTCCACCAGGTTTAATATGTTCATAAATAAGTTTTTCATACTCTTCTTTAGAAAGTTCAGGGTTTTCTTCTAAAGCGTTATATAGCCATTTGAGTATTTCACCTTGCAGTGATACATCGCCGACTTTAGCGTTTGGATAACCCATTACTGCTTTGCGCGCTCTTTTATATTTAGCAGGGTCAACTGTTTGAAATAAAATGTCTTCATTTTTACTTAAACGTTCTAAATAAGGGATATTATACACCCAGTTTAATCCTAAACTTGAAGCATTTGCGTATAATGATGTTTTAATGATTTTATTCATATTACCACACTCCTTATATTCATTATAACAAAATGGTGTGGTGAAAATAGTAATTTGCTAAAATTTATAAGTAAATTTAATCGTTTCTTTATATCTTTGTGGTATATTATTATATAAATAACAAGATGAAGAGGGATAATATGGAAAATATCTTAAAAAAGGGTCTTAATAAATACTTAGAACATTTTGCGAATGAACGTATTTCTGTTGAGGGTCAAACGTTGGATGGGAAAAAGCACGGCGTTTGGACTTTTTATCATGACAATGGGATTAAAGCTTCGAGCGGTCTTTTTGTTGAGGGATTAAAAGAAGGAAAATGGCAATGGTATAATGCTCAAGGGAAATTGATTGAAAAAACGATGTGTAAAAAAGACCTATATCACGGTGTAAGTATTAGATATTATGATCATGGGGTTTTAAAAGATGTAAGAATGTTTGAAGAGGGCGATGTTAAAGCAATTATCTCTACTTATGATGAAACTGGCAACTTAATAAAATAACTAAAAGCGCTTGTGCGCTTTTTTTATATACATACTTTTTGATAATGTCATATAAACATGGTAATATGAAAGTAGCAATACTCATAAAGGATTCCAAAGAGACTTCATGAAAATGAATACTGTTTGGAATATTTTAATTTTAAAGGAGTGTTGTAAAGTGTTTAAAAAAGGATTTAGTTTAGTTGTTTTACTAGTCGGTATGTTTAGTTTGGCAGCCTGTGGTGATGGCTCATATACGGTGAGTTTAACGAGTGAGCTTGATAATGCACAAATGAGTATAGAACCAAGTGAAACCGTTGATGAAGGTGAAGAAGTGACCATTTCTGCATTTGATACCGATGATCACGCATTTGTTGAGTGGGTAGATGTTGCGAGTGGAGACACATTTAGTGAAGATAGTACGTATACATTTACACCCGAACGTGATTTGGTATTAGAAGCGGTCTATGAAGCCATTGATCCGGATGAAAACGGGGACCCAGATGATAACGGAGATCCAGACGATAACGGAGATCCAGATGATAACGGAGATCCAGATGATAACGGAGATCCAGATGATAACGGAGATCCAGATGATAATGGCGACCCTGATGATAATGGTGATGAGCCTCTAAGTAACGAAGCACAAGCGGCTCAAGATGTCTATGATGCATTTGATAATGATTTATCGCATCTTTCTACGTTGATGGATGAAATGGACAGTATGCTAGGACAAAGAATGGGCATGAGTTTAGATTTTACAACGTATAATGAATGGGAAGAAACCTATGAAAGCGGTAGTTTATCTATGAGTATTGCGGCGATTGAAACTGGTGGGTCTGAGTTAGTGCATATGACCTTATCATTTGAAGATGCTTATGAATCTTTAGACCTTGAATTATTCATCAATGAAACAGAAGCAACCTATGAAGTCTATCTTCAAGGAACTGATATCTTAGCGCTTATGAGCGAAGCGGAAGATGTTGATTTCGCTGAGTTATTTGATATAGATGAATATATTGTATTTGTCTTACCTAAAGAAGATGCGGACATTGATGAAGATGAATTATTTGAAATGTTAGCCGATGAGCTTGATATTGATGAAGCTGTGTTAAGAGATGTTGCGGATGAGTTATCGCGCTTTGAAAAGTATTTAGATTTAGAGTATTTTGAAGCTTTAGAAGGAATGGAAATGGATGTCGCAGTGCACGATGAAACCATGGTGCACACTATCATGACACTTCATCCTGAATCGATTAAAGCTTTAGCGGATGATGTGTTAGAAGATGTCTTTTATATCCTTAATATGTTAGAAATTGATGAAGATATCCCTGAAGACTTTGAGGCGTTTAAAGAAACTGAAGAATATCAACAACTCATGGCTATGATCGATTTTATAGAGCCGTTTGATTTAGTGGTTTCTCACGAACCATATTATAACGATTCAATGAGTATAATGTTTGATATGATGGATATTGTGCCATCTGATCCAAACGAAAGTGTTCATGTCACGATGTCTATAGAAGATGCATCGGATATTAGCGTTCCGAGTGACGCAAGAAACTTAATTGATGTAGGGGAAGAATTCTTTAAATTGATGATGATTGGTGAGACATATATGTATGCTGAGGATTTAGCATTCTTCTCTGTACCTGAGGGAACCTATACAGTCGCAGAACTTCAAGAAGATTATTTTGTAAACTTTAATCTTCCAATTATTGATCCTTTAGAAAGTGAAGTTATCATAGAAGAAGATGATATGATATTTGACTTTGTCTATATTACCTCATCAGACGATGTCTTTAAAGATGGTGCCATCAGCTTAACCACATTAGAAGATATTCATTTTGAAGATACGCCACCACAAGATAGAGCTGAATTTTTAGAATCTTTAGCGTACGTAGAAAACGTTAATATGTATGAAAAGATCGCCTATTTATTGAGTGTGATTGCTGAAGAAATTGAACAAGATTTTGATGATATTGAGATAGAATAATCAAAAAGCGGACAATTTAATTTGTCCGCTTTTTTTCTTGAAATTACTGTTTAAAATGCCTTCTATCGTGTATAATTTTTATGAGTTTAACGAAAGGGTGATTTTTTGAAACCTTTATTATATTTAGTTTCAGGCGGTTCTGCATCTGGAAAATCAACCGTTGTTCAAGAAATTTTAAAACACACTTCAAAAGATGATGTGATTATTATTAATCATGATGATTATTATCATAACCAAGATCATTTAAGTGAAAGTGAACGTAAAAAAATTAATTATGATCATCCCGATTCTTTAGATAATGATTTACTTTATGAACATTTAATGGCTTTAATGAATAATCAGTCAATTGAAAAACCAGTGTATGATTTTATTCATAATACAAGAAGTAAAAAAACAAAGACCATTGATCCTAAACCTATCATTATTGTAGAAGGCATCTTAATATTACAAAGTGCTAAAATTCGAGCTTTATCGCACATGAATATATTTGTAGAACTGGATGATGATACGCGGTTTATAAGGAGATTAAAACGCGATATTGAAGATAGAGGCCGTACGATGAATAGTGTGATCAATCAATACTTAAATACGGTCAAACCGATGTATCACAAACACATTAAACCTACTAAAAGATACGCTGATGTTATCATTCCAAATGATCATAAACATGATATAGCGGTTGATTTGGTTGCGACTAAAATTAAAGATATTACTTATAACAAAGAAAAAGACCAAAAATAATGGTCTTTTTCTTTGTTGTTTTATTATAGAAACTCATCAACATTCAATGGTTTAGAAATATAAAATCCTTGTGCTTTTTCGATCGCCTTCTCTTTAAAAAAATTCAATTGTGCTTTAGTTTCAATCCCTTCAATAATGATGGTTTTATCAATGCTTTTTAATGTGAAGATGAGTCCTGTTAAGAAGTTTTTATAATCAGGAGAGTAATTGTAATATTTTGTAAAACTTCGATCAATCTTAATCGTATCAATTGGTAGTTCTATTAATGTTGCTAAATTAGAAAACCCAGTTCCAAAATCATCAATACATAAATGGTAGCCTTCTTGCTTTAAAGTTTTTAGTTTTTCCTTTATTGATGCATTGCCTAGACTTAAAAGTGTTTCAGTTAATTCTAAGTCAATTTGATTAGGTTTAAGATTATATTTTTTGCTTATAAACTTAAGCTTCTTGATAATTTCATTGGATTTAAATTGTTGTGCAGATATATTTAGACTTAAGGTTGCACTGGGATATTTTTTTAATAGTTGATAAAATCCTTCCATGGTTTTGTCAAAAATGTAAGGACTTAAAAGAGTCATAGTATTATATTTTTCTGCTAAAGGAACAAAATCTAAGGGACTTATTATGTTTCCGTTATTTAATTTTAATCTAATAAGTGCTTCAAATGAAACAATCTTTTGTGTATCCACATCAACAATGGGTTGGTATTGAACCATCAACTGATTAGCGTTACCACTTATTATATTTAACAATGCATCAACTATTTCAGTGTTATATTGAATGGCGCTTTGTAATTCTTTTGTGTAAACTGAGATATATTCATAAATGAGATTTTTCATGTAAAGAGTAAATAACAAAGTTTTTATGAGTGTATGAATGTCTAACTTTTTTATATCAGTGCTATATACGCCGGCGAATACTGTGACTTTAGATTGTATATTAGGGGTTTGAAATAGATGATTGAGTGCTTTAAGGTGATTGTTAAGTGTCTTGATTTCAGATTCTTTTTCCAAAGCTAGAATAAATTGTTTTGGGTTATACTGAGAAATTATAAGTGGTTTTATATTTAAATCAAGTAAATGGTTTTTAAAATATTTTTCTATTTCTTCAAAATTTTTAGAGTCATGAAAAAGTTTTAAAGCATCATAATTTTCGACATCAATTAAAACATAATAAATAGTATTTTTAGACCGCATTAAGGTATTATTATAAAAGCGATTAAATGTATTAAAGTCAGTAATTGTTGAAACGTTTTGGTATGTCGTTTTTTGACACATAGTTATCCCTCCAAGAGAATATGACAAAACTTTGATCATTTTATTACATAAAAATAAAAACTAAGCATCACTTAGTTTTTTGATAACCGATACCCAAAGCCCCAAACAGTTTCAATAATTTTAGGATTGGCTGGGTCTGTTTCTATTTTTTTTCTAAGACGTCTCATGTGAACATTTATGATATTATTGTCAAAAGCTTCGTTATAATCCCAAACAAGCTTATAGATTTTCTCTTTACTCAAAACAGAATTAGGATGATCTAAAAAGAGTTTTAATAACTTGAACTCTTTGACAGTTAAGGCGATTAGTGTATTGTTTTTGTAGACTTCTTGAGCAATGACGTCCATCATAATATCTTTGTGAAATAATTTTCTTTGTTGCTGATCAGGTGAAATTCTTCTGATAACAGCGTTAATTCTAGCAATTAATTCAATGATTGATATTGGTTTTGTAATATAATCATCTGCGCCTAATTCTAAGCTGATTGCTTTGCCTACATCAGAATGCTTTTGCGATATAACGATAATTGGTGTTTGATTAAAGGCTCTGAATGTTTTAATAAATTCTTGACCATCCATTTTAGGAAGTACTAAATCGAGCAAAATAATATCAAATGTTTGCGTTTCTAATTGCTTTAAAGCGTCTTCCGCAGTAGAAACATGTTCAATGTTAAATCCTTGTTGACTTAACGCTTTAATTAACGGCGTTGCGACGATTGTGTTATCTTCGATCATTAAACAATTTTTATTTTTCATAGTGATGCTTCCTTTCAACTAAAAATGTTTTTAATGTTTCTACTAAATGTATGGTTTCGCTATTGATAAATTCATACAATGCATAGATTTCGTTGTCGTTTAAATTGCGCTGCATTAATTCATCTATTATTTGAACTAAATAATCAGCGGATAGATAACTTAATGTGCCTTTATAATGGTGCAATGCTTTATGAATTTCTAAGTCGTTTTTTGTTTCAAATGCTTTATATAACTTTTTGAGTTCTATAGGATAATTGTTTAAAAATTCTTTAATCATATCATATCCTATATTTGAATAGCCCTCAAATCGTTCGTCAAAATCTTGTGTGTTAAAAGTGGATTTTTTTATTGGAATAGGGTAGTTAAATCCTTCAATTTTTTCGATAAGTTCTTTTATCTTAAAGGGTTTGGTTAAAACATGATTCATTCCGCTTTTTAAGTATGTGTTAATATCTTGTTTTAATGCGTGTGCGGTTGTACCGATAATTAAAACATCTTGATAATGAGCAGTTGAGCTTCTTATTAGCTTTGTGAATTCATCGCCTTGCATCTTTGGCAATTGAACATCGAGCAGTAAAACATTGATGGTAGATTTTTTTAAAATTGATAATCCTTCTTCAGCAGTTGAGGCTGTTTTTACTAAGTAGTTGTTTTTTTGTAATATACTGGCCAGTGTCATTTGACTTATACGATTGTCTTCTATGATTAAAATATGCTTGCGTTTTGTTAATTGATTTTTGCTAATACTATTAGTGAATGTATTGTTAAAATGTTTCCATTGTTTAAGAAGTGGATATCTTAATAAAGGATGTTTTGAGTAGTAATCAGGCTTCAAAGTTTTAACGGTTTGTTCATCAAAGGTGTTTTTTACATCCAAAATGGTATGCATAATTTCAGGTGTATTGTCTTTAAATGTCTCATAAATGTTTATATACTTGGATTCAGCTTTATTCATTGCCCATATAATAATGTCTTGATCGTGTAATGAGGGATCATCATATGAAAATACTTTAACGCTTGCAGGCAGCGTTTGTAAAACGTTAATGGTTGAAATTGAATGGTTGTTAAACAGCACAACTCCGATTTTTTTGTTGCTTAATGGATTGTACGTTTGAGACGTTTCCCGTATTGGCATTGACAAGGTAAAACTAAATATACTTCCTTTGTGAGGCGTTGATTGAATGTTGAGTTTGCTATTTAACGCATTGAGCAATAAGTTTGTAATGGATAAGCCTAATCCTGTACTATGTTCTTTTTGATTGCTTTTGATGGTATAAAATTTATCGGTAATATATTTAAGATTATGTTGTTCGATACCAATTCCACTGTCTTCAATGGAAAATTCTATCACCCCATGATTGTTTTCGTGCTTTTTTTTAATTGTGAGTTTAACAAACCCTTTTTCGGTATATTTTATAGCATTGTGAATAAGATTTAGAAGAATTTTACTGATTATTGTTTGGTCGAAATAGAAATAGGTATTGATAGAATTGTCATACTCAAACAATAGATTTAATCCTTTTTCATTTGCTTGAAATGTTTGTGAGTTAAGGACATTGAATGCCAAGACTTCTAAGTCAAAACTTTTGGGGGTATAATCAAAATATCCTGCCTCAATTTTGGTGATATCGATAACATTGGAAAGTAAAACATTTAAACTTTGAATGGAAAAATCTGCTATATCTAACCATTGAGATTGTTCGCTATTTACATTGGAGAGCCTTAAAAGCTCAATGACATTAAAAAGTCCGTTTAAAGGCGTTCTGATATCATGACTGACATTTGCCAAGAAACTACTTTTTTCAATGTTCGCTTTTTCTGCTATTTCTTTGGCGTCTGTAAGTTCTTTTTCTTTTTTTGCATTAATTAATAAATTGGTAATGATTTCTGCTAAAATATTTAAAAGATTTCGTTCTTTGGTATCCCAAATACGGTTATTTGAAACATCGTCAAATCCAACAAAACCTAAACATTCACTTCCATTCATTAAAGGAATGGTAATAACAGATTTGATATCTTGCGAAGATAAAATCTTATAAACCATAGATGTTTTATCAAGGTTATCAACATTAGGAATGAAAACTGATTCCCCCCTTAGATGTTTATCTACCCATTCGGTTTGGAAATCTTCAACTTTTGTATACTTAATATTATTTATTTCCGGTCGAATACCTTTTTTTACCCACTCATAACGGTATTCAATTAAATTTTTATCAAAGTGGTATAAAAATACAAAGGCACGATCGGCACTAATAAAATCACCAGTTATTGATAAAATCTCATTGACAGATTCATCTTGTTTTTGATAAGGGATATTTATAAACTTTGTCGCAAGTCTTACAAGAATGTTTTGAAACTCATAGTTGTTTTCTAATTTTTCTTTCGCTTTCATAACATCAGAAACATCTCTAGCAATAGATACGATGCCTTCAACGTTTCTGTTTTCATCAATCATAGGACTTCTTATAGAGTCAGCTTGAAAAAAACCAAATGATGTATAAACAGGAATTGTTCTTCGTTTTGATTTCATTGTTTGATAAATTTCTTGGTCTAATTTTTTTACATAATCCGCTTCGTCTTTAGGATATATTTCATCAATTTTTTTACCAATTATCTCACTTTTATAGTGTTTTTTTGCGGCTTCATTAACAACACGATATGTATTAGTTTTATCTTTATAAGCAATTAGATCAGGGATGGTATCAATAATATTTTGAAACAAATTTCTTTCTTGTCTTAATTTGGCTTCTAAATAGTGTTCTTTTTTTAAAGCATAAAAGATATAATCAAAAAGTGTTACAACATTGATTATATTGTCAAAATATTTTTCATCTAATTTTTGTTCGGTTAAAAAAGAAAATAATCCATAATCTTTTAAAGAAATATTATAGCTATATCCATGCATAGTTTTAATTACGTGAGCATCGTATTTATTAAAACTACCTATTAATAAGTGACTTGGGAATACCATGAAATCAATATTTTCAGGGAAACTCAAATGACAAGATACACGTTGATTGTTTATTTCATAAATATGAATAGATTTTAACGATAATTCATGATGAAAAAACCGAATAAATGACAATGCGCCTTGATTTAAGTTGTCAGTAAATTCGATGGTTTCGTTGATAAAAGTGATGAGTTTGGAAAGCTTCATTTTAATACTCCATTCATATTTGTAACCGTATCAAATGAGTATATAGTATAATCATTAAAATAAGATATCAAAATTCTTACAAATAAGTGACTTTTATATAGGTTTAATATAACTTACTAAAAAAGCAAAGTTTATGCAACAACTTTGCTTTTTATGTATGAATTTATATTCCAATACGTTTATAGATTGTATCAATTTCTTTTAAGAAATGGTTTAAGTCGAAGACTTTTTCAAACGTAGTTTTATCTAGTAAGTTTTCTTTCTTTACGATTTCTTTAAAGTTTAAAGATTCATCATACGCTTTTATCGCTAAGGGTTGAATGATACTGTATGCTTCATTTCTTGTTTTTCCTTGATCGATTAATGCATGCATGACTTGTTGTGCGTAGACAACACCATATGTAAGGTCAATGTTTTTTAACATCTTATCTTCATGAATCACGAGATTATCGATAACGTTTTTAAAACGGTTAAGCATGTAATCTAAAAGGGTTGGTGCATCTTCAAAGATAATTCGCTCTACCGAAGAATGCGAGATGTCTCTTTCATGCCAAAGGGCTTGATTTTCAAAGGCCATTGATAAATATCCTCGCATGATGCGTGCGCATCCTGTCATGTTTTCACTGGCGATCGGATTTTTTTTATGTGGCATGGCAGAAGAGCCCTTTTGCCCCTTTTTAAAGGCTTCTTCGATTTCTTTGACCTCAGTTCTTGATAAATGACGTATCTCTACAGCAAGTTGTTCAATAGAAGATGCAATCATTGTTAAGACACTTATATATTCACTAAAACGATCGCGTTGAAGGACTTGGGTTGAAATATTTGGTTTTTCTAAATGTAAAATATCTAAAGCATCATCTTGAATATGTGCTTTTATATTCGCGTGATTGCCAACCGCGCCACTAATTTTACCAACTTCGACGGTTTTTCTAACTGCTTTAAAACGGGATAAATGTCTTTTAAAAATATCAACATATAAAGCCATTTTGAGTCCAAATGAAGTGATATCTGCATGAATGCCGTGCGTTCTTCCAATCATTGGGGTATACTTATGAGCTTTAGCTACAGTTTTCAATGTGCCAATGAACGCTTCTAAGGACGTTTGTAAAATGGGATTGATGGTTTGAAACATTAATCCATTCGCTGTATCTACAATATCCGTTGAAGTGAGTCCGTAGTGAAAATACTTTTTTTCTTCGCCGAGTTGTTCTGTGATGCTTTCTATAAAGGCAACAACATCGTGTTTCGTTTTTTCTTCAATGGCTTCAATGCTTGATACGTTTATTTTAGCTTTTTTTTCAATCAAAGGCACTATATCAGGAATTTGATTATCCTTGGCTAACGCTTTTAAAACAGCGAGTTCGACAGCTAAAAATCGCTCAAACTTCTTTTTTTTGGTGAAATGGTTTTTAAAGCTTTTTCTTGCATAGCGATCAATCATATTGAAGACTCCTTACATGATAAGGATCCATTAGATAAATCGTTTCATCTCGACTAGGTCCGACGCTGAAGATACTTATTTTTATATTGGTTAAAGCTTCAATGCGTTTTAAATAATTTTGCGCATTTTTAGGCAGTGCATCAAACGTTTTAACCTTGGTGATATCTTCATCCCATCCGGGGAGGGTTTCATAGATTGGTTCTAGGGATTTAAATTGATCGTTATCCGCAGGAACATAATCAATTTCTTTGCCATCCAATTTATAACCTACACATATTTTTAAGGGGTTAAGACCACTTAACACATCGAGCAACATAATGGCTAAACTACTAAAACCATTAATCCTATTGGCGTGATTTAAAGCTACAATATCCAACCAACCAATGCGGCGTGCTCTGGCAGTCGTCGTTCCAAACTCATTGCCTTTTATGCGTATATCTTGAGCAATATCACCTGTTATTTCACTTGGGAAACTGCCTCCTCCAACGCGTGTGGTGTACGCTTTCACAATACCTAATACATTTTGCAGTTTATTTGGAGCAATGCCCGCTCCTAATGGAACGTAAGCAGCGGAAGGGCTTGATGAAGTGACGAAGGGATAGGTTCCGTGATCTAAACAAAGCATGGTGCCTTGTGCGCCTTCAAACATAACATGTTTCCCTTGGTCTATATAGTCATTAATTAATTTAGACGTATCCTTTAAATGCGGGGCAATCATTTTTTGAATAGGGGCATATTTTTTCATTAAATCTTCAATCTCATAAGGATCATAATCGTGTGTTTTTAATAGATTATTAATCGCAGGTAACGTTTCTTCTAAATACGTTTTAAATCCAGATTCACTACAAAAAGTATGCATTCTAAGTCCACGTCTAAGGGCTTTTTCACTATAGGCAGGTCCAATTCCCTTAGCTGTCGTACCTATTTTTTCTTTTTTCAATGATTCATACAAATGATCAAATGATTTATGAAAGTCTAGTAGGACATGGGCACGATCAGAAATCACTAAATGATCTGTCGGGTATGATGCATCATTAATCATCTGCATTTCTTTTTGTAAACTTTCAGGATTAATCACCATTCCACTCGCCATTATAGGCGTCGTATTTTTGTGGAAAATTCCAGAAGGGATTAAGTGAAGGGCAAACTTTTTGCCATCAAATTTAATCGTATGACCGGCGTTATCTCCACCTTGAAACCGTACGACCACGTCAGCCTTTAATGCGAGTGCATCGGTAATTTTGCCTTTGCCTTCATCCCCCCACTGCGCGCCAATGATTGAAAGAGTATTCATAGATTCGCTCCTTTTAATTCCGTTTTTAATGTATCTATCCGCTATGATTATAGCGGAAAAAAAGGATAAATTAAACCTTTTATTTATTTTTGATAAAGAAAACACTCAGTAAATCACTGAGTGTTAAAGGTTCCAAGTTTTTTAAGCAGATGTTGTAAGGTTTTTTCTTCTTCATCTGTAAGGGTATCAAGTATTTTTCGCATGGCTAATTGATGGTTTTCATATATTTTTGCGAACTGTGCCTTGCCTTCTTTGGTTAAATCTACCATGTAGCGTCGTGTGTCTTTTTCATCTTTCGTTTTTGTGATTAATCCTTTTTGCGATAAAGTTTTTAATACATATGATAAAGAAGAGGCTTCAATAAGAACTTTCTTTTGAATGGTGCCAACACATTGTTTCCCTTTTGAATATAAAATCTCTAAGGTTCCAAATTCTGTAGGATTTAACCCTTGCGCTTTGATGTTTTCGCGGATTGCTGATTCTAAAGCATGTTTCGCTTTGAAAAGAATAGGAATCGTTTTTAAATTATCGCTCATCCAAATACTCCTTTTTATAAGGTTTTGCATGTTTTAATGTTTCAAAAGGATTCACAATTTTTTCAATGGTCTTTCTTTTGTGTTTAAATGCAGGAGGGAGCGCTAATGTGGTTCCTAAAGTTTCTAGCGATTCATCTTCATCAATGAATCCTGGGCCCTC
>LFIK01000867.1_pt1 | contig 23146 bp, 21 predicted proteins | sample 643401 | NCBI WGS metagenome assembly LFIK01 (sample SAMN03777447, study PRJNA286221) | soda lake metagenome | biome: soda lake; feature: Kulunda steppe; material: water; isolation source: sample T5-Br brine of Lake Tanatar-5 | place: Russia: Kulunda steppe | collected 2010-07
ATGCACCTGATGCACCGTCTCCCGCCCCATGCTCCGGCCGGACGCTGATCGGCGGCGCGTATCGAGCCCGTCCACCCGCACCTCGGCCGTCTCGCCGCGCAGCAGCAACAAGCGCTCGCGCTCCGAGAATTCGAACGCGGCGAGGCCCGTCAACAGGACGAAGGGCAACGGAAAGAGCGCCAACCAGGCGCGATGGCGCTTCAGGATCGTGAACAGGGAAATTCGCCGGCGCTGCATGGCGGGCCACATTCTGTTTCGTGCGCAGGGTCTCAGCGCTCGAAAATGTCGCGCGCCCAGAAGGCCTGACCGCTCACGGGATCAACATGCACCGCGATCTCGCGGCCCGGATGGGCGAGGCGGTCGAGCTCGAAGCCGTCACGGCCGAGGCTCTCGCCTTCGGCGCCGGTCTCGTCGCGCCAGCGCAGCCGCCACGACATCGGCGCGTCGCCAATCTTCGCCTTCGAGGGGAGATGGTCGACCACGCGCGCGCTGCGCTCTTCGCCGCGCCGCCCCGCGCGCAGCATCGCCGCGATGCGCCGGCCGAAGCGCCGCACCGCCCAGACCGAGATCACCGCCGGGATCAGCGCGAGCCCGCCCCAGACCAGCGCCATGGTGATGGCGCGATTCTGCACCCGCGAGACCTGCGGATCATCGGGCAGGTATTCGACCCGCACGGAGGCGCCGCGCTCGACGCCGTTGTAGAACCGGGCGGAGACGTCGTGTGCGCCCTCGACCTCATTGCCGTCGCGGGTTTCGAAGCTGTAGGTGACGGAATAGGAACGCCGGCGCGACGTGGTGCCGCTGCTCGATGTGCGCGTGCTGACGCTTTCGGTGCGATCGCGGATCTGGCCGGTCGCCTCCACGGCCTGCGCCTCGAAGGCGCGCATTTCGAAGAAGGTCACCGCGGAAATCCCCCCGGCCACCACCGTCACGGCGATGGGGAAAAGCGCAAGCCAGGCTTTCTGCCGCATCAGGAGTGCCGTTATCGAAATCCGCTCGCGCGCCATGCCCGCCTCCGCCCTCAATCCATACAACCCGAAGGCGTAGCCGCGATGGCGCGCGGCGCGCAAGGGGCGGCAATCCGGCACCCTTTCGCTCGCCGCGCCCGCACGCTAAACACCGCGCGATATGCGCCGCAGAAGGACCGCTCGCATGGCCATGGACAAGACCTTCGACGCCGCCGCGTCCGAGACGCGGATCGCCCGCGCCTGGGAGGCGGCGAACGCGTTCAAAGCCGGGGCCAATGCCCGGCGCGACGAGACCTTCTGCATCATGATCCCGCCGCCCAACGTGACGGGCAGCCTGCATATGGGGCACGCCTTCAACAACACGCTGCAGGACGTGCTCACCCGCTGGCACCGGATGCGCGGCTTCGACACGCTCTGGCAGCCGGGGCAGGACCATGCCGGCATCGCCACGCAGATGGTCGTCGAGCGCGAACTCGCCAGGGAGGGCAAGGCGCGCACCGACTTCTCGCGCGCGGATTTCACCGCGAAGGTCTGGGAGTGGAAGCAGCAGTCGGGTGGGGCGATCATCAACCAGCTCAAGCGCCTGGGCGCCTCCTGCGACTGGTCGCGCAACGCCTTCACCATGTCGGGCGCGCCCGAGGCCCCGCCGGGCGAGGAGGGCAATTTCCATGACGCGGTGATCCGCGTCTTCGTCGAGCTCTACAACCAGGGTGCGATCTATCGCGGCAAGCGGCTCGTCAACTGGGACCCGCATTTCGAGACGGCGATCTCCGATCTCGAGGTCGAGCAGGTCGAGCAGGACGGCCATATGTGGCACCTGCGCTATCCGCTCGCCGACGGGCTGACCTATGAGCACCCGGTCGGATGGGACGCGGACGGCGCCGTCACCGCCACCGAGACACGCGATTACCTTGTCGTGGGCACGACGCGGCCGGAGACGATGCTGGGCGATACCGGCATCGCCGTGCACCCCGACGACGCGCGCTACGCGCATCTCGTGGGCGGCGAGGCGGTGCTGCCGCTGGTGGGGCGGCGGCTGCGCATCGTCGCGGATGACTATGCCGATCCCGAGAAGGGCACCGGCGCGGTGAAGATGACGCCCGCGCACGACTTCAACGACTGGGCCGTGGGCGAGCGCCACGATCTGCGCGCGATCAACGTGATGGCGCGCGACGCCAGCATCGCGCTCGAGGACAACGCCGATTTCCTCGCGGGTTGCGACCCGACGCCCGAATGCATGGCGCTGCACGGCATGGACCGGTTCGAAGCGCGCGCGCGGATCGTGAAGCTCGCCGAGGATGGCGGCTGGCTCGACAGCGTGGAGTCCGACCGCCATGTCGTCCCGCATGGCGACCGCTCCAAGGTCCCGATCGAGCCCTACCTGACCGATCAGTGGTTCGTGGACACCGGCGAGATCGTGCAGCCCGCCATCGACGCGGTGCGCGCGGGGCGCACGAAGATCATCCCCGAGCAGCACGAGAAGGTCTATCTGCACTGGCTGGAGAATATCGAGCCCTGGTGCATCTCCCGGCAGCTCTGGTGGGGGCACCGGATTCCGGTTTGGCACGACCTGGATGGCAATCTGTTCTGCGCCGCGACGCCTGAAGACGCCGCAGAGCAGGCGCGGGCTTTGTATTCCCAAGGCAACCCCGGTCGGCGTATCCACGTCCACGTGTCAGAGATGAGTAGCGAGACCTACCGAGATCGCTCAGGGCGTCACCGTCCTTCGACAATGACAGCTGGTCTCGATCTGGCGGATGCACCCGTTGACGAAGATGATCGGCAAGCCATTGGTTCCGAGGATATCGACATCTGGATCGAGCGCGACCCCGACGTCCTCGACACCTGGTTCTCCTCCGGGCTCTGGCCCATTGGCACGCTGGGCTGGCCCCAGGACACGGAGGAGCTGCGCCGCTATTACCCGACCGACGTGCTGGTCACGGGCTTTGACATCATATTCTTCTGGGTCGCGCGGATGATGATGATGCAGCTCGCCATCACCGGGCGCGCGCCGTTCCACACCGTCTATGTCCATGCCCTCGTGCGCGACGAGAAGGGCAAGAAGATGTCGAAGTCGCTCGGCAACGTGCTCGACCCGATCGACCTGATCGACGAGTACGGTGCCGATGCGGTGCGCTTCACGCTCACGGCGATGGCGGCGATGGGGCGCGACCTGAAGCTCTCGAAGGACCGGGTCGCGGGGTATCGCAACTTCACCACCAAGCTGTGGAACGCCGCGCGCTTTGCCGAGATGAACGGGGTCTGGGAGGGGCACGCGACGCGCGGTGCCCCGCCCGAGGCGCGCGAGACGGTCAATCGCTGGATCATCGGCGAGACGGCACGCATCCGCGAGGAGGTGGACGCGGCCCTCGATGCCTATCGCTTCAATGACGCGGCGAACGGGCTTTATGCCTTCGTGTGGGGCAAGGTCTGCGACTGGTATATCGAGTTCGCGAAGCCGCTGCTCGACGGCGAGGCCGCCGGCGAGACGCGCGCGGTGATGGCCTGGGTGCTCGATCAGTGCCTGATCCTGCTGCACCCCTTCATGCCCTTCGTCACCGAGGAGCTCTGGGGCCAGACCGGGCGGCGCGCGGGGATGCTCGTGCATGCCGACTGGCCAGAATACGGCACCGCTGCCCTGCTCGATGCGGATGCGGACCGCGAGATGAACTGGGTCATCGGCGTGATCGAGGAGATCCGCTCGGCGCGCACGCAGCTGCGCGTGCCGGCGGGCGAGCGGCTTTCGGTGCTGGCCGTGGAGCTCGACGGCGCCGCCGAGGCGGCCTGGGCGCGCAACGCCGCGCTGATCGAGCGGCTCGCGCGGGTGGGCGCGATCGAGCGTGCCGAGCGGGCGCCGCAGGGCGCACTCACCGTCGCCGTGGAGGGGGCGAGCCTCGCGCTGCCGCTCGAAGGAGTGATCGATATCGCCGCCGAGCGCGCGCGGCTCGAGAAATCGCACGCCAAGCTCGAAAAGGAGCTTGCCGCGCTGCGCGCCCGGCTCGACAATCCCAAGTTCCGCGACAGCGCGCCCGAGGACGTCGTCGAGGAAAGCCGCGAGCGGCTGGAGCAGGGCACGGCCGAGGCCGCCAGGCTCGAAGCCGCCATCGAGCGCCTCGCCGCGCACGCATGAACAGGGAGGAGCGCATGACCGCCGGACCCCGCTACACCGACACCGTCGCGGCACTGCCCGCCACGGTCCCCTTCACCGGACCCGAGGCGCATCTGCGCGCGCAGGGCGGCATCTTCCGCGCCCGGCTCGGCGCCAATGAAAGCGCCTTCGGCCCCGCCCCGGCGGCCATCGCGGCGATGGAGCGCGCCGTACGCGAGACCTGGATGTATGGCGATTCGGAGAATTACGACCTGCGCCACGCGCTCGCCGCCGATATGGGGGTGGGTTTCGGCAATGTCGTCGTGGGCGAGGGGATCGACGGGCTTCTGGGGTATCTGGTGCGCATGGTCGTCGCCCCCGGCGAGGCGGTCGTGACTTCGGCCGGGGCCTATCCGACCTTCAACTACCATGTGAAAGGTCATGGCGGGGTGCTGCATGAAGTGCCCTTCAAGGGCGATCACGAGGACCCCGACGCGCTGATCGCGAAGGCGCGCGAGACAGGCGCCAAGCTCGTCTATATCTCCAACCCCGACAACCCGATGGGGAGCTGGCACGACGCCGCCACGATCGAGACAATGATCGAGGCGGTGCCCGACGGCACGCTCCTGGTGCTCGACGAGGCCTATGTCGAGTTCGCGCCCGAGGGGTCGGTGCCGCGGGTCGATCCGGCCGATCCGCGCGTGATCCGGTTTCGCACCTTCTCCAAGGCGCAGGGCATGGCCGGCGCGCGGGTGGGCTATGCGGCGGCCGCGCCGGAGCTGATCGCGGCCTTTGACAAGATCCGCAACCATTTCGGCGTCACCCGCATCGCACAGGCCGGGGCGCTCGCCGCGATCGGCGATCGCGAATGGTTGCTCGATGTGGTGCGCGAGGTGGCGCGCTCGCGCGGCCGCATCGGCGAGATCGCCGAGGCGAACGGGCTGACGGCGCTGCCCTCGGCGACGAATTTCGTCGCCGTCGATTGCGGCGGCGACGGCGATTTCGCGCGCCGGGTGCTCAAGGAGTTGATGGCGCGCGAGATCTTCGTGCGCATGCCCGGCGTGGCGCCGCTCGATCGCTGCATCCGACTGACGGCGGGCCGGCCCGCCGAGCTCGACGCGCTCGAGGCGGTGTTGCCCGACGCCCTCGCCGCGGCGCGCGGCTGACGTTTTCGTGATTGGCCTTCCAGTGGCGGGAAGCGCGCAGCGTCTCGCCGGCAGTGACTGGAGGACAATCATGCACAAAGCGACACTTCTCGCCGGCGTCACCGGCCTCATGATCGGCGCGAGCGGCGCATGGATCGGGCACGGGCTGGCGATGGACCACGGCGATCACGGGGACCACGGCGGCCACGGCGATCACGGCGCGATGGACAGCGACATCCCCGAGGATGCGCCCGCCTCGACCCGCGCCTTCATGCAGGCCAATGATCGCATGCATGAAGGCATGATGATCGAGTTTTCGGGCGATGCCGATACCGACTTCGTGCGCGGCATGATCCCGCATCACGAGGGCGCCATCGCGATGGCCGAGATCGTGCTCGAGCATGGCGAGGACGAGGGCATCGCCGATCTCGCCCGCGAGATCATCGACGCGCAGGAGGCCGAGATCGCCTGGATGCAGGACTGGCTCGCCGAGAACGCCGACTGAGGCTCAGCCGGGCTCAGGCGCCGCTGCCGCCACGGCGCGCGCGGCGGCGTCGAGCGCGCAGGCCCCGTGCGCAATGTCGAGCGCCTTGAGCCCGGCATCGATCACGCCGAGCGCGCCGAGCACCATATGCGCGTTCACATGCCCCATATGCGCGAGGCGGAAGAAGCCGTGCCAGGCCGGATCATCCGGCTCGGCCATCCCCAGCCCGATCCCCAGCGTCAGCCCCGCCTGTGTCTCCGTCCAGCGGCGCAGGCGCGTGCCATGCGGCGCGCCAAGGCGCAGCGCCGTCACCGAGATGCCGCGCGCGGCCGGATCGGCGATGTTGAGCTCGAGCGGCCCATCCGCCCCCCAGGCCTCCGCCGCCGCCCAGACGGCGCCGGCGAGCGCGTCATGGCGCGCCCAGGCGGCCTCGAGCCCCTCCTCGTGCAGGAGCATGTCGAGCGCCTCGCGCAGCGCGAAGAGGTGATGCGTGGGCGCGGTGCCGCCGAAGAATTCGTAGAACTGCGTGGCAAAGGCGCGTTTTTCCCAGTCCCAGTAGGGCGTGCGCAGATCGGCGCCACGCCCGGCGGCGCGCGCGCGGTCGTTGAACCACAGAAAGCACAGCCCCGGCGGGCACATCAGCCCCTTCTGGCTCGCCGCGAGCAGCACGTCGATGCCGAAGGCGTCCATCTCGAGCGGGGCACAGCCGAGCGACGCGATCGCATCCACCATCAAAAGCGCGGGGTGCCCGGCGGCGTCGAGCGCGGCGCGGATCGCGCGGATGTCGTTGCGCGCGCTCGAGGCCGTGTCGATATGGGTCACCAGCACGGCGCGGATCCGGTGCTCGGGATCGGCGCGCAGGGCGGCCTCGACGCGCGCGGGATCGGCGGCGGCGCGCTTGCCGAAATCCATCAGCTCCGCTTCGACCCCCATCGCCTTCGCCGAATTGGCCCAGCCCTCGCCAAAGCGCCCCGTTCCGAGCACCAGCGCGCGATCGCCGCGCGAGAACACATTGGCGTTCGCCGCCTCCCAGCCGCCATGCCCGTTGGCGATGTAGATCGCCACATGCCCCTCGGTGCGCGCCACCGCGCGCAGATCGCCGAGCAGGCCATCCACCATCCGGTGCAGCGCCCCCTCATAGATGTTGGGGGCCGGGCGCTGCATCGCCGCGAGCACGCGGTCGGGGATCACGGTGGGGCCGGGAATGGCGAGATACGGGCGTCCCTGGGACAGGCTCATGACGGGCTCCGGGCTGTATATGCGTTTGAGTAGGCCGCCCGGCGCAGCGCGTCAATCGCCACGCGCGGTTGCCAGCGGCCCCGGGCGCGGGCTATGGGGGCGGCGCCGCGCCCGCGCGGCAGCGAGAGGGGCCCGCGCCGCCGTGACCGAGTTTCACGATCAGGACGACCGCTATACGTCGCGCCGCCTCTTCGGGCGGCTCTGGCGCGGCTATCTGCGCCGCCACATCCCTGTAATGGCGATCGCGGTCGCGCTGATGATGGTGGAGGGCAGCACGCTCGGGCTGTTGAGCTATCTGATTCAGCCGCTCTTCGATCGGATCTTCGTCGGCGGCGAGGCGGAGGCGATGTGGTGGGTCGGGGGGATGATCCTCGGGCTGTTCGTGCTGCGCGCCTTCACCCTCATTGTGAGCAAGACGCTGCTGACGCGGGTGGCGCAGCTGACCACGACGGCGATGCAGACCGATCTTCTGCGCCACATGCTCACGCTCGACAATCAGTTCTACCAGGCGAACTCCCCCGGCGCGCTGATGGAGCGGGTGCAGGGCGACACCAAGGCGATCCAGAATGTCTGGCAGAGCGTGATCACCGGGGTGGGCCGCGACATCGTCTCGCTCGGGGCGCTATTCACCGTGGCGGTGATGATCGATCCGGTCTGGACGGCGGCGGCGCTGATAGGGGCGCCGGCGCTGTTCTTTCCGGTGCTGATCGTGCAGCGCTACGTGCGGCGCAAGACGGCGCATATGCGCGCGCAGGCGGGGTTGCGCTCCACGCGGCTCGACGAGGTCTTTCACGGCATCATGCCGATCAAGCTCAACCGGATGGAGGACTACCAGGTCGGCCGGTTCGAGCGCATCGTGGACCGCATCGTGCGCGCCGAGGTGCGCATGGCGCTCGGCAAGGCCAGCATCCCGGCGATGATCGACATCATCACCGGCATCGGCTTCTTCGCGGTGCTGATGATCGGCGGGCGCGACATCATCGCCGGCGACCGCACCGTGGGCGAGTTCATGTCCTTCTTCACGGCGATGGCGCTGGCCTTTCAGCCCCTGCGCCGTCTCGGCACGATGGCGGGAACATGGCAGGTCGCCGCGGCGAGCCTCGAGCGGATCTACCGCCTCTTCGACACCCATCCGAGCATCGTCTCGCCGCCGCGCCCCGCCGCTCCTGCCGCCGGCACCGAGATAGGCTTCGAGGATGTGCATTTCTCCTACGGCGATCTGCCGGTGCTGCGCGGGGTGAGCTTCACGGCGAAGGCCGGCGAGACCACGGCGCTCGTGGGCGCATCGGGGGCGGGCAAGAGCACGGTGTTCAACCTGCTCACCCGCCTCGTTGAGCCCCAGCACGGACGCATCACCGTGGGCGGGGTGGATATCGCGACCCTGGCGCTGCCCGACCTGCGGGCGCGGTTTTCCGTCGTCACGCAGGACGCCACGCTCTTTGACGAGACGATCCGCGAGAACGTGCTGCTGGGCGCGCGCGACATCGACGAGGCACGGCTCGCAGAGGCGCTCGACGCCGCGCATGTCTCGCCCTTCCTTGCCGAGATGCCCGACGGGATGCGCAGCCCGGCCGGCCCGCGCGGCTCGAGCCTGTCGGGCGGGCAGCGCCAGCGCGTCGCGATCGCGCGCGCGCTGGTGCATCACGCGCCGATCCTGCTGCTCGACGAGGCGACCTCGGCGCTCGACGCCGAGTCCGAAAAGCTGGTGCATGAGGCGCTGGAGCGGCTATCACACGGTCGCACGACGCTGGTGATCGCGCATCGCCTCGCCACGGTGCGCGATGCCGACAGGATCGTGGTGCTCGACCGCGGCACCGTCGTGGAGCACGGCACGCATTCCGAGTTGCTGGCGCAGGGCGGGCATTACGCGCGGCTGTGCCGGCTGCAGTTCGACGCGGCGTGACCCCTTTCGCTGCGCGCGCAGGGGTCTACATGTTGCGATGAGACCGAGGGAGCAGACGATGACGCATGAACAGGCCCCGGACCGCACGGTCCTCGAGATCACGGGCTCCGAGCGCGAGAGCTTCCTGCAGGGGCTGGTGACGACCGATGTCGCGCGGGCGCGCGATGGTCTCGTCTATACCGCGCTGCTGACGCCGCAGGGCAAGTATCTGGTCGATTTCTTCCTCGTCCCGCATGGCGAAGCGCTGCTGCTCGATGTGAAATCCGACTTCGCCGAGGGGCTGCTCAAGCGGCTCACCCTTTACAAGCTGCGCGCCGATGTCGCGATCGCGCGCGCGGCGCTCAACGTGCATCGCGGTGTCGATGCGGCCCCCGCCGACGCCTTCGCCGATCCGCGCGATCCGTCGATGGGCTGGCGGCGCTACACGCCCGAGCCGGGTCCGGAGCCACAGATCGACTGGGACGCGCGCCGGGTCGCCGCCTGCATTCCCGAGACCGGCATCGAGCTGATCCCCGATCAGAGCTTCATCCTCGAGGCCGGGTTCGACCGGCTCGGCGGCGTCGATCACCGCAAGGGCTGCTATGTCGGCCAGGAAGTCACCGCGCGGATGCGCCACAAGACCGAGCTGCGCAAGGGCCTCGTCACCGTCACGGTGGAGGGGGCCGCACCGGTCGGCACCCCGATCACGACCGCCGATGGCCGCGCGGCGGGGACGCTCTACACCCAGGCCGGCGGCCAGGGCATCGCCCATCTGCGCTATGAGCGCGCGGGGGCGGGGATGCGCGCCGGGGACGCCGCTGTGCACTGGCACGACGCCGCGGCGCGCTCGGCCTGAAAGTCAGGCCCGCTCGTCGTATTCCATCTTCTCGGTGTTGACGACGATCGCCTCGCCGGTATCGACGAAGGGCGGAACCATGATGCGCACGCCATTGTCTAGGGTGGCGGGCTTGAAGCTGTTCTGCGCGGTCTGCCCCTTCACCACGGGCTCGGTGTCGGCGACGTTACAGGTGACCTTCTGCGGCAGGGTGAGGTTGAGCGCCTCGTCGCCGTAGAACTCGACGGTGACGGTCATGCCGTCCTGCAGGAAGGGGCGGCGCTCGCCGAGAATGTCGGCGGGGACCTGGGTCTGCTCGAAGCTCTCGGCATCCATCACGATGAGCTGGCCGTCATCCTCGTAGAGGAACTGCTGCTCGCGCTGTTCGAGCCGCACGCGCTCGACCTTGTCCTCGGAGCGAAAGCGTTCGTTGAGCTTGGAGCCGTTGCGCAGATTGCGCATCTCGACCTGCGCGAAGGCGCCGCCCTTGCCCGGCTTGACGTGATTGACCTTGTTGACGACCCAGAGGCCGCCGGAATGCTCGAGGACATTGCCGGGGCGAATCGCGTTGCCTTCGATCTTGGGCATGTGAATCCTTTAGACGAGGTTGAAAGTTGCGTTGCGCTTTCCATATCCTCTCGGAGAAAGCGGGGCAAGAAAGCGCCGTGTGCACCTGCGCGCGCGCCTCTTGCCCCTTGTGCCATGCGCATGGCGCAACTGCGCCATGCAGAAACTGCAATACCGAATCAAGCCGCCGGCGCGTAGACAGGGCTGAGCCGGGAAGATCAAGAGCAAGAACACAAAGGATCGCACAATGTTCGACTTCGTTGACGGCGCCGCCGTGAGCCAGGAACAGGGGACGCGTGCGCGCAAACTCTTCGCCGCCGTCGTCCTCGCCGCGCTCGACGATGCGATCGCCGACGACCGCAAATATGGCAATGGCCCGGATCAGATCGCGCGATGGGCGCGGTCGCGCGACGGACGCGAGGTGCTGAGCTGTGCGGGAATCGATCCGAACGAGCGTGTCGTCGAGGGGCTGATGGAATTCGTCTCCAAGGGCGTGCGCACCTCGGTCGCGCTGTCGCGCGAGGAAAGCGAGCGGCGCGCGGCCCAGCTTGGCGATTCCGAACCCGCCGCAGCCTGACAAGCCGCGACCAAAGCTTGTCGACAGGCGCGCCCTCCTCGGGCGCGTTTGTCGTTCGCGGCTCAGCTTTCGCGTGCGGCGAACTCGCGGCTCGCGATTGCGCGGGCGACCTCATTACGCACCATCTTGCGCATGTTGCGGGTGACGCGTTCGCCCATCACGCCATGCAACTCCTCGCGCACGATCTCGGCGACAAGCAGCCGAAGGGCCTCCGGATCGGTCGGCAAGGCGCCGGCGGAGTCGGGTGCGGTATCCACGCGCTCGCGCAGGAGAAGCGGCGCGAGCGGTTGCTCCGCAGGCGCGGATGGCGCCGCACGTTCCGCTTCGAGCGCCGCGGCACGCTCCTCGGGCACGCGCAGCGCCGCCGTCAGCAGCAGACGCGCCGGCGGGACGTCGCCGTCCTCGCGCGACACGAGGCGGCGCACCGAGGCGACGACGTCATCCTGATCCGCGTCCGAGATCGGTTCGCGCATGGCGAGCCCTCCTTGTCATGGCGACAATCTAGCGCCGGGCGGGCGACGGCACAACGCGCGCGTCCATCGGCGTCAGTTGCGGCCGATCCCCTCGAGCGCGCGGTCGAGACGGTCGCCGCGGCTGCTGCGCGGGGCGTCGCGGACGCGCTCGTAATAGACGTCAGGGTCGTAGGTGGGGATGCCGAGATTGAGGTGATCCACCGTCAGAAGCCCCATCGCCGAGAGCAGGCCATAGGTCGCCGTCTGCCGCCCGGCCTCGGCCTCGATGAGCGCGGCCTGCGAGTCGAGCAGATCCTGCTCGGCGTCGAGCACATCGAGCGTGGTCCGCGCGCCGAGCCGGGCCTCCTCGCTGACGCCCTCGAAGGCCTGGCGCGCGGCCTCGATCTGCTGTTCGATGGCTTCGATGCGCGCGGCGGAGACATTCACGTCGGACCAGGCCGCGCCGACATCCTGCAACACCTCGAGCGTCGTCTGGTGCAGCTGCGAGCGGCTCTGATCGCGCCGGGCGACGGCCTGGCGCTCGCGCGAGGACTGCGCGCCGCCGCTGTAGATCTGGCGGGTATAGCCCAGCGACACGCCCATGTCGCGACGCGGATTCGCGCCCTGCGCGGCGGAGCCATGCTGGAAGCGGATCCCGACATCGGCGCCGGCGGTCACCTCGCCGCGCCGCGCCGCGCGTGCGATCTCGACGCCGAACTCCGCCGCGGCGACCTCGTGCTGGGCCGAGCGGATATCGGGGTGCGTCTGGCGCGCGATCGCCTGCGCCGTCTCGAGGGTATCGGCGGTCTGCGGGCGCGCGGGCGGCACCGCGAGCGGCCCCGGCGTCTCGCCCACGGCGAGCTGGTAGAATTCGCGTGCCACGGTCCGGTCGCCCTCGGCGGCGGCGAGGTCGGCGCGCGCGGCGGCGAGCGCGGATTCGGCGATCGCCACATCGGTGCGGGTGATCTCGCCGACCTCGAAACGGTCGCGCGCGGCGCGCAGCTCCTCCTCGATGAGCTCGAGATTGTTCTGGCGCAGGGTCACGGTTTCGACGGCGCTGCGCAGCTGCATATAGGCCGAGACGGCGTTGAAGAGCACGCCCTGCTCGACCCCGACGAGCGCCTGACGCGTCGCGCGCACGGTCTCCTCGGCGGCGCCGATCTCGGCGTCGGTGCGGCCGAAATCGAAGATGGTGATGTCAAGATTCAGCCGCAGCGACGCCGCGCGCTCCGTCGAGCGCAGGCGTGCCGGGCCGGAGGGCGGCTGCGCGCCGATCTCTTCGAACGGTCCGTCAGCCGTGCGCTGATCGGCAAGGCGCTGATCGGCGCTGGCGATGAAATTGACCACCGGGCGCAGGCGCGCCACGGCCTGGGCGATATCCTCATCGGCGGCGCGCAGCACCGCGCGGTTCTGCGCGAGCAGGTTGGAGTTCTGATAGGCGGCGGCGAGCGCATCGCCCAGGGTCTGGCCTGCCGCCTGTGTCGCGCCGAGCGCGAGCGCGCCCGACAGGATGAGGCCCGCAAGCCCTCGTCGGCTTTTACTCGTCACCACACCCTCACTCGCACTAGAACACGAATTCCGCCGGGCGCTCGAAGCCCGGCAGCACCGGCGCGCCCGCATCGAAGATGCGCCACCAATCGAGGTGCCCGTCGCGCTTGTAGCCGATGCGCGCCACGCCGAGCTGTCCCTCCATGAAAAGGCAGGCGATGCGCCCGCCCTCCCTGAGTTGCCCGGTGAGCGCCTCGGGCAGCCGCTCGACCGCGCCCTGCACCATCATCGCGTCATAGGGGCCATGCTGCGGCGCGCCCTCGGCAAGCGGGCCGTGAAGCACGGCGACATTGTCCACGCCTTCCTGCGCGAGCGTCGCCTCGGCCTCGGCGGCCATGCCCTTGTCCTCCTCGAGCGCGACCACGCCCTCGGCCATGCGCGCGATCACCGCCGACGAGTAGCCCAGCGCCGCCCCGACATCGAGCACGAGCTCGTCGGCGCGCGGATTGAGCTCGTCGAGCATCCGGGCGAAGCTGCGCGGATCGAGGATCACCCGGCCGCCGCCGAGTTCGATATTCTCGCCAAGATAGGCCAGCTCGCGCTTGTCGGCGGGCACGTAGCGCTCCCGCGGAATGCTCAGCATCGCATGGATGACGGGAAACTTGGTGACATCGGCCGGGCGGACTTGGGTGTCGACCATGACGGTGCGGCGGGTGGCAAAATCCGGCATCGGGGGGGCTCGTCCTTCATCGCTCGCTTCCCTACTGCCACAGAATCCGGGGACCGGCAACACGCGCTCAGCGCGCCACGGCGATCACGGCGAGACAATCGCCGCGCTGCACCAACCCCGGAAAATGCCGCGCCACCAGGAGCCCGTCGCGCGGCGCGGTGAGGGTGATCGGCGCGGCGCCGGACCGGTCCATGGGCCAGATTCGGGCGAGCGGCGCCCCCGCCGCAACCGTCCCGCCAAGATCGATCATCGGCTCGACGAGCCCGCCATCCTCGGCGAAGACGAAGCCGTCATCGAGCATCTCGAGCCGGGTGCTCGGCGCGATCTCGGGCGCGCCATCAAGGATGCCGGCGTGGCGCAGCAGGTTGTGCGCGCCCTTGCGCGCGATCGCCACGCTGGCCGCCGTCGCCGTGCCGCCGCCGCCGAGCTCGGTGGTCACGAAGACCTTGCCCTGCCCCTCCACCTCGGTGTCGAACATGCCGACCGCGTCGATTTCGCGCATGATCATCGACCAGGGCGCGTTGAAGGCCTCCATCGCGGCGACGCAGCGCGCCTGCTGGTCGGCGTCGTCGAGCACATGCGCGGCGGCGAAGGGCAGGAAATCCAGGGTCCGCCCGCCGGAATGGTAGTCGAGCACGATATCGGCGCGCGGCACGAGCTCGGTGGCGACGTAATGCGCTATCTTCTGGGTGACGGTGCCGTCGGGGCGGCCCGGGAAGCTTCGGTTGAGATTGCCGCGGTCGATGGGCGAGGTGCGCGTGGCCGTGCGCACCGCCGGGGTGTTGAGCGCGGGCAGGATGATGACGCGCCCGGTGACCGCCCCCGCCTCGAGCGCATGCGCGAGATGCTGAAGCGCGAGCGGCCCCTCGTATTCGTCGCCGTGATTGCCCCCGACCAGCAGCGCCGTCGGCCCGGGCGCGCCGCTCACCACGGTGATCGGGATCATCACCGAGCCCCAGGCGGAATCGTCGCGCGAATAGGGCAGCCGCAGCGCGCCGTGATGCGCGCCGGGGGCGTCGAGGTCGATGGTCGGGGTGATCGGGCTCGCGCGCATCGGCTCAGTCCTTGACCATGATGTGGCGCGGGGTGTCGCACAGATATTCCACCCCCTGCTCGGTGATCAGGATCGGCTCGGTGATCTCGAGTCCGCCATCCTCGAGCCACAGCGCCGGCATGAAGTGAAACACCATGCCCGGCTTGAGCTCGGTCATCGCGCCGCGGCGAAAGGACATGGTTCGCTCGCCCCAGTCGGGCGGATAGCTCAGGCCGATGGAATAGCCGCAACGGCTGTCCTTCTCGAAGCCGAGCTTGTTGAGGGTGGCGTTGAAGATGTTGGCGACATCCTCGAGCCGGTTGCCCGGGCGCGCGCGCTCGAGCGCGAGATCCGTGGCCTCGAGCACGGCCTTTTCGGCCTCGCGATACTGGCGCGGCGGCTCGCCGAAGAACAGCGTGCGCGATTGCGGCGCGTGGTAGCGCCGATGCGCGCCCGCGATCTCGAAGAAATTCGACTCGCCGCGCCGCAACGGCCGGTCGTCCCATGTCAGGTGCGGTGCGGTGGCGTCGAGGCCCGAGGGGGTGATCGGCACGATCGCCGGATAGTCGCCCCAATGCCCGTTCGCGCCGGTGATGCCGGCATGGACGATCTCGGCGACGAGCTCGTTCTTGCGCATGCCCGGCTCGGCTCGCTCCATCACGGTGGCGTGCATGTGCTCGACGATGCGCGCGGCGCGGCGGATATACTCGATCTCGGAGTCGGATTTCACCGCGCGCTGCCAGTTCACGAGCCCGGTGGCATCCACGAAGCGCGCCTCGTGCAGATGCCGGGTCAGCGTGGCGTGGGCGCCGGCGGAATAGTAATAGTTGTCCATCTCCACCCCGATCCAGCCGGTATTCCAGCCGCGATCGACGATGAGATAGTGCAGCGCCTCCATCGGATGCTTTTGCGGGTTCTGCACATAGGTGTCGTCATAGCCGACGATCGAATCCGAGCCGGTCATGAACACCGTTCGCAGCGCCCCGGCGGCGTCCATGTCGCGCCCCCACCAGACCGGCTCGCCCTCCATCGGCAGCAGCACGGCCTGGTGGACATAGAAGGTCCAGCCGTCATACCCGCTGATCCAGGACATGTTCGACGGGTCGGTGATGACCAGAAGGTCGATCCCGCGCAGTTCCATTTCGGTGCGGGTTCGGGCGATGCGCGCCCAGTACTCGGCGTCGGTGAAGTTCGGCTCGCTGGTCGTCACGCACGCCCCCCCGGATCGATGGCTCTGCCTACAGCGATGCGCCGATTTCACGCACCGCGTCAAGCGTCACGCCCACCACGGTGTCGACCTCGTCGCGGGTGATGCACAATGGAGGCGCAAAACCGATGATATCGCCTTGCGGCATGGCACGCGCGATGACGCCCTTTTCCGCCATCCGCGCGACGATCCGGGCCGCGACCCTGTCGGTCTGATCGAAAAAGGCCCTGCGCTCGGGATCGCGCGCGAGTTCCACCGCGCAGAGCAGCCCCTCGCCGCGCACCTCGGCGACATGCGGCTCGGCGCCGAGCGTCTCGGCCATCACCGCGTTCATGTACCCGCCGGTGTCACGCGCATTGTCCACGAGGCCGAGCCGGTCGATGAGTTCCAGATTCGCCACCCCGGCCGCCGCGCCGATCGGATGCGCGGAATAGGTCCAGCCATGGCCGAAGGGGCCGAAGCGGTCGGTGCCCTCGGCGAGCACCTCGAAGACCCGCTCGGAGACGATCGAGCCCGACAGCGGCGCGTAGGCCGAGGTGAGCCCCTTGGCGATGGTGACGATGTCGGGGCGGATGCCGTAATGCGTCGAGCCCATCATCGAGCCGGTGCGCCCGAATCCGGTGACGACCTCGTCGGCGATCAGCAGGATGTCGTGACGCGCCAGGACGGGCTGGATCGCCGCCCAGTAGCCCGCCGGCGGCGGCACGATCCCGCCGGTGCCCAGCAGCGGCTCGGCGATGAAAGCGCCGATGGTGTCGGCGCCCTCGCGCTCGATGAGCGCCTCGAGCTCGGCGGCGAGATGGGCGCTGAAGGCCGCCTCCGACATCGCTGGGTCGTGGCGATGCAGGTAATAGGGCGCCTCGGTGTGGATCACCTGCGCGAGCGGCAGGTCGAACTGGTCGTGAAAGCTGCGCAGCCCGGTGAGCGAGCCGGTCATCAGCCCCGAGCCGTGATAGCCGCGCCAGCGCGAGATGATCTTCTTCTTCTCCGGCCGGCCGCGAACATTGTTGTAATACCAGACGAGCTTGATGTTGGTCTCGTTGGCGTCCGAGCCGCCGAGGCCGAAATAGACCTTCGACATGCCCTCGGGCGCGCGGTCGAGCAACATCTTCGACAGCGTGATCGCCGCTTCGGTCCCGTGGCCGACATAGGCATGGTAATAGGCCAGCTCGCGCGCCTGCGCGGCGATGGCCTCGGCGATCTCGGGGCGGCCATAGCCGACATTGACACAGTAGAGTCCCGCGAAGGCGTCGAGCAGCTCGCGCCCGTCGCGGTCGCGGATATGCACGCCCGAGCCGCCGGTGACGATCCGGGTGGCGCTTTCGCCGCGGGCATGCTGGGCGAAATGGGTCGACGGGTGCAGGAAATGGGCGCGGTCCCAGTCCTCGAGTTGGTCATTGTGAAGCATGAGCTGTCTCCTTCGGCGCGGCGGGGCGGGCACCGCGCATTCGGCATTGTCGACCGGGCACGGTCGCCGCCGCGCGCCGCAGCCGGGGCGCGCGCGGACCCTGCGTCGCGGTGATGTCGATGAACGTCGCCACCCCATCCGAGCGACCATCCCCGGCCGCGATCGGGCCGGGCGACGGATAGAGGCGAAGGGAAAGGGCGCGACGGGGCGCAGCGGCAAGATCGTGGAATGGCCAGGTGAAGTCAACCCGCCCGCGCCGCGGCCCGAGGACAACCGAAATATACTGAAATCAAAGCCTTGCCGATTTCGAACGACTTCCGCGGCACCATGTCGCCGGGGCAGACGCCGCCGCGCCGCCCCGGCGAACGGGTCAGCGTTCGCCGAGCCGCGGCGCGGTGAGGCGCTCCACCTCGCGGCGCGCCGAGTCGAGATCCCAGCACATCCCGTCCGCGCCGGTCAGCGGGATGATGTCGCGCGCATCCTCGACGATGGTGCCGCTGATCAGGATGCTCATGCTCGGATTGCACACGCGCAGCGAAACGATGAGCCGCGCGAGGCTGGAAAACGAGGTCCCGCGGCTTGCGGACAGCCCCGTCAGCGCGAAGTCCGCGGATTCAAGCCGTTCAAGCAGCCCCTCATGCGACAGCCCGACCAGCAGCTCGACATCCCAGCCATCGCCGCGAAACAGATCCGCCGCCATGCTCACACCCAGCGTGTGCTGCTCGCCCGGGACCGACGCGAAGGCGAGGCTGCGCATGTGACGGATCGTACCGTGCGCGAGCTCGTCGCGCAGCGTGCGCAGGATGGCGTAGATCCGGCTCGCGCCGATCGTGACGTCGGTAAAGCTCGCCATGTTCGTCTCCCATCGCGCGCCGAGACAGCGCGCCGCGCCGCCGAGATAGGCCTGATACAGATCCGCGACCGCGACGCCGCGCGCGCGCAGGCCCGCGACGAGCTCGGCGGCGGCCTCCGGCTCGGGCGACAGGAGCGCATCGCATAATTGCTCGATCTCGGCGTCGCTCGGCCGGGTATCCGGACAAAGCCTCTTGTCCATGTCGCGGCTCAGACGCGTCACGACCTCGCTCGCGAGATTGACGATCGCCTCGCGCGGCAGATGCGCCTGAAGCACGACGAAATCGTTGCTGGCACGCTCATAGGCGGCCAGATCGAAATGTTCCAAATCGTCCGGAACCGGCATCCCCCGACTCCCCCCAAGGGCATTTCAGCGGCGCCGGGTCGTCTCCGCACGCCGTCGATCCCCCGCCGGGCTTATCCTACCCGACAGGCGATACCTTAGCCGTAAACGACACGTTGTCAAAAGATGAGTGCGCCACTTCGCCGCAGGGTCACCGCTGCGCGTGTCATTGATCGAAGGGGGATTCCGGCTGATCCTTGTGCAGTTTGACTTTCAGACCGTATGCAATGGCATGCCATCGAGAGGCGCTGCCCTGCGGGGTGGGTCCGCAGGTCTTCCGGACTACCGAATCACCCTGTCGCGCGCAGACCTCGCGGCCGGGCCGCCCCGATCGCCCAAGCGGCGATATCGGCGGCCGTCAGCCCGGCATCGGCATACATGTCCTGCGGGCTTGCCTGTTCGATGAAGCGATCCGGCAGGGTCATGGTACGGATGGCCACCCCCGCGTCGAGCTTGCCGGAATTGGCGAGATGCTGCAGCACCCGCGCCCCGAAACCGCCCTCGGCGCCCTGCTCGACCGTGACGAGCGCGGCGTGGTTGCGCGCGAGGCGCTCCACGAGATCGGTGTCGAGCGGCTTGGCAAAGCGCGCATCCGCGACCGTGGCGCTGAGCCCGCGCTCGGCGAGGCTATCGGCGGCGGCGAGACATTCGCCGAGATGCGCCCCGAAGGACAGGATCGCCACATCCGCGCCCTCGCGCACGACCCGCCCCTTGCCGATGGCCAGCGGCGTGCCCGCGTCGGGCAGCGCGACTCCGGTGCCGTTGCCGCGCGGATAACGGAACGCGATCGGCCCCGAATCATGCGCGGCGGCGGTCGCGACCATATGCACGAGCTCGGCCTCGTCGGCGGCGGCCATCACGGTAAAGCCCGGCAGGGTCGAGAGATAGCCGATATCGAAGGCCCCGGCATGCGTGGCCCCGTCCGCCCCCACGAGCCCGGCGCGATCGATGGCGAAGCGCACCGGAAGCCCCTGCAGCGCCACGTCATGGACAACCTGGTCATAGGCGCGCTGCAGGAAGGTCGAGTAGATCGCGGCGAAGGGCTTGAGCCCGGCGGCGGCCATGCCGGCGGCGCAGGTCACGCCGTGCTGCTCGGCAATCCCGACATCGAAGACGCGCTCGGGAAAGCGCCGCGCCATGATATCGACGCCGGTGCCCGCGGGCATCGCGGCGGTCACGGCGACGATGGCCGGATCGCGCGCGGCGGCCTCGGTCAGCGCGGCGCCGAAAACGCCCGTATAGCTCGGCGCGGCGGGTTTCGCCTTGGCCTGCACGCCCGATTCCACGTCGAACTTCGCGACGCCGTGATACTTGTCGGCTGCGCTTTCGGCGGGGGCGTAGCCCTTGCCCTTGACGGTGACCGCATGGATGAGCACCGGCCCCGTCGCGCGCATCCGCGCCCCGCGCAGCACCCGCATGAGCGCCGTCATGTCGTGCCCGTCCACCGGGCCGACATAGTCGAAGCCGAGCTCCTCGAAGAGCGTGCCGTCGCCGGGCAGGCCCGTGATGCGCTCGCGCGCCTGGCGCGCGGCGTCGCGCAGATCGCCGGGCGCGCCGGGGGTCGCGCCGCTGATGCCCGACAGATAGGTGGACATCGCGCCCACGGGCGGGGCGATGGACATGTCGTTGTCGTTGAGGATCACGAAGAGCCGCCGCCCCTCATGCCCGGCATTGTTGAGCGCCTCATAGGCCATCCCCGCCGTGAGCGCCCCGTCGCCGATCACCGCGATCGCATCGCCCGTCTCGCAACCCATGTCGCGGCCCAGCGCGAACCCGAGCGCGGCCGAGATCGAGGTCGAGGAATGCGCCGCGCCGAACGGGTCGTAGTCACTCTCGGATCGCTTGGTAAAGCCCGACAGCCCGCCACCCTGGCGCAGGGTGCGGATGCGGTCGCGCCGGCCGGTGAGGATCTTGTGCGGGTAGCATTGATGCCCGACATCCCAGACGAGCTTGTCGCGCGGGGTGTCGAAAACCGCGTGCAGCGCCACGCTGAGCTCGACCACGCCGAGCGAGGAGCCCAGATGCCCGCCCGTGCCCGAAACGGCGTCGATCAGTTCGGCGCGCAGCTCGTCGGCGAGTTGCGCGAGTTCGGCGTCATCCATGGCGCGCAGGTCATCCGGCCCGGCGACCCTGTCGAGGAGCGGTGTATCGGGTGCGGGCATGACGGCCTCCATGAGTTCGAATGAAAAAGGTGCCGCACGCGGGGCGCGCGGCACCAGTTGCCTGTCGCCACCAGGTCGGGAACCGGGCGACGGGGTCGCCCACGGTCCGGGCTGGCGTGCAATGCCCGAACACGGTTCGGGGCGGGGCGACTCGCATCGCTCCCGCCCCGGTCATCGGCTCAGCCCGCCATTGGCGGCGCGAACGCCGCGACGGGGCCGAGCATCTCGAGCCCGGAGCGTGCCTGCTCGGGCAGCGCCCAGGAGACCACGATGAGCGCGAGGATGAAGCCGAGGACCACCAGCAGCACCGCCGCCGCATACCCCGCCCCGCGCAGCATCTCCCACATGATCCAGTTGCGGATCTGCGCGAAGCGGCTTTCCTGGAAGTATTCTTCCTTGTTCTGTGCCATCACTCTCGTCCCTCTCAGTTCGGCGCGTAGCCGCGCTCGCCGGCCCAGGCGAACCAGTTGTCCACCACCGTCCCGGTGAGCAGGATGCCGATGCCGCCCGTCAGGGTCGTGAGCACGGCGAACCACCACGCCCAGCGATGGATACCCTCCATCGTGGCGTTGAAGCCCATCGTCCAGCGCCAGAACAGCGCCGCACGCTCCGAAGCGGTCCCGCGATCCACGATCTGTTCGAGCTCGCGATCCCCGCCGAAGCGCGACACCGCGAGGATCGTCGCCCCGTGCATCGCGAAGAGAAGCGCCGAGCCATAGAGGAACACGATCGAGAGCGCGTGGAACGGGTTGTAGAACAGGTTGCCGTAGCGCAGCGAAAAGTTGTTGGTCCAGTCGAGATGGCTGAAGATGCCGTAGGGAACCGCCTCGGACCAGCTGCCCATCAGCACCGGGCGCAGCAGCCCGAGCACCAGGAACAGCCAGATCGCGGAGGCGAAGGCCCAGGCGACATGCTTGCCCATCCCCAGCGCCTCGGCGCGCAGATAGGTGCGCACCCACCAGGTCAGCACCGAGACCAGCAGGAAGAAGGAGGCGATCAGGAAATACCCCCCTTCGGCGAGCGGCGGAAAGCTCAGCCCGTATTGCGGCGCCGGCGGCTCGAGCGAGAACCAGAAGAGATCGCGCACGAAGATCGCCGGGTTGAAGCCGGCCTGGTACCAGTACCAGCCACCGACCATGAAGAACCAGATCAGGCCCGTGGCGATGGAGATGACCCCCATCGTGCCGAGATAGATCGGGCCAAGCTGCGCGTTGCCGAACCAGCCAAGCAGCTTGGAGAACCCGGCCGACCCGGTGCGGTTGCCCAGCTCGACCTCTTCGGTCATGCCCATCTCGGGCGCAGCGCGAACCTGAACCTGTGTGAATATGTTCTGATATTCGGGCATCAGTTGACACCTCCTTCAATACCGGCCCACCAGGGCAGGTTGAGCCACCAGTTCCACCAGAGCTCCCAGTTGCCGAACCAGACCGTGCCCGAGATCACGATGCACACCGCGCTCCAGAAGCCGGCATTGAGCGCGAGCAGAAGCCCGAGCCGGTGAATCCCCAGCGTGCCCACCGAGTAGCCGATCAGATCGCGAAAGAAGGTGTCCTCGTGATCGGGGGTGCGCATCTTGTCGCCCTTCTTCGACGGGTTGGCCGCCGACAGGATCAGCGCCCCGTGCAGCGCCAGCGCCAGACAGGTGGTGAAGAAGAAGGTCACGGCGATCATATGCGCCGGGTTGTAGAGAAAGTTGCCGTAGGTATAGCCGGTGTTCGACACCCAGTCGACATGCGTCCAGATCCCGTAGGGAAAGGCATAGCCCCAGGCGCCCATGAGCACCGGGCGGATCACCACCAGCGTGACATAGGCGAAGATCGCCACCCCGAAGGCGAAAGGCACGTGATAGCCCATCCCCAGCTTGCGGCAGATCTCGACCTCGCGCATCATCCAGCTCACGAAGGCGCCGATCGCGCAGATCGTCACGATCTGCCAGAGTCCGCCCTCGGCGAGCGGCGCGGCGGCGAGGCCGTTGGCCACGGCCGGCGGGTCGATCGAGATCAGCCAGGGGTTCCATGTCCCCTGCAGGACCGCGCCCCACAGGATCAACAGGGTGCCGAGGATCGAAAAGAAGATCGTCGTGACACCGAAAAAGCCGACGTAGAACGGACCGACCCAGAAGTCGAACAGATTGCCGCCGACGAGCGTGCCGCCCGGCACGCGGTATTTTCGTTCGAAGCTGAGCAGCGCCATACTTCTTTCTCCGCTTGCAGGCCGTCCCGCGCCCGAGGCGCAAGGTCCGTCCGGTCAGGTTGCGCGATGGTCGCGGGCAGCGAACCCGCCCGCGACGAGTGCGTGACCAGCGTTACTCGGAGCTCGCCACCGGACGGTCATACTTATCCGCCGCGATGGTGAACCAGTTGTAGCTGGGGGTGCTCAGCAGCACGAGATGGATCAGTGCCGCCAGCAGGAAGAGGAAGACCCCCTGCGCCACGAAGACGCGACGCGGATCGAAGATCAGCCAGATCTTGTAGAACTTGCTCATATCGTTTCCTTCCTCAGAACCAGGGGCGCCAGATGAACACCGCCAGGTGAGCAACCACGGCAATAGACGTGAACAGCCAGAGCCCGCTCATGTAGACGGAGTGCAGTTCCTGCGCCTGCTCCTCGGTGAGACCTGTGAACGACAGGTCGGTTTTATCAGCCATTGTATCCTCCGGATCGTCAGACTGACGCCGCGAGCCCC
>LFIK01000868.1_pt1 | contig 23142 bp, 32 predicted proteins | sample 643401 | NCBI WGS metagenome assembly LFIK01 (sample SAMN03777447, study PRJNA286221) | soda lake metagenome | biome: soda lake; feature: Kulunda steppe; material: water; isolation source: sample T5-Br brine of Lake Tanatar-5 | place: Russia: Kulunda steppe | collected 2010-07
ATGTTCCTAAAAAGGCTTCATTAGCCGCAAGATCATCAACATCTATAATATTGGCTGTAACTCTATCTGCCATGACATTGTTAGTAAAGACATTATCTGCCCATACTGTCATAAACGTACCAGTTTCAGCCCAAATTTCATTGGTCAATATTCCTTCAAAAAATTCCCAATTTTCAGGTATTGTAGAAGGGTCTGCTAAATATCCTTCAAGAGTATTTAAATTCTCTTCAAGTTCTGGTAGTATATTTTCATTAAGATCATCAAGATTAGTGTTAAGCTCTGTAATACGTTCTCTAAACCGTCTGTTCTCTGCTTCTGCCTGTTGTCCCTGTTGTATAATAAAACTATTTACGGGTGCCTTAATACGTTGTGGTTCAATAGGAATCGTTACTTCTCCTGCCTGAACATTACTTGTAGGTGTCATACTATATATCGTACTATCTATTGGATTAAATATAAGATAATCAATCCCTGCTTCAACCGCACTATAAAGTTCAGCCTCCACTGTTGTATGTTCTTCATCAAGAAGTGTTTCTGTTGTAACACCTATGACTCTACCTATACCAGCCGCAGTTTCTCCACCAGTGTGAACAAAACCATCACGAAAAGCACCCTGTCTAATAAATTCTAATTGTGATAAAATTAAATCACGAATATCGTCTACCGTATATACTTCATATATTTTACGATTACGACCTTCTTGTTTTTCTATCTTAACAGACATTATCTTCTCCTCCTAACATGGTATAGAGTTTTAAAACCCTTTAAACTAAAACCTTCGTTATTACTTTCTAAGTCCCAAAAGATTTTTTGTGTATTACCCTCACTATTTCTAATACCTATATTATGTTGTCCATTCTTAACAATGACATTATCTAATGGTTTAACTTCCATGTCTTCATAATCCTTTCCATATCTAAACTCAGAACCCTGAAGATTATCAGCAGTTAAATAAAACTTTCTATAAGTTTTCATAAAATGCCCGATTTCCGTATCATTACCAACACTTTGTATTACTGTGTCATAAGATTGTCCATTAAAAGTATTACCAACATCCTCTTGACATAAACCATCTATGTAGGATATAATTTTATGATCATCAAGTTCTATTGTTTTTTCTGGTATATATGTATAAGGTCCATACCATTGCTCATATTTTGTATTATAAACAAATGTTTCTCCTGTGTCTGGGTTTGAAAGTCTATACTCATTATATTCTTTTACTTTTGTTCCAATATAATTTACATTCGATTGTACATCTAATAAACCTAAAGATATATTGTTTAACCCTTCCCCAGTAATTCTATATACATCAATTCCATCAGTAAAATAAATAGCTCCATCCACTTTGACTATACTATCTCTTTTTACTTCTGGTAAATTCTCTAACATCCACATATGTTTTGTAATAAAATCTGAACTATCAACAAAAACATTACCAGATTTCTGTTGGGTTAATGTCTCACCAATTAAAACTTGTGCTACACCTTTTTCACAAAATACAAACATGTTACCATTAAGAGACACAACATCTATTATATCGCCATTTTCTGTAGGTATATTATAAAAACTTGTTACAATGAAATTACGCCCCCCACTATAATAATTCCCTTCCAATAAAGGAGAACTCCACATAATCTGATTAGCAAACTTAGTACGATCAAAATTAAAATCTGATTGTTTTATTAATGTCTCATAAATATTATGTGGTGCTAAAACACTATAAAAAAGATTAGCTTTAGTTTTATGTACAAACCCTGTTGTATCAAGTGTAACACTACTACTATCTAATTGATTTTCTTTTGCTCCAAGATAAATAGCATTGTCTTCAAATGTAAGTGTTCTGTTTATTAAATAATATACAGCACGTTTTGAATTTGGTAATGTAACGATTTGAAATTCTTTATCATTGGAAAAATGTGTGTTTGTATCATTTATATCAAAATCAGCCTTTTCCTTTTCTTGGAAATTTAATATTTCAAAACCAACTCTCGCTGGTTTAATAGCATCTAATGTTGCATAATCAATAGTTGTGTTACCATCAGGATCAGAAAAACTATCAGTATTTTGTGTATCATCAATAAACCCAAACCTATTAATTTTATTACTATCTATTTCATCAAATTTTGACTCTTCCAACACCAAATATAGTCTTTGATCTTCAGCTTTTGGATTTAAATAAGATATGTCCGATAATCTTTCTGAAATCTCTGTAAATGTTTTAACCACAAACCCATCATCACCACTTGTTTTATCGTCTATACCCGTAACATTAACCTCTAAATTCAATAAATCATCATCACTAACTTTAGAAGACATACCATCTTCTACACTATTTTTAAGAACAATATTAAGCGAACCAGTAGAAACACCTTGTTGTAATGCTTCAAAAAGTTCTAATCTATAAACGGTTTGTTCTAATCCTGTTTCAGATGTATGTTTTGCAACAGGAACATATGTAAATTCTTCTCCATGAATATTAATAGTTAATCTATTGTTTGAATCAATAGTGGCTTGATTTGTTCCTACCTTAGCTATTTTAACACCAAACGTTGAATCTCTTGAACTGTTCCAACCTTTTATTCTTGTAAACACATAATCTTCATAAACCATTACATGTTTATAACCAAAAAACACTTTTGTTACATCTGAAAATAACAATGGGTCTTCAATACTTCCTAAAAATTGTGTATTAATTTCAGGAGCATTAAATCTTAGATTTTGTTTTTCTCCAAAAGGAATGTATCTTCCATAAAACTTCAACTCACTAATATCTTTTTCATTATTAGAAGCTAATCCTGTTTGTCTAACTCTTATTTCGTGATCTTCATCTTGTATATTTACGTTTCCTATACTTTTAAAGTAACCAAGACTACCATCAGTATATTGTGGTCTAACATAAATAGTTCCTTTAGAATTATATGGAGCCACATCTTTTATCCCATCGGAAACAGAACTTGTGGAAAGCTCAAAATCAGACTGACTTATATTATATTCTTCATCAAAAAAATCAACGTTGGCTTTAACAAATCTATTATCAACCACTTCTTGAACTTGATGAGATTTTGTCCATATTATATCATTTTCTTCTAATGGTTCAATTCTTGATAATCCATCATCAATATAAACAAAATTATTACCACTAATATTAACTTCATCCAAGTTAACTTCTTCTATTAAGAAAAACTCCCCGTTTTCTCTTTTTCTGAATATTTGTAATTTAGCCTCTGTACCATCTAAATCTTCTTGTGGTATTTCAAAATTTATCTGTATTGGACTAACTGGACCAGAATTAACTTTTACAGCAGGACATGTTCTTGTTAAATGACCGTCAAGAAACCTTAACCGCCCCGCATACCAATAATTCTTAAATGGTTCTATTGTACCAGTTGTGGTTGAATCCCTACCTTCTCTTGTTTGTGTTAATGTAGTAAAATTCTCTGTAAGATCAAAAATTTCTCCAGCTTCGTCGTTAATAACAATTGTTACATTGGTATTATATTCTTTTCCAATCTCTTTGGCTTCAATATCAAGTGTGTCTCCACTTCTATTAATTGTATATTGATCTGTAACATTATTATCTGTAGAAAGTATTTGTTGAAACTTTGAAGCAATATCGGCTCTTGAATCTGTAGAAACTATTTCAATTGAATCTGTTACTATAGCGTCTTTAATGGTTATTCTTGCCGAACCAAAAACAGTTCCTTCTTCTAAACCACCTTTCGTGTTTTCTATATAAAACATAAATGGTTGTAAAAAACCATCCTCACCTATCCTTCCTGGACCAATTGGTGTTCTTGTTTTTGTTACTAAACTTTCTTCTACTATATTTAGTCTAACGTTGTTGTTTTGTGTTCCTATACTATTACTTTCAACAATTACTTCTCTACCTTGAACAAAAGCCGTCCAATCAGAACTAAGTTCAGGGGTTTGATTAATAGAGTTAGCCATTAAAGGTAATAGTTCTGTATATTCTATATTTTTAAAAGGTCCAACAAGTTGACTTTTAACACCATCAATAGTAATAAAAAAACTCTCTTCCATATTTGGTGGAACAGAATTTATACCATATCTAAATTTTCCTTTTGCTTTTCTACCACCAATACCTTGTACTGTTTCATTAACAGTAAGATTATAACGAGCCTTTAATGCTTGTTCTGGATTAGGATTAGCACTTACTATTTTGGGTATTTCAGATATGAACTCTCTCAAAAAGTAATTTCCATTAACACCATATAAAATCTTGTTATGTGGTGCAATGAATATACTATTAGAGTGTTGTTTTAATTGTGCATTTTCAAAAGGTGAGCTATCTGTATATGAAAATGAATCTTGAAGTGTTCCTTCTTCGTTAAATATCTTTAATCTAAACGTGTCTGATAAATCTTGGTAAAACACAACATAGTTGTTAACAGTTCCTACTGCGGAATTGTTTACCAATATCATATCGTGGAGAGTGTCTAAATCATCTAATTCTGAACTTATTTTTTGGAAACCTTTTATTCTTACAACTTCTCCAACATTACCAGTTTGTAATATTCTTGCATTTTGTGTTGACCAAAAAAACTCAGGATCAAAAAACTCTTTTCTTGATATGCTTCTATTTATTCCTTTTAAAAAGCTTTGAGTTATTTCCATCTTTAATATTTCCTTCTACCAAATTTTTTTCCTCGTCCTGTATTACCCAAAAAGAATTTTCCTCTTGTTGATCTAAAGGTTTTATTAATTACTCCTTGACCTTGTTGATTTTTTGATCTACTTATTTCTCTATTTCTCGAATCATCAACGTCCTGCACGTTTCTAAGTCCAAGTTCTCCTTCAATTTCTTTTCTTATCTGTGTCCAATACCTTTTATCAACATTTTCGAATCCATCATCGGTTCCATCAACATAGTATTTGATAATAACCATATCATTTTTATCAGGAGCAGGATTGGTTATTAATATCTTTCGGTTTTTATCTTCTAATGTAATATCTGTAATTGTAAAGAACTTTCTATTGTCATTAGTTCTCAACGTATCCATATAATTTTCATAAGGAACATAGTTGTAAGGAACTCTCTTTATTGGTTCTTTAACCCCGTCGTCTACAAAAAACTCTTCTAATTCAGAAAAATCATCAGGTAAAAAATAATATCTATACCTTTCATCTCCTTTACTATCATATCTTATTTGTTCTTTGTCCTCTGAAACAAATGTATATTCTTTAGGTGGTATGACTTGCGACCGACGCAATTCCCATACAGCAGATTCAACAAGTGTTGGTACTTTTTCTAATATATGTGGACCAACATTCTTGACATCTAAATGATCTTTAATAAACTCTATAAGATTATTCATTTGTTCCCATACCTAATTTTCTTAATATAATTTGTTTTGCTGTTGTTAATACTGCAGGAATCATTGAATTTGGAATATCTACTTCCTCTTCTTTATCTTTAACATGTTCCCATTCTGGTATATATGATAAGGTGATTGATGTTACATTTTTATTAGTATATACAGTATTCTTCACTATAGAAATAGCTTGTCTTTCATAATCATGTAATACAATATTTTGTAAAAGATCAAAAGAATAATGAGAAACAGGAATTCTTTTATTTCCTAATTTTCTCCATACAACTTCAGTTATGTTTTCATCACCATCAATAGCTGTAAAATCACTTGTAACTTTATAATATTTATCATCTTCTACATTATAAAGAACATCCCCTGTAAAATACTTAATACCATTATCTTTTTTATACATTAACAAATTATCTGAATCAAATGTAGATTCAAATGTATTCTCTGAAGAAATGTCTCTTACAGCCTCATAAAGAATATTTCCTTTAAAAGCTAAATCTCCTTCTTCAAAAGTCTGTAACGTATCTTCTATTTCATTTTCAGTAATGCTTGCATTAGATGTTAAAATAGCTACACCTGATGGTGCTTCACTTGTTATAGTCTTACTTAATTGTCCGCTTAATAAATAGTCATATTCAGAATCTTCTGTTAGATCGGTTATTGTTTCAGTAAACCCAAAATAATGTCCCATTCCTTCTCTTATATAATTATTTCTATTAACCCTTACTGCTTGATTAATAGCCATAATAATATCAGTAGGTCTTACCGACTCGTCTGGAGCCATGACCTTTACACCTGAATATACGTCCCTATATAATTCATCTAATTTCATTAAAATATACTATTTTGAAGCTCATTCTGATAAATTTCACCTATTACTTGTACATTACCTTCTGGGTCTTTAACCGATTCTTGACCAACCATCATTAATGCCGCACCATATACAACAGCGTTTTCTAATTGTTCTGGTAAATCATCAAAAGATTCATCTTCCATTTGTACTTCTGATGGATTTTTGATATAAGAAACCACTACATTACCATTAGCAGGGTCTTCATGTAAATAAACTTCAAACACTTTACCATTATCATTAGTTACGTAATAATATCCTTCATACACTGTTGGTACAAGATTACCCCAATTCAACATATAAATCTTTTGTGAATTAAGTTCTCTAAGAATTATACCATCGTAATGAACATTTAGTATTTGGTTTAAATCTGCTGGGAAATCAACATTTCCTTTCCAATGATTTCCTTCATCTGTAAAATCACCAACACTTGGGGAAACATCTTCAATACCACGAAGATCATCTAAAGCTCTTAATGATCTACTTGAAGCAGGGATAACACCTTCTTCGGTTCGTACTGCACCCCTTAATTCTTGTTGTGTTGCAAAAGATACTACTTTTCTTTTTGACTTATTAATATAATACAATATAGTCTCGGCACGGAAGAAATCATCATCTTCCGCCGAAACTATTTGTCGTGCTCTTTGGACAAGACTTGCCATTTATTATTCCTCAAATTTTTCGTTCCACGCGCTTAATACGGTTTTACGTTCTTCATCTTCAGAAAGAAATCCTTTTAGATTACTCTTATCTGTAGTAACAATATATTCTATTGCTTCCTGAGCTTTCATATCTCCTGATGTTTTAGCTACAAACTCTTCAGGTTCTTTTGTTTCTTTCGTTTCTTTTTCTTTCAAAGTATAGAAGTCAAGAACTTCCTGTACTTTATTAGTAATAGGCTTACCTTCAGCCTCAACTTTAATAAGCGTTGGTTGTTCTGATTTTGTTTTTAAAACTTTACCTAATTCTTTAACCCCTTGTAGTGATAGACTGTCCAGTGTTTCTTTTGTTAGTGAATCTGGTTTTACACCGTCTAAATATTTACCAACAAGTTCTTCATTACTCACCAAACCATAATCACCACGTTCATATAGTGGGTGGTTTAATAGTTTCTTAATTAGTTCTTTATCTGTTGTAACTTTAACCCCTTTTGGAAAATAAACCTTTCCAAATCCATCCACGTTATGAATTGTATAACGGTTCTGTGTTTTTGATTTCGTTTGAAAAATTACTTGCATAGTTCGATTATTTTGTTCTTGTTTTATCTCTTACTGATTTTGAAAATCCTTTTGATCTATTGATCATTTTCCCTTTTTGTCTGCCAGCTTCTTTATTATAAGCACTAACTGCCGATCTAATTTCTGTAGCCGCTTGTCCTTTTATATTTTTTACGTTTCTCATGGGTTCTCTATTAGCAACACCTTTATCTGATCGTCTAATGTGTTGTGCTTTACTTTTACTCATTTTCTTTTTGTTATACCCAAAAGAAATATCGGCAAGTTTATTAGCTGTTGCTCTACCAACCTTTTCTCCTCTTTTTTTAGTAGGAATTTGTTTATTCCTTTTATTACAACATTGTTTAGCTTTCATAATCTTATTATTATAAGAAAAGAGGGGGTACAAAACCCCCCTCAATTTCTATTATGTTATTATTATACTTCTTCAAGTACCCCAGCGTATTGCTTAAGTTTGAACTTAAGACCTTCTGTGGTTTTTGTTCTCATGTTCTCTTCTTCATCTCCGCCTTTCTCTTTGAACACCATTGAGGATGGTCCTTCACCTTTCATTACAAGACGTGTTACACACTCTTGAATTGGTAATAGGAATCCTACGGCTTTTGGATTTGCTTCACGCAGTGATCCGCCAGGGATTGGGTGTTTGTAATCAAGAACAGGTAGATAGATAAAGTCTATATTACCCAGATTATGCTCCCATCGCATACATCGCACTCCAGCGATATACTCGACTTCGTAAAATCTTTGTCTATCTGTAAATGCTTGTGATAGATAAGATGCAAATTTACCTGAAATGAACATTGTTCGGGTTCTGGGTCCGCCAGACTCTCCACCATAATTATGCTCAATAAAGCTATTAATTAGGGCTTTAAACTTATCTTTATCAAAGTCCCCTGAACTTGTCATTTCACCTGTGTCCTTATTGAAATCAGCAATCTGATTGTAAAGACCAGGACTTGAATATACTACGTCACCATTAGATAGTGTTACTTTACCTTTCACACCCCAAAGAGATTGTAGCTCACGACTTCTACGCATTTCTGCGAAAAGTTTAGCTTCAAGATCAGCTAACTGATCAAGATAATGCTCTTCGTTTTGAACACGGGCACCGAATCGTGCATCATGTACAATTTTATTAATGTATGTGTAGTATTGTTTCGCAATAGAACCTCTTGGTTCAACATCATAGTTGAGATCAGAACCTCTAAGTGCGTGCATCTTATGAATAGCTGTATCACTTGCTGCCGCAGGAAGATTCTCATTAGGATCAAACGATTCGATTGTAATAACCGTGTTTGCTCCTGAATCATCAATTGCGGTTGACAGCCCGTAAGAATACGTGCCATTATCATCGACGTATCTAATTACGTCTCCTTTACGGAAAATTTCACCATTTTCTGTGCTTACAACAAGGTCTCCCTCTGTTGCTGGTGTATATGTTCCGCTATCTTTGTTAATTTGTCCGTCGTCTGTAGCGTCCAGACCGACTGCTTCGTCCTCCAAAAGCTCATCATTCTCAGTCCACTCATGAACAGAATTATAAGCTACTTCAAATTTACCAGTTGTTTGAATCAGTGTATCAAGTGTGTTATCGTACGGTTTGTACATAACTAACTCGGTTGCGACATCTCTCTTTGTCAGAGCGCCAAAACCAGCATCCCCACCACCGTGTAGATCACCTGCTGAAGCAAACAAATCTTCGTTATATGAAGTCAAGACCTCAAAAGGAAGTCCTGTATTTGGAGTAGATTGTATTGAATGTGCCATACTTTACTCCTTATTTATTATTTGTTTTTACTTACTACTTGTCTTTGCAGTCCTGACTTATATTTTTCAAGGTGTCTCTCTCTTAACCTCTCACTAACCGATTTAGGTTTGTTTGATGATGTTTTCTTTTTGTTCACATTGAACTGATTACGATCATAAACATCTTTCTCTTTGGGTTTTTTAGGTTCTTTAACCTTCAACTCATCAAGGATTCCTTCTTTCTTCAATATGTAATCGGTAGCCATTTCAATAGCATCTTCATCAATCACATTGCGGTTTTCCATATCAGGAATTCCAGCGGCTCTTGCTTCAATCTTCTCCAAGAGTTCACGGTGTTCTTTGTTGTTCACAAAGTCTAAACCGTATTTTTGTGATATAGTTTCGATACCATTGAGATACCTTTCTTCTATAAGTCTTTCGTTACGTTGTTGTGTTGCTTCAGCTTTTCGTTTCTCTTCCAAACGTTCAATTTGCTTCTGATATTCCTCGGCTCCTTGTTGAGCCATACGTTTAGGCATTTCTTTATACATAAACCTAATCGAAGCTTGACGTTTTTTCTCGTCCCACTCATCAGCAGACATAAACTCTTTTTCTTCACGATCTAAATAACCCGATTCAAATAAAGTTTTTTCGTCAACATCTGTAACATCTTCGGTGATATTGGGTTTACTTTTACTTTGACTCTTTGTCGGTTTATCGTTAGACGACTCCGTAAATTTAGTCTTTATAAAGCTCTCAATATCTTCGTCCTTTTCTGCTTTGTCGAGAATTTCTCCCACAAAGGGATTACTCTCTACAATATCTGATATTCTATCCAGATATTCTTTTTCTTTTTTCGTTGAATTACGAAACTTCATAAACTCTCTATTACTATCATTGTAAGCCTTTACGGCTTTAAGAGGATCACCTCCAAATGTTTTCTCTAAAGTATTTACAGTTTCTTCATCCAACTGATCAAAGTCCTTATCATTAATATACGAAATTATTTGGTCTTTGTCAAGTTTTTTTTGTGTTTTTTCTTGTTTTTCAGGTTTTTCTTCCCCCGCATCATCAGAATTTTCAGGTTTTTCAGGTGGAGTTTCATCTCCTTCACCTTCTTTTTTACCTTTTCGATAATGATCTTTTATTCTATTACGTCTTATTTCTTCTAATTCTCGTGCTGTATCTGTTACTTTTTTTGTTTCCATAGATTTACCTCTTAGGCTCCTACATTTTGTTCGGCACGGTCAATATTTCCTTGTCTGGAACTCTCTCGTGCGCTTGTTCTTGTTACAGGGGCGGCTTGTGCACCTTGTCCCCCTTGTTGTCTTTGTATTTGTTGTCCTGAAGGTTGTGATTCATCCTTCATTTCCTTTGCTTTATTCTTCTTAATCGTATCAAGAAGTTCTTGGAGAGCATCAAACGGTAGATCGGTTTGACCAGCCGCTTGGAAAAACTCTTGCATTGTAAATTGATTAAATGCTTCTCTTCTTGCTCGTTCAAGTTCTTTCTTCTTCATCTTCTTCAATAACTTAAATCTGTCAGGATCAGTGCTAAACTCTATTGCAAGTTCTGGGTCTAATAAACCAGCCATAGCCATTTCCATATATTTAGAAGCTCTTTCTTCTTGTAATTGTGGATTGTCTGTTACTGGTTTTAGAACTGTGTTGTACTGTCCTGTTCTAACTGCTGTATCAAAGAAATCTAAATTTTCTTCAGGTGTAATATCTATCCAAGGTTCATGATCATGACCTATTCTTCTAATTACTCTTTCTGGTTGTTTGTTCATCATATCTGTAACAAGAGGAATTACTTTATCATTATAGAATGATTCCATTGAACGATAAAAGTTATCAAACAACAATCCGTTATTTGTTTCACCTTCTTGTACTTGTGCTCTATATCCTGAACTTGTTGTCTCTCTTTGAACAATACCCATTTGTTCAAGTGTTACACCACTAACCCTCATTAATCTATTATCTAAATCTTGTAATATAAAGTTAATAGCATCTAAACCATCACCAACGGTTGTAACCACATTAATTATATCATTTACTGAAACATTAGGTTTTAAGTCAACCATCATGATTCCACCGATAGATGAATACTGTTCTGCAATATCGTTGATGTCATAACCACTCTTTGCAAAAGCTTTTTGATCTATAATAACTAAACCTTTAGCTCCGTGCGCCATCATTAACTCTCTAAAAGCAAGAGCTTTATTAATTCCTATAACAATATCTTTTATGTCTTCCATTAAAGAAGTAAATTCTCCTTCTGTATGTTGAGCATAAAAAGGAAAATATGGATGTGACCCGTGTGGAAGAGGCGAACGTTTATGTTCTAACAACCCATTATAGGTAAATACTGTCTTATAAAAAATTGGTTCAGTGGTTTGTGTAATTTCATATCGTTGATCTACCATATCCTGAATCATTTCTCGAATGTTGGGTTCTTGTAACATTTCAGCTATTTGTGGATCATACTTAGCTTCTTCTTGAAGTTCTATTAATGTCATGGACAATAGATTATCAATGATAGCATCTTCATCTATTCCGTAATCAACAACCCTTGTTGTTCCTTCTTCGTTATCTATAACAACTAATCGTGTTTCACTTTCTAAAGTCCAAAGTTCCGCAACTCTTACTCTTGACTCACTTGCGTTCGACGCATTAAAATCATAAAAATATTCCCATTTTCTATCTTGTTTAGACGAAAGCGGTCTATCTTTACTTGTATAGTGTTTAAAATATTTCTCAATCTCTTCTGTATAGTCAGGGTATTGTACTTTTAAATCATTTTTATATAGTCTGTGTATTTCTCCAATATACTCAATATCTTTTAAATCGTACTCTGTAGTAGATTCATCAAAAAATACAGCCGATTGTGGTCGTCTTGTAATCTCAATACCACCATTCCTGTTTTTTCCTCTACCATAAACACACTTAAAGAAGTCCAATCCACTTATAAGTCCTGACTGAAACACTTCAGTTTCTATATATTTAGCTTTATTTTCTTGTCTAATATTGTGTAAAAACGAGGTTACAGCTTTAGAATATTTATCATCCCCATATCTATCAAAAAACTCCCCAGCCTTTTGTTCCGTTTCAAAAAGACTATCTTCTTTACTCATTTCTTCAATTATAAACTGTTCCCTACCTTTACGATGTCGTTTATAAGCATAAATATCTGATGGAACAAATTCAAAAGTAATCTTTCTTGATCTTTGTTTTGATATAAGATTGTTAACAATAGGTCTATGTACACCAATATTGTATGGTGTTAAATCATATTGTTTAAAAAAATCATCAAGTTGTTCATCTGTCCATATGTTATTTAACCACATGTTACGATGTTCTTCGTCCTTAACTTGACGTTGTTCTCTATCTGCTTGACCACGCAATACTAAATCTCTCTTTTCAGAAAGAATCTTCCTTGCTTCTGTATCGTCAACATCTGTAAAATTAATAAATCCGTCTGTCATTTATTTTTCCTCTTGTTCGTCTTTAATTTTTTCTTGTATAATATCTATCAAATTGTTTAAATTCCCGTCCGTATCTACCATTTTTTCAGTAATTGACTTAATTTCTATCACTATTAATGAAAAATACGCTAAAAGGTCCACGTCTTGTAGTAAAAATATAAATCCGTTTAATATTGCTGTATTATCTGGATTAATATATCCTGTTGCTTTGTTAGCTAAACCACTTAATAATATAATAAAAACACCATATTCTATAATCTTAATAATTGTTTGTCTATAACCAAGTGAGGTTCTTGGCACATCTTTTCTTTTAGCTTTTCTTATTCCAAACCAAAAATCAACAATAACAACAAGTCCAAGCAATAAGGCTAATTCAATATCTGTTTTAAAAATTTCCAACATATCATTTGCAATTGTTGCCAAACCACCACCAATAAACATCAAAAGTTTATTTTCCCACATCTCTACCAATGGTTTAAAATATCTTGATAAATGTATTAAAAAAAATAAATCCATATTATCTTCGGGTCAGGGTTGAATTCTTTAATAATTTTCGTTTCTTTCTTCCTGAAGATGGTACCTCATAAATTTTATCTATGTCTCGTTTTGATTCATTAGTAGTATAAATCTCATTTTCCCACCAATCAGCCGCTTCAATACATAATGCCATTGCTATAACTTGATCATCGTGATTCCCTTCGCTTGCTTCAAATTGTGGTACACCTCGTGTGATTTTTTTAATAAAGGTTGTGTGTTCTTGAAGTGATTCAATATCTGGTATTTTATCATAATTTTCACGTAACCAAGAATTATATTTATACATTAATTCTTTTTTGTTATGGTGTAGTGTATTATAACCATACTCTAAAGTGTTCCTACTCTTCACATATCGTTGGTACAACTCTCCCTCATACGGCATCATACCATAAGGTTCAATTATGTTTATAACGGTTTTAAGGTTCATTTCTGGTATAACCAATGCTGTATTATAATAATATCCTAATTTAACCAATTCCTCAGCCACAAGGTCTTCTTTCATATTACCATACCATTTAGCTACAAATCTTTCTTCGAGCCTATCAAAAACAAACATACATGAATAATCACCACCTTCAACCCCATAAGAGGGATCACAACTCACAATATATCTATCGTGATAGTTTGTATCTGGGTGTTGCCAAACTTTAAGCTCTCCTGTTCTGTGACTTTCAAACTCAAAATCATCGTTAATGATTCCTGTATCATGTGCTCTTTCACCATCTTTCCTAAAATTCTGTTTTACTGTAAATAGTTTTGAACCATCAAAAAATCCTTGATCGCTCGCAATGAACGCATCATCTGGTTTATGTGGATAATAACGCATTGCATCATAATAATCATACTGACAATTTTCTTTAATACACCATCTATACCAATTTACAGCTTGTTTTCCTATTTCTCTATCGTCAAAAATTTCTTCTATAATTTGTTCTTCTGTATCTAAATATTCATTTTTCTTATCTGGACTATGAAAATTAATACCCTCCAGACTAATAAGTTTCCCATCAACTAAAGGCATTCTGTACTTCTCCATCTCATACCAGGGAATAAACACAGGTCTATATCCTTCAAAAGTTGAACTACGACCCATTAGAAAATTATTCCATTCTCTTTCTGAGTTTACCCAAGTATTATAAAAACCTTCTCCTGAACCTGAAACTCCATTAGCTGTTGATTCAATGACCGAATAAATATATGAAGTTGGTGCCATCATCTGATTAACAGAACTTAACACGTCTTTGTACTCGGTATAGTTTGCGGCTTCAGAATAGTGTACAAAATTAACATTGTCTCCTTTTCCAACATTATCACCAGAACCAGCAGTTCTAACAAAAACATTGGATTCTGTTTTATCAGCAAACGAAAGGTTATACCCTGAGTATGTTTTATGTTTTGGTTTTATGGGATAAATTAAACGTTCCCCATTGTCATTGTACATTGGGTTTCCGTTATCGTCTGTAACAATGACGTGTTCTGGTAGATTATCAAATACTTTCTGATATTTATCATAAATGATTGGTGTTGTCTTATCGTCGTGTGTTAATATTAAACCACGAGCTTGATTAAGATTCAACATAATATCCATGTTAAACATGGCTGTATCTGTTGTTGCACCAACCTGTCTTCCTTTCAGAATAATTAATTTACATTGTTTGGCTCCTTTAGTCTTTAAACTTCTTTGAAATTCTTCTTCACGTATTTTGTTAATAATTTTTTGTGCAGAATTAAAATTGTAATTGATTAGTTCATTTTGTTCTGATCTAATTTTATACATGTTTCTTGCACGTCCCGCAAATGTCTGAAGCTCCGAAAGAGAAATAGTTGGTAATTCTTCAACCATATATAGTAACTTACTTATTATCTGTTTCACTTAATCTACAGTAACTGTATATTAATATATAGCTATATATAATCTATATACTAACTATAGCTATATACTTTTTATACCAGTATATAACTATATACTATATAAACTTAATGTTACTATATATTACTTATAATATACTAAAAAAATCTATTAATGTCAAATTTTAATTTGATTTTTATTCAAAAATTTAGTATATTGAGTTATAAGTTTGAAAAAAGATAAAATAATTAAAATAAAACTTGACTTTGTGATAAATTATTCTTACATTGTAGTATGTTGAAAAAAATAAAAAATCATCCGAACAATAAGAAAATTAAATTTTTCCCTGAAAAACACTATTATGAGTGTGAAGGGAAACCGTTTAAAGGTATAACATCTTTAATTGGGCAATATACAGCACCATTTGAAAAAATGAAGATTGCTAAATTTATTGCTTATAGAGATGGTATCAGTGTACAAGACGTATTAAAGAAATGGGACGAAGCCAGAGAATATGGAAACTTTGTTGATGAAGTATTAGACAATTGGTTAAATTTTAAAATTGATATGTCTGATGGAGAACTTGATCACATAAAGAAAGCTTTAAAAGAAAAGAATCTTAAACCATTAATGAATGAATGGGTAATATTTGATGAAACTCTTAAAAGAGCTTCAGCCATTGATTTAGTTTGTGTTGATGAAAGTAATGATAAAAAAGAATTGGTGATTGTTGATTTAAAGTCAATGGAGAAACCAATTAAAAAAGCATCCTACAAAAATAGAAAGATGTCTTATCCAATTAACTCATTACCTGATTCAAAGTTTTACAAACAATCATTACAGGTTGGTTTTTATAAATATTGGTTAGAAAACAATTATGGGTTTAAAGTAGCTAACCAAAATTATGTGTTAAGAGTGCGACCCGATTTTTATGAATGGGTTGAATTGGAAGATGTTGAACAACAAATAGAACAAATATACGAATTTGAAAATGAATAAAACGAGAATAGGAATTGATGTAGATGGTGTATTGAGGGGTTTTGTAGAACAAATTATTAAACTTGCGGACGAAGAAGGAGTTCAGGTTAAAGAACCTTCTACTTATGAGTTTTTGGGACAATATATTGATGATGAGACTATTAGAGGTAAAATTTGGGGTAGTGAAAAATGGTTAGAAAAAGTTTTTGTTGATGCACCAGTTTTAGAAAAAGCAAGATCAGGATATGAATTGTTTTGTAGTGACCCACAATTTGAAGTATATATTGTTTCAGCACAAAGAGAAGGAACAGAAGAATATACAACACGGTGGTTAAATAACAACAACTTTAAATCGCATGTAAGTAATATTTACACACATAAAAAACTTGAAGCGCCTTGTCAAATACTTATTGACGACAAACCTTCAAACGTAAAAAAATACAACGACAATGCAAGAATGGGTATTATGGTTGATGCTTCTTATAATCGACACGTAAGAACACCCTATAAAGTTAAAAATTTAATCGAAGCTTATAACTTATTGAAATGACACGAGAACAATTTGAAGAAGTAAGAGACAATTTATTGAACGAAGCTTTTGGAGTTTCAAAGGCAAAAGGAAAAGATTACAGTAGAAGTAGTGAAGATATGTTATATAATTTTAAAAGTGTTGGTGAAAGGCTTGGACAACCATCAGTAGATGTTTTAATGGTTTATATGCTTAAACATCAAGACGCTATTGAGAATTATGTAAAATCAAAAGGACAATCAGAATCAGAACCTATACGACAACGTATTATTGACAATATTAATTATTTAACATTGTTATATGGTTTGTTAATAGACGAGGGATATGAGCAAGGCGAAAGGAAACAGAACGAAGCGTAAGTGTATTAAATATTATGCTGGTAAAGGTTGGAGAGTACAAGACGTTGAAAACAACTATAAGTTTGCTATAAGAAAAGATTTATTTGATCTGTTTGATTTGATAGCAATAAAGGGTAGACGTGTAATGTTTATTCAGGTTAAGACCAATAAACCAGCCACACAAAAACCATATAAAGATTGGGCTGAGAATCATGGAAGTAAAAACCTATTAACAGTTGTATGGACATGGTATGACCATAAAGGTCCAAGAATACAAGAATATATGCCAGACAGAACAATTAAAGAAAAGGATGAAAGATAATGCCAATATACACATATAGAAGAGAAGATGGGACAGAGTTTGATGTTGTTCACAAGATGGATGAGAAACTCGAAGTATGTCCAGATACAGGGCAAAAACTAACAAGGATCATTAATTGGGAAGGTAATACAATGATCAAAGGTTGGAGTCCAGGAAAAGAACTTAAAAAAGAAGAATGGAAAAGAAAGAACCCACATGGGACAACATTGCCTGAATATCAAAAAACGATAGATGAAAATACACAAAAGGCAAGAGAAGAAAAAGAAAAATTAAAACCAAATATAACAGAGATATGATTAATTGGGATGATTATAAGAACAAAATTGTTGCATTACATGAAGAGGGTCTTTCTTCAAGTGAAATAACATCAGTATTAGCGAAAACAAACGAAGAAATAACACCAGATAAAGACCGTAGTGTTAGAAGCGCTATACAACGTTGGAGAGAGGATGGGACAATAACCGACCCAAAACGAGAACCAGCTAAAATTTTAGTGTTTGACATTGAAACAGCACCATTAATGACTTTCTTATGGAACAGATTTCAGAAGTATGTTAAAGATGATATGTTAATTGAAGATTGGTATGTGATTTGTTGGTCTGCTAAATGGTTATTCGAGGATGAAATGATTAGTAGGTGTGTTACACCAGAAGAATCAAAAGATAGAAACGACAAAAGAATTGTTAAAGACCTATGGGATTTGTTAGATGAAGCTGATATTGTAATTAGTCATAACGGCGATAAGTTTGATATTAAAAAGATGAATGGTAGATTTGCTAAATACGGGCTTAACTTACCAATGCCATACCGTAGCATTGATACGTTCAAGTCAGCGCGTAAGAGGCTTAGTTTACCCTCTCTGTCATTAGACTATATTGCTAACTACTTCGACGTAGGCGCTAAACACAGTACAGACTTTCAACTTTGGTTAGATTGTATGCAGGGCGATCCACAACAACTTAAACGAATGCAGGAATACTGTGATCAGGATGTTAAAATTTTAGAGGATGTATATCTACATTTACGCCCTTACATTCAGCCACACCCAAATCTTGGATTATATATTGAATCGGACGTACAGGTTTGTCCGTCATGTGGTTCTGATGAATTGGAGAAGGAAGGAGAGTATGCAACTACAGTGAATCTATACGATGCCTTTAGGTGTCAGGAATGTGGTTCCATTACTCGATCAAGACATGCACAACAGCGTGGAGAAGAAAGAAAACATATAACAAGTTCAACACCGAGATAATGGCACATTTGAGATTAGATCAGAAAGAACCAGACAATGGTGACTATATGTACCAGATGTTTGTAATAATATTAATAATACTTTTAATTGCGGGGGTAATGACATGAAGGTAAGAGACGACAAGATTGATGATCTACAAGTAACAATTGTAGATATTATTAGTGAACATAAAGATATAAGACTTGACGAAGCCGAATTAATGGCTGAAAGAATAACAGAATTAGTAAACGACTTAATAGAGGAAGATTATGCAGAGTAAAGACCCAAGAGACTACAATATAGTCTTACAATATAGTATATTTGAAACGAGAGATGAGGCGGGACTCATTAAACAGAAGGCTTCCCCAATTTTTAAAACTTTTTGGTTAGTAGAAAAGGAAGGGGACTTCAAGAGACGTTACTCAACAGAATCGGCACCAGATTGGGTAATGTTCATATATAACAAAGTAATGGACGATTAAAATGAAAATTAAAGATTTTGTAATTGGTTTGCTTCTCGTTGTAGGAGTCTTCATGGTAGGACGGTGGACAGCTCCTGTACCAGAGCCCATTAAAGAAGAGGTTGTGGTGCAGGACACTACCGTTATTGATAGTTTGAAACAAGAACTACAATATTGGAGAGAATTGGAACCAGACACAGTAACACAACAAATAGAAGTTCCAGTTCCTGTAGAAGCAGAAGGATTAAATATATATAATGTGCCATATTCAGATAGTACACTATCTGCAAATATAGGACTAACTGTGGAAGGAATACTCGATGAAGTTAAATTTGAGTATTACTTAAAACGAGAGTTAGTCACCGAGACAACACGGACAATATATGAAACACGATATGTTGACCGTACCAGAACAATCACTATACCTGAAAGACCAGAAGAAAGATTGAGTTTTAATCATTCTATCGAAGCGGGGTACAGAATGTATAGTGATTTTGATTCTGGTCCTTATGTACAATATAGACCAGAGTTCAGTGTTATAGGAATTGATTTGGTGGGAACAGCCCATTTATCACAAGATAGTTATTTTGCAATAGGAATAAAAAAGGAGTTTTAATATGTACACAACAACACTTATAGTAGAACAAATAGACCAAGAAATGTCAGACCTTGGAATTGATAATAACAAAATTAAATATTATAGCATACAGATTGACGTTCGAGACATACAATTTCATCATGCGTTTGACCATGAAACAGATGATGGTGGTATAACAGAAGGTTCCATTATACAATTTTACGATGGAGATAGAATTGCAACGTTAGCACCATTTAAAGAACTCGAAGAACTAAGAAAAACGGAGGTTTAATATGTTAGAAAAATTAATGAATCATGGAGTTGAAGTAACAATAGAAGAAGGAGAATTAAATTCAGTTGAACTACAACATGGATTACAACATGTTCAAGTCAGTTCAAATCGAGACTTAGAAGAAGTGAAAGATCAAGCACTATATTTGTTCGTGCGTGGACTAATGGAACAGACACACATCACATGTAAAAAGTGTGATCAAGTATTTAAATCAGATGAGAGATATAATAGACTAATAGGCAAATCCACAATAATATGAAGAGAGAACAAAACAAAGAGAAAAAAAGGAAGGCACCCATAAGTCCTTCCAAATCAAAAAAGAGTCCTAACTTTGGTAAACGCAAAGAAGGGGATCATTATTACACTAAACCAAAAAAGGGAGAAAAATGAACTGGACACGTAAAGGGGCGGTAACCACACCGTCAAAAGAAAAAACAAAAAAGAAGTCTGCAAAAAAGACTTGCAACCACCGAAAGAAAGGTAAAAAGTAATTTTGCAACCATCGAAAGAAAGGCAAAAAGTAATCATAGAAAGGTAAATAGGAGGAAGGGGGGTTTTGTACCCCTCTTTTTATATATGGAAGAAATAACTAATGAGGACGTTTTTGAAAATGACAAAGCTATAACCAATGAAGAAGTTTTTGAAAGGTTCGGCTTCATAATTCAAGACGCCGAGTTCAAGAAAAATTATATGCATTTATTAACAATACCCTTCTTAGGTAAATGGATAGAAATATTCGGTGAACCTTCGGAGTATGGCGACGAACAAGAATATTATCTACGGCTTGCTTTTGGGCTCGTAGGACAACAAATCAGCGATTCTCTTAGAATCAAAGAATAGTTGTTAAGCTCACCAACAAAAGTATGAATGGATGTCGGTCAGCACTTCCGACCGAACAGATGGATGATATGTAGTTTTGGATGGACTACTCAAGCTCTATGGGAATTTTTCCTGTAGGGCTTTTTTTTATGTTGAAATATTATTTCAGTGTTTTTAAGGTATAATATATTCTGTATGTGGGTCTACTGAGGCGAATCGTGAAAATTTCGAAACCCTATCGTGGATACCCTTCGATATTACCAGGATGTTAGGTTAAAAGTTATATTATATATTAAAATATACACTTTGCAGATTTTAGGGGGAAAAAGTGCTGTTTATTGTCTTGTAAGCTATCTTCTAAATATTTTCAAATTTTTGTTGACATTCTCATTTATAATTATGTAGGTTTATTGGTGTGATAGTCAAATGACTATTACAGTTAACCATTAATCAATAATTAAATAGATAAGACAATGAATAAAACAATAAATCAAAACCTGAATGTTCAACTAAGTGAATTAATTAATTTTAGATTTGAACAAAGAGTGAAAAGAGAAATGGAAAAGTTCCCAAATCTTGGAATGGATGAAATTATAAGATTGGAAGAAATTAAAATGGAAAAGGACTATAAAGAAACCTATGAATTAATCCAGGAATTGCGACAGACGCAATAATACACATAACACTAATAACTAATAGGACAAAATCATGAAAACTACTGAAAAAGATCAAAACGTTAAAATAGAAATGAGCCGATTCCAGGCTGTAATCTTACATATGATATTATCATATATGAAAGAATGGTATTTCGAAAAATTAAATAATGTGGCAAAACGTGGACCAGGAATTATACACCCAGATGTAATTAAAGATGTGTATAAGGATATACTAAAAGCTACAAAATTATAATATAAACTAAAGTGATCACTGCAATGAAAATTGCGGTGGTCGCAATAATCAAAACTAAAAAGGACAAAACCATGAATAAAGTAGTAAGAAATAAGATAGACAAAATAGTGAACGAAAACATGAACGGTCAAATAGATACTGTTTATAAAATTAAATCCATACTTAAAACTGAATATAGTGATGGAGAAAAACATGAATCAGAACGTGAGCATATATGGACAAACTTAGATGAATTAAAAGATAGATTAAAAGATATATTAAAAGATGTATCTTTTGATGAACATAAACATATGATTTGGCTTGATGGTAATCGTGTTAAAACATATGAAGATGAAACTGGAAAGATAACTATAACTTACTCGGTTATTGAAGTGATCAAAGTTAATAAATACGCATAAATAAAATCGTGTACATTGGATTGATAGTCCAGTGTACTCTTTCCTGAAAACCAGGATGAATCGAAACGTTAAATTAAAATGGATAATAAAATGAAAGTAAAAAAGGATAAATATAGAATGTTAATATGTATCAAAAGTAAGACTGTTAACATTGATAAAATAGTTGACGGTAAAATGGTTGCAATTAAAACAATAATAAAATAAAACAATAGATAAAACAATGCAAAAAACAATTGATTTAATAAATAAGAGAATTAATTATAAAGATAGATTAAATAGTGATAATTTATCTGAAGCTGAAATGATCACTTTATTAGATCGTTTCGTATTTAATGGATTTAAAATAATTCAGAACTTTAAAAAAGAAAATAAAATAAACACAGATAAATATTCATATTAACATTAAAACAAATAAAACAATGAAAGATAACATAGATAAAATAGTAGATGAAATCTTGATCGAAAGATTAGAAGAAGAAATAGGTTTAAATGAAGCCGATAAAATGATCGAAGAAATGGAAAACGATGAAATTTTCCTTGAACTTAAACATCAATCTTAACATAAAAATTGCGAGATACGCAATAATACACACTAACATATAAACTAATAGGACAAAACAATGAGTCAATTACTTCACGCTAAATATAATTTAGTTAATAAAAACGGAAAACATAAAGATAGAAATAATCATTCACGGAAACCGGTCAATAACTTGAAAAAGAAAGTTGACGATAAACTGAATGATATAATATTCAAACCCTGGTTTAGGTTTAGAAAGTTAACTAAAGATAAGATTGAACGAAATATTAGATTATTGATAAAAGATGAAATGAACGAATTGAAATATATTCGTGATCATTATCGTACTGGATATGGTTTAGAGAAACATACACGAAGAATCATAAAACAGATAAATGAAACCATTGATAAAATGGTACACATAGGGATAGAATAAAATAAAACGGAACCGTTGAAATAAAAGTAGACGGTTCCATTAATTTAAAATAGATAATAAAATGACCGAATACATATTAATATATTACGATAACGATCAGAACGAAAAATGTAAACGATTCTTGACTAAAAGTAAGATGGAATCATTTATAAAAAGTAAGAATGATAATATATTCTATTATATATCTTACAAAGGTATAAACATTAATTCACACCTAAATTTATCATGACTTACATATATGAAGTAATGCTTATTAGAATGAGCCATAATATAAAAGTTAGGTTAC
>LFIK01000869.1_pt1 | contig 23141 bp, 31 predicted proteins | sample 643401 | NCBI WGS metagenome assembly LFIK01 (sample SAMN03777447, study PRJNA286221) | soda lake metagenome | biome: soda lake; feature: Kulunda steppe; material: water; isolation source: sample T5-Br brine of Lake Tanatar-5 | place: Russia: Kulunda steppe | collected 2010-07
ACGAGAAATTCAAAATTGTAATTTTAATTCTATTTCTATTTTTGATTAACCACGCGTTAACCACGAATTGTAAACGTGGTTAATGGTTAATTGCATTTCTGAATTTCTGATTAACCATTAACCACGGTGTTGTAAACGCACCCTGCATGTCTCCGCATCACTTTCTGCGCTCAGAAACATTCATTTATATAGTAGTCATATATATTTGATGAAGAAATGAAAGGTTTGGTACCAAGTCTCTGCGCAACACCGCCGACGCTCCTGTACCAGCGCGTGCGCCCCCCTTTCAGAGGGGCCTGCACACCATGCTTCACTGTGATACCTAGTGGGAGGGCTGGTGGTGGGCCAGAGATCCCTGAGACAGAGGCAGCGCGGCTGGAGGATGAGCGAGAGTCTGAAAGATCTGCAGATCGCATTTGTGCAAGCACCCATGGGATGGATCCGGCTGGAGTAAAAGATGAAGAGGGGGTATCTAAGGCTCTTCAATTTGGTGTTAATGTGACTGCTGATCCAGGAAAAAAGGAAATGTTGGTCCCATCACATGTTCCTGCCCTGCCGTACGCTGTTGGACGAGACATCTTTGCAGACCCGTTGGTGGGTTGTATGCAGCCCATCTGTGCAGGCAGTCTAAACTGTACGTTTGAATCAGGATCATCTGTCGAACTTGTCTACTATCGACACTATCGTGGTAGCTGGCCCAGCCCAGAGGATCCTCCAGATGATCACGAAAGCACTTTCATGATCGCGCTCGTGCTTCATGAGCCAGATAACAAAACATGTATACATGGTTCAGCTTTAAGTCTTTGCATGAATGGCCATATTGACTTGTTGGCACCATGCTGATCAGTGCCGTCTGTTTCGGGATGTGGGGCTTCGTACATTTAACCAATATGTTGCATGGCATGGCACTTGCAGGTGGATGGTTTGGCTGACCCATTGGTTGATATTCAGGATGCCTTTGCGGATCCTCCAGCTAGCCCAGTTCCTGCGATCTTCCCGCTGCCTAAAGCCATGAAGTCCAAGATCCCAGGTGAATCTGCATTGAATTTTAGCAAGAGCTTCATTGCTCCATGCATAACAATGAAGCCAGCATGCCCTCCATGGCAGGCTCCTTACTTGAACATGTGTGGGAACCAATGTGCTGGTATTGAAATCATGGCAATTGATGGCCCTCTGGTCTTTCTTAGCTTTTCCAAGGATCATTTTCCCTACTCACTCATACTTCACTGCAGGATGCATGACCTTCTACAGGGCGGGTGAAGTGGACTCCCACCCAGAAGATGAACAAGATAATACAAGCAGCGAGCAGCAGCAGCAGCAGCAGCAAGAAGCGGAGCGGACTGAGCCGGCAAGTGAAGAGGCAGACAAGCAAGAAGCAGAAGAGGAGGTGAAAGAGTTGCTCAACCACCCTGATGAGGTATGATGCTCCCCTGCTGCTTGTAAGATACTTTCCGAATGACTCATCAATTCTGGCAGATCATTGGAAGATTAGAGCTCTGAAATACCACATTGACAAATGGATGCACGACCAAGCTCCAAAATACGCGTTGAGACAACTGCTGATAGGCGCCTACACTGACATCAATTGCCTTAGATGCTTTCCAGTTTCAAAGGGAAGGGTCCGGTTTCACCAAACCTTCTTCTAAATTGAGTTTCAAAGTGCACTCTGGAGGCAAGGGACTAGTTTTTACAATTAATAAGGCAGAGCTTTCTGCCGCAGCTTCTGCCTGCACCAGATGCAACTTCTCCCTCAGTTCATGCCACCACGAGGTCTCTAGAGGCGTGGTTAGCTCATTTTTTTTTAAGCCAATCTCCCTGCACATATGATGTTCCACCCCAAAACAAGGTGAATCTCATTTGACTTGAGTACCCTGATGATCCTTACACAGATGCACCTTTTAAAGAAACACTGGACGTAGAGTATAAAAACTTCTACAGAAGACAGGGGTGTAGCATGAATGAAATGCACACTGTGATTTTCTGGCTATTTGAAAGGACAAGAACTTCATTGGATGACTTTGTTTTAAATGTCAAGAAAGTGCACACGATCTGCATTGTGCTGGTGCTGGCTCTGGTAATAACAGGCCTACTCTGCCCAATGTGCACCTAATATGACCATCACAAGGATGTTGGCACAACGCAGGGGCACAAAAAAGACTGTCAAAGCTTCAATTTGCCTACCCCACATCATGCTCGTACTGTCCTCTCTCTTGTGGCGATGGTGGCGGGCAGGGGGGACTGCCTGGTGCTTGCACCTGTTGCATGCCTCTGCCTCTCCCTTGATGCATACCTCCAGGGTCTCCCTCAAGGTCTTATTCTCGCTTCAAGTATGCTATAGCTGCAACCATTGCACACAGCATGCTTTTGTGCAATATCTATTACAGCTGGTACATGTCCATCGGCATCAGACTGTGCCACTTGTCACGCATAGCACAGTGATCACAAATGCAGGTTATTCATGAGATGCAGGCTCAGCCTTGGGGTGCTGACGTAAGTCCAGAATACGTCCATGCAATTGTGGACGTTGTTACACATCCAGATGAAGGTATGCTGACACTGAAACAGATCAGTCTGGGCAGACGCATGCACAATACATAAGTGTCGTCACACTTGATTGATTTCTCTAAAGCAAGAAGTAGCACATGCCTCTGCCACTTATCATTAAGCGCCCCATCTCTCACTTCTGAGCACTATAGTGCTTGAGCTTCCACTGTGCAATCATGTACAGAATGACTCATTTCTGTGTAATTGTACGCATTAAAACCTCATTGTGCAAATGTGCAATAAGAAGACAGAAGCGTAGGAGTCCCAGCATCTGCCTTCCCTCATCCTGAACCAGACAGAACATGACCATTTTCTTAGCTTATCATTATGATGCTGCATGAATTATGTATCCAGTGCTGCATGGGATGGATATTGGGAGTCATGAACAGCAGCACAAAGGAGAGGAAGAAGACACTCTGCAGCAGCAAGAGCAGCAGCAGCAGCAGCAGCAATACCAGCAAAGTGAAGGAGATTCTGCGCACAAGGTGTCAACCATCCCAGGCCTGGAGAACAAAGAAATGTGGGAGTGCATGGATTTTTTCCAGGAGCGCACAGGCATGACTTCAGAGGAGTTTATTCGTTCGCTAAAGGCCCCACCCGGTACGCAGACTTGTAGATTCACTTCCACACATTCCAGATGTGACGTGAGAAGTAATTAACTGTGGAGTGACAAGCACAGGCATTTGCTGGTGTGCTGCAGCTTATTTCCCCAGTCAGTTCACGGCCTTAAAGCTCCTTTCTCCCAAATTTATCAATATTGCAAAAACTTCGTATCAGACTTAATTGTAGCCACCTTTCCAAATTCTTATTAAGCAAACTTGCTGCGCTTTATGCAAGCGCTTGAAGGCTAAAACAGGTCATCCTTCACACCATCCTTCTTGGTATGAGAGTATCTATGTATAACTCTCATACTTTGAATCATCTTAAAAAGCTCTGCCGCTATACAACAAAAAGTGACTGCTCTTAAATTACATGCTCACTCATTGCTTTACGCACACAGATTGACTACAACCAGACAAGATCTTTAAAAAACCAGTTGATCTCAAGGTCTTGGTCTAGAGCAGGGGGCGACTTGCCACCTCCCAGATCCTCTCTAGTTCTTCTTTTTCCCTGGTGGAGGAGACGGCCTTCGGGCCAATGTGTCTCCTTTTCCTTGATTGGAGTCCACGGCTCTTCGGGCCAATGTGTCTCCTTTTCCTTGATTGATGAAGGGAGTGGTTTCAATGCCTACATAGGTTTTCTTTTCTTTTCCTTTGCTGCGCACACAGAGGGAAATGGAGGCATGCTTACAAGTGCATTATACAGAAAACCAAGAGGTTAACCAACTACCTGCGTGCTTCTGGTCATGCGCAGCTCGTGCAGATTCACAAGGCTTGTTTGCAGACAACAGAGCTGGTGCTCAGCCAGATCAAGGGAGCTCTTCATCAGGGCACCATGACACTGAACCAAAGGATGCAGAACAGCAGACATGCTGGCCCCAGGTAAGTGCGTTTATCATGCTGTTGTGCATGACACCTATAACTTTGGTTAACGTCAGCCAGAATAGCAATGCCCTGGATTGTGTTAGATGAATATACATCATGACATGGTGCATGGTAGATGTGCATACAAAATGACAATGCCATGTCATGACAAGCACCTGGACCTGTAATCATGAGCACTCTGAAAGCCAATGCCAAAAAGGCTAAGACCTGGAGGAGTTGTGTGTTAAGCCACAGCCATTGCGGATAGAGCACACTTTGAAGGGTGCACATGATAAAACATGGAGGGCCTTCTGGTTTGCACTTGTGAGCATGTTCAAGGGCTAATGCAAATCCTCTGGGGCTGATGCGGTGCAGAGCATATAATTCTTGTCTACAAGTGACTGGAATCAAGCAAAATCAGTGCCACCACAATATTTGACCGCTACTTCAGACTAACTGTTGAGCTTCTTCTATATTTACCCTTTGTGGAAAATCACTCCCCGCTTCCAAGTGCAAGTGCGCACATTAAAAGCGCCCTGGTACTCCAAGAAGCTTGAATGACCCTGATCTGCTTTTTTGGCAGCATGCTTGTGCTTGCGCTTGCTTCATCAGGCACCTGATGACGCAAGTGGAGGACAAGAGAGACGGTTGCTACTCCTGGAAGCAGTTGTAGCAGAAATGGCTGTAGTGCGAGGTGCAACTTTTCGGGCAGCCACGCTCATGAAGGTCAGCAACAGGTTGCATGCGCATTGCACTCAGAAGATCCTTGATTTCCCTGCCTTTGTTTGGGATAGCAATTGTGCTTTGTAACAAGGCTCGGGCGTGCGTTTAACGCAAAGCACACATCACATGCTGCAGCAATTTAATCGCTGGCCTCAGGAGCTTAAGAGAGCACTCCAAAGTGGTCAGCCTCCTGCTCAACAAGCTGGTGGGGCAGAAAAGAATGCATCACCACGCAACCAATTACAGCAGGTGAGTTTGTTGTTGGTCTGCATGATGCAGACATGTTTCCTCCACTTTGGCATAGGAGCAGGGGCTCCTGAAAGAAAAGAGGAAATTAGCAAGCGATGCTTCATTACTGCTTAACGCACACTTTTAGTGGGGAGGTCTGCTCAAAGAGGACAGATTTGATGAACAGCAATAAGTATTGCTGACTTAGCATGCCATACTCGCGTGTTTCGAGTGAGGCTGGTAATACTCTAAATGTTTCAAGGTAAAATGCTGCAACCTGGAATTTTATCATCAAAGCATCCCAACAATAATTAGGACGCATCCAGGCCTTCTCACACCTGCTGGCAGCACTTCCATGCGCACCAATACTTCCAGGTCAGATTTCAGCACAAGCACTGTTGCCTTGACTGCTCCAGCTTACTAGGCAAACCACGTGCCACCAGGCCCAGCACTGCATTGCCACAATGACATGCACACAGTGAGGCATGCATTGAGTATCATATGCGATTGTTCTTAGTTGGAACTTCAGACCCATTCATTCGCGCAGTGCGTCACTGACCTACTAGCAGAGCTGAGGTGGAGTACAGCTGCCGGAGCTGCAGGTGTTGAAAACCTGAGCTCAGCTTTCCATGCTATATATGAAGGCGCCCCACTTCCAAACCTACCTGACACTGAGGTAGGCCAAGGGCATCAGTGTCAGGCTAGCGTGCACGGACAGTTTTTGGCGTATCTGCCTCCAAGGCACACACACATATTGCCTTGATGTGGCCTGGTGTGGCCTTCAGCCCCCAGGGTTGACACTTTGGCCCACCTAGTCCATCAGAACCCCATTCCCATTCCTTGGCGGTCCAACGTAGCCAAACACAGCTGAGCTCCTCTTCATATGCATGTAGTGTGCTTCAACCCTCAGGATGATCTGCGCGCCTCCTGAGGCCCTTCCGAGGTGCAACGGGATGCGGGACTGAGAGCTGATCAGGACATGCATTGGGCACGGTGTCATTCACCAAACTGGTTGCAATGTTTGTGCAGATACCCACACACATGCAAACACGCACATGCACACACAGACACAGACACGCACGCGCGTACGCTTGCATGCACAACAGCACACGCCGTGCAAACATGCGCACACACGCTTGAACGCTTGTGCCTTTGTGTACTCTCAGGCATTCCGGGAGTGGATCAGGGCAGGGGCACACCCGCTGGCCACGCATGGGCCAGGCGGCAGCAGCGGCTTTTTGGGCAGCCCTCCTCACGTGCATGATGGGCAGGACAGCTCGGGGGGGGGCATGCTCGAGCAGGGGGCTGTGTGGGCTGCAGGGAAGACCAGGGAAGCGGGTGGGTGGCTGACTGAGGCACAGACGAGCAGAGGCCAATGGGCACATGTGAGGACAGCCTATGCCTCACATGCCCCTTGTTCATGATCGCAGTGGCTACACCTCTGGGCACTATCCATGGCTGCAACTGCCCCATCCCAGGGGACTATCCATGACCGCATCACAGGGGACTATCCATGACCGCGTCACAGGGGACTATCCATGACCGTGTCACAGGGGACTATCCATGACCGCATGGCGTCATCCCTGGATTTCTGCCATGGCTACGCCTGCCGCACCCCTGGGCACCCTCCGTGATTGCACTGGCTGCATCCCTGAAGATCTGCCGCTGCCGCAGCTGCCGCACCCCTGGGCACCTTAGATAACTGTAGCTGCGGCTTTCCCCAGGGAGCTCTCCATTAGTGCGGTAGCAGCACCCCTTGGTATCTGCCATACCATGACTGCGGTACCCCTTGGTATTGGTACTGCGGTACCCCTTGGTATTGGTACCCCTTGGTATTGGTACCCCTTGGTATCCGCCATACCATGACTGCGCCTGCTGCGTCCCTGGACACTATCCACCACTACAGCTGCTGCATTCCTGGACACCATTCATGGTCGCAGTGGCTGCATCCTCGGGCAAGGCCGGACCGCACTCTTGGGCCACAGCTCAGCCATGCCATAGCAGCCAGGCCACCAAGCCCATGCCTGAGCAGCAGCACGTCCCCCCCAGCAGCCCAGCCCTGGCGGTGCCTCCGGCCACGACAGCTGAAGCCATTCAGGGGCAGCAGGAGCAGCACAATCCGCACCTGCATCCCCACCCCACCTGCGCCCCTGCGCAGCAGCTGCTCGCATCTGCGTCTGCACCTGGGCCTGCCTCTGCCGCTGCTGCCGCCTTACCAGCTGCGCTGACGACCTCCCACAGCCCTCCCACTCCCCCTGTGTCCTGCGTGAAACCCAGGAAGAATCCTTCCTGCCCTGAGCCAAGCAGCCCTGAGCCAAGCAGCCAGCCTAGCCCAAGCACACCCCTCTGGCACACAGGGCCCTCCCTGCATCTACACCCTCTCCCCTCCCGCCCCGCAGCTGCGGATCCCTGGCAGACAGGCCCCTCAGTGCACCTGTCCCCCTCAACTCTGCCTTCACCTCTCCCTGCCTCCCTGAGCCAGGCTGCGCCTGCCCCAGCCACCCCAGGGCAGGAAGCACCCTCCTTGCCCGGCCCCTTGGCCCCTGCAGACTCTGCTGGTTTGCCGGTGCTCGAGAAGGTGGAGCAGCCAAATCCTTGGGGATGCCAGGAGCCTGCAGACCCTTGGCCCCAAAGCTTTCGGCGCCCCCTCCACCTGCCGCCTATGGTTGGTAGCATGGGCGGTGCGGGCGGGGGCGGTGGGCATGGAGGTTGTGGAGGTGAAGGTAGAGGTGGAGGCAAAGGTGGGGATGGAGGTGCAGATGGGGACGGGGGTGAGGGGGGCAGTTGGGGGGAGAGCAGTGAAGGTGGGCTAGGGAAGGCACTGCTCTGTACGCTGGGCTTTGGGTGCCTGGCCACGGCAGCGGGCACAGCACTGTACACCTCAGTCAGAAGCCTGAGCAGCAGGCAGCAGCAGCAGCGGCAGCAGCAGCAAGATGGCAGGGGCAGCCAGGAACAACAGCGGCAGCAGCAGCAGCAGCAGATGTGCATTGGGCAGCAAACCCAGGTCCTTTGTGCGCAAGAGTTGCAGGCCCCAGGCCAGCAGGAGCTGCCGCAGGATCTGCAGCAGCAGCAGCCAGAGACAAGCAGCGGAGGTGCTGCACTTGGAGCATGGGCTATACAAGGGCCAGTTCCGAGCAGGGGACTTGCAGGAGGGGAGAAACAGCAATGGGGCTTTGAGTTTACGCAGGGAGGAGGGCCTCCCAGCCTGCCGGGTGTAGAGGTTGGTGCAGGGGATGGGGTGAGCCCCGGACAGGAGCCCGTGGAAGTGCCTGCGCTGCTAGCGCAAGCCAGGGCAGCTAACACTGCCACTACGGGCAGCGTGCCGGTGGGCTGCTTGCCAGGATGGGGCCTGGATGGGAAGCAGCAGCAGCAGCAGCAGCAGCAGCAGCAGCCGCAACAGGAGCAGCAGGCCCGCCTGGCTCCTCAGCAGGCGGCTGTGCCCTGGGTCCAAGCTGCGCGGGAGGTCGGCATTGAGCAAGATGAGGTGCGAGGGTAGATGCCAGTGGGCGCGTGGGCAGATCTCAGGGTGTGGTGGAGTCAGTTGCAAGTCCCATATTGCTGTGCAATGACAGATTTATATTGTTGCTCTTCCACTTAACCATCTGCGTCAGGCGCCATCCATGGGTCCCCCCCGGGTTGCAGCAGCACATCTTCTTTAGGGAACACTCTAAATGCAGCTGGATCTTGGCCTTTGGCACCAAGCTCCCGCACCATTTGTGTGCATGTGTGTGTACTGTGTGTTTGCGTGAGCTTGTGCTCGTTATGGTGCATGACAGGAAGGGATATGTGCTGGTCCAGGTAATTTGCTTCAACACAGGGCTTGCCTAGAGCTACGATGTACACACTTGATCCAGGCAAACCTTTGCGTGGATGTTGGTGCCACTGCTCCTGCTGCTGTGCACATGTGCCTGTGAGGCTACAGGCCCGTCTGAGGGATGACATCATCAACGATCTGGTACAATGGGAGGCTCCTGGCACTGAGGCGACTGTCAGCCATGTGACTGGGGCGGGCTTGCACCCTGCGCGGGTGCGTGCGCAGCGTGCGGGGGCATTCCTTGCTGGTCCACGCGGTATGGCTGTGCATGGTGTTCACATCAGCATGCATTGGTATTTGTGCGGCCTGCTTGGTCAAGCATTGCTGATGCAAGCTAGTCCCATCTGTTGTGACAAAGGCCACTCATTTTGGGACTGATCAGCAAGGTGGATGGAGTCTAATTCACTTGACATTACCCAATTCAAGCGGAAGGGAAAATGCATTTACAAGTCAGCCAGATTGACTGACTTGTAATGACCTTTCTACCTAAGCGTGTAGTAAACCTAAGCGTGTTTGAAGACAGCCTGGGCGCCCAAGTTACTGGCATTTGTGTGTGCATGCATGCATGCAGGCAGTCTGGCTGAACTTAGAGGATACTTATGATGCTGCTGGGGGGGCTTTGGTGGCCTTCTTTGATGCAGCGGGAAGGACAGTCAGCAGCGTGGGCGGCAGGTATGTGGCAGTGGAGTCGTATCATTGAGGTGGCATGAGGTGGTCTAAGCTGGAAGCAGGAAAGACCTCGCCGAGTGCAATGGCGTCTATAACCCAATTTGCCACTGGATTGGCTTGCACCCGCTGAAATATGCTGCTTACAAGGGTGTCCTTTTGCCCTCCATCAGGCATGCAGTTATGAAGCCTGGCCAATAATACTTAATAACATGTGCCTGCTTGGCCTGCTCGACTGCAGTGATGATCTCCCGTTAAGTAAGGAAAAAACACGTAGGCAGTGCATCACTTCCTACATCAATAAAGTGTTTCCCAGGTCTACATGAGATGACATGGCATACTGATGGGCTTCACCACCTCTTCTTCTCCCTTTCTCCCTTCCTCCCAGCAGGGCGCTGCGCAGCTTCAAGCACATGGCGGCAGAGACCCCTCCCGCCCCCACACCCTCGCCAAAGCAGCATCAGCCTCATGCTGTCATGCAGGGTGCCCCTGCAGTATATGCGAGTCAGGAACGGCAGGCATCTGAATACCAAGGCGCAAGGGAGCTTCCCCCAGGCCGACCCCACATCTCAGATCACCCTGGCCTGCAGCCAGCCCATGCCCCTGCAGCGTGCTCCTGGGGGAGAACAGCACGGGCTCCGAGCAGGCAAGAACTGATGCTCCTGTTTGGGTTGGCCGGTTTGACCCTCAGTGTAGGGGGCCTGTTGCTTGGGAAGCTAAGCCTGCTGCCCTTCACTGCCCTTGCCCTGCCCTTCTCCCACCAAGCACCACGCAATAGCGGCCAGGCTGCGCATTCTGATTGGGGGGGGGCAACACAGGAACCTATGAGCAGCTGCAGCAGTGCCAGCTTGGCTAATGTGGCAGAGGAGCCGCCACCTGCACGCCTACTGCAACATGGTCTAGGCCATGCAGGATTGAACATGGAGCACCTACTGGAGCAGGGGCCAGGGTTGAGACGAGCAAAGCAGCAGGCCTCTGGGAGCATCTCAGAGGTTGCGCATGAGCTAGCTCCAGCAGGTTGCGAAGAGATGGCCTAGGTGCCACCAGGCAGTGCAACATCCAGAATTGTTGTTGCTGCTTACCTCAACTTCCTTTTCGGCAAAGCAAAATGACAAAGCCCCCCTCATTGCTCTATTCATTATATTGTTTTAGCCAAGTTTCCTTAAGAAACTCCTGAGCATCATTTTCAGGATTAAAAACAGTCGAGCAGTTGGCAATGACCCTATGAGATCTAGACCTGTTAGATCTAGACCATATGAGATCTCCGTGTGTTTGCATACAGCCAGCTTGCATCCGCAGCCATGTATTGCAGCGACTGGCCTCTGTCAGAGCCAGTATCTGCATGCAGCCACTTCTTTGGACTTCCTGAAGCCGTGTTCTGCTTGCTGTAGACTTCCCTTACGTGCCTCATGGACAACTAGGCGCTTCAGAGTCACTCTTGAGTTTTTGTTAGAAATGCAATAATCCCCACAAATCTTGAAGATAATTGACTGGGTTTGCTCTATTGCAACTTGCACCCTGGGCTTCTAGCAGTTGTTGTAGTTCACACTGCTGATCAAAGGCATTCTGATGCTTTGGTCACTGCAGCAGGGTGCCGACCATTTAACATAACAGCGTTCAACTTTAAAGGAATTGCATCTTCCAATTGGAAGGGTGGAGACATCGGATATCTACTTCTTGCACGAGTTCTTTGGCCCTCTAACTGAGAAATGGGCTTTGATTGCTTCCATGGAGGGCCATTCAACCTGTTTCTTTTTGTCTCTATCTACTGTGGCAAGAGCGGTATCAGGCGGAGCTCTGTCTTTTTGCAATCTAGTTTCGAAGCTCTGTCTTCTTGCAACCCCCCACTGTGAAATAGTAGCTCAAAGCTATTATTTCACAGCTCAGGGGGTGTGTTGGAAAGAGGCTCTGTTCAGCAATAACTTTTTAGAGTATGAATCGGACCTTGGACGTTAAGATAGCCATCATTAATTGGCAGTTCATAGTCACTGTCTGCTACAAGGTAGACAGCACATAGTCACTATCTACAACAGAGCAGACAGCGCCAGCTAGCTGGTGTACCATGCCACGTCAATGTCACGGACTTATCGACAATTTTATTTACATACTACATTGCAAAGACATACGCAGCATGGCAGGAAGTTTCGTGAATACAAGGCCATCTACTGCTGGCCTGGTTGGGAACCCTGTCCATGTGCTGAGCAACCATGCAGCCATGCAGTGATTGATGTTCAGATGGTTCTCTTTTGAAGTGAACCTAAGCCAGTGCCCATTAAGCTATGCTCGAGTTGCTCATGCCTTCTGGCACCTTCAATCTCTAGATAGCGCTTGGACCCTTTGAAGGAGAGCCTGGCCCAGGGTCCTTGTCATGCCCCTTATAATGTAATCATGCCACCGAGCAGAGATCATGCGAGGGACAAACACTGGTAAACAACTTTCTTAGATGCCAATTTTTCCTAAAGTGCTGTCTGTCCGAGGGTTAGCCACAAACTCCTGCACTGAAACAATTGCGTCATCGATGGACGACTGGAGATGTCTTAGGTCTTTTACATGCAGAAGCCGCAGCACGCGGCACGCATCATCCAGTGCAGGAACTGCATGCACCGATGAGGGACAAGGTGACTTAAGCCAAGGAGTCAGTGTAACAAGTCTGATGCAAGTCCAGGCAGGCTTGGCCATGCTGAAGCATGACAGGCCAAGCCAATGAGATAAGACAAGAGTGGCCAGCTGCTTTTCACTGAATTAAAGCAGAACCTTTGCAGTCTAAGGAAATGCTGCCTACCCAATTAATTATCGAGCACAAGGTCCACACTCACCACCGGTTGTGAATCCAAGCGGCAGTTCCCTGAGGGCTTCTATGGCAGAGGGGCTGCCCACAACAGACTTTGCAGCCTGCTTGCTCCCGCTGAGGCCGCACTGCTGCCGTCTTGCTTGCAAGTTGAGAAAGGGGAGGATTTGCTCTTTGAGCACAGCCTGCACAGCCTGCATGGGAGGGGGGAAGACAATAGTACTCTTTGGGGAGCGGAGGGGAGAGCTTGCCCTCAGAGCCCAGCCTGTACAGCCTGCATGGGACCTTTAGGAGGTCTGCATGAGAGCTCGGGCAACCTGCTTGTAAAGTAACTTGGCTGAGCTGTGAGATGCAAATGACATCACATTGTGCAATTCACATTGCACCTTGATAAAGACTGTTCAGGAAGTTCTAGCTCATGTTCAAAGCTGGGTGCGAGCCAGGACTGCACATGCGCAGTGCATGCTGCATCTCAAGCCAACATAAGAAGGCAAGACTCAAGTGCTGATGGACGGAAGGAGCTGGCTGCACCTGCCAGACAATGGTTTGTGCGAGACTTGAGCGTGCACCTGAAGCAAGTCTGGAAGTGTCAGCTCCTGGCTGGTTTCCAAGTTCAAAGCAGCAAGCATCTCTCGTACACGGGCCGCTACCTCTGGGCTGCTGCCTGTGTGGAAATAGAAAGCAAAGCAACAACCACATTACAAAAAGAGCTCTGCCACGCAGAAGCAGCTGCAGTGCAGGAATGAGAGCTGGTGCCCTCTGTGTGATGACAGTCAAGGTCATTACGACTCAAAACAACAAGGCAGCCTCTGTTCCCTTCGTGCCCCATGCAGTTTGATGATGCATCGCAGCAGCAAGCAATCTCTCTGTCAATTCTCTTGGTGGAATAGTGCAGTTGAGCACATATACTTGGTGACATTGTAAATTGATCCCTAGCAGTTGCAACAAGGTGCACAACCAGCCAGGTGGGTTGGGCGCAGATGAGACATAGCAACGCAAATCAATGGTGCTTTCAGGAAGCAGCTCAAGGGGGAATTGTATTTATAGAAGGTTTATAAAATGATACACTAGTTAAAAATCTGCCTTTTTGGTAACGGGGAAGCATCAAGCAGACCAATGAGAGCACAGTTTACCTTTACAAATAGACGGAACCCTTTTAAAACCCTTCAACCCTTTTTAAATGCAATCATGATGCTTGAGAGCCTGCACAATCAAATCACAGGTGCTTACCACAAGCTATCTGACTCCTGATTGTGTAGTGCATTGCTACACTGTACAACACTTTTTGGTGTTTATCAACCCCTTCAAGCAAAAGCATATTGGACCCCTCCTGGCCATTTAACATGCCCTGAAATCCCACCTCATTCTCTTACTGATTGAACTTGCAGGCACAGCAACACCTACCACACCAGTGTCAAGCCCAAGGCTTGGATCAAGAGCTAATATGCACAACGCTTACAAACGAGCAGTGATTAATGGAACGTTCCTATCTGCGGGACACAAGTGCAACTGCCCATTCTATTACTTTTGAACGTGACGGAACCGCATGTTTGGCCAGCTCCTGCCCTCAAACCACTGAGCACTCACAATCATCAAAGGGCGGCTTCACTTTTGGCTGCGCGGACGTTGGATTTTTGGCTTGGCTTGCTTGAGCAGCCCCTGCTTTCTTGGTATCTTCAGGGGGCCCTGGTGCAAGCGCGTCAGCTGCAGAGCAAAAGGCATGTTGGAGGGAGGGAGGATGTAAAGAACAGCATGCACTCATGTATAGACACATTGTCAAAAGAAGCTCAAAGAACATCCCAAGCAAAGAAAAAGCCCCTAGGTTCAGGGCGAATGAAGCAGACCATTATGCCCCACGCCTCGCGCCAGGGCCCTCTTCACCGCTAGTCTATAGTACATGGGGTGCAGACACATGCATATTGAACAGCACCTGCCTAAAACCTGCCTGCCTTGCACACACAGGCGCGTGGTGCATGAAGTCAGCGAGGCCACGCTGCAGATTCTCAGGGGTAAGCCCAGGACTGAGCGCCTGCAAGCCTTCTCGAGATCCACTTACACAGCACCACTCAGGGAGGTGCTCATTTTTGTAGGATGAGGTGTCCTGGAATGCTCTCCAGCGTGAGCCGTGGGACTCATGCCGAGTACTCCTAATGGGGGGGCGTGCCTGCCCAATACCGTGCCTCAATTCCGGCGCGCTCCCATCCTGTGAGGCTGCTCTGCCCTTGCATGTGGTCTTCGCACACCTCAACAGCACGGCAGGCTTGCTGGCCATGAACATACTTGTACATGGCCCGGCACCATCACAGGATGGGCCCCTCACCTTTATCCATGTACTCCAGATGCACAGCATGCCTGGCCAGCCAGAGCAGCACCTCATCCCAGTTGTCACTGTTGAAAGCAATGGGGCACTCCAAATGGGCCAGGTAGCCTGATAAGGCAGCATCCCAAGTGGGGCTCTCCAGGCTCGTCAGCCCCTGCCTCTCCTCTGGCTTCATTCCCCGCACCTAGGTGGCGGCAGTGTGCACATGCTGCCCGGGATCAGTGCACATTGTATGTTCATGCGAGGTGTCAGGCAAGCCGCACAACATGAGCTTGCACCTAAGGTGTATAAATGAGCAGTAGTTTCCTGGGGTGCAGTGCATGCATGAAGAAGGAGAAGGGCATGTGGGCAGGGGCATGTACATGTGCATATGAACGCACAAATTGGCATGCACAAGACGAGCATTTGCGCACAGGAGCAGACATGTCCTTGCATTCATGCATGAGCCAACATGGATATAGACAATTCATTTGTGCATTAGCAGGTGCAGGTTGTGAGTCTCTGCGTGTGCGCGTGTATGTGGTGGCAGGTGTAGAAGAAGTGGTCATGCTTGCTTGTTTGTTTGTGTTTTGCACATACCTATGAGCTCAATTATTTTTGTGTCTAAGCACATACCTATTTTTTCTTATGCTTGTGTGAACGCATGTAAGCTTGTTTGAATGCATATGTATACTTGCGTGTGTGTATACTTGTGTGTGCGTGCATGTGTGTGTTTGTGTTGTGTGTGTGTGTGTGTGTGTGTGTGTGTGTGTGTGTGTGTGTGTAGGTTTGTAGGTAGGAGATATGGAGTGAAAGAGAGAGGGAGAGGCATAAAGGCAGGAAGGGTACTTCTCGTGGCCTTAGACATTGCACTTAGCGGCTGTTTAGACCTGGATAACTCCTCTGGTACTTTTCTAATTCGTGCGTCTTGGCGTTTGCCACCACTTCAATCAATTTGCATATCCCTAGCATACTTGGGGAGCAAATCTCCACACACTCAGTCCATGGGAGACATTGTTCTGACGAGACTTTTTTAAAATGGTCAGCGCGAAACTAGGTCTATGCTGTCTTCAGCTCTTCCAACCAGTTGGGAAGGGAACTGTCACGCCAGATTTGTGAAGTGCCAGATTTATGCTGCATTGTGACCTGGAGGTCGGTTGAGTCAGTTGGAGGTGTGCTTGATATCATTGTCAGTTCAGCTGTAGCTGTATTTGAGCATGTCAAAGACGAACTCGCAGTAATACCTTGTTTGCTCCTAGCGACCTTGTAACATGTACGCCAGGGAGTAGACCCCTTTAGCCCCTGGGGGTAACAGGCGTGGCAGCGCCCAGTCCAGTCCAGTCCAGTCCTCCTTCCAGTGTGAGTGCAACCGACAGCAGCTGCATGCAGCGCTGACCTTACCTATTTGTAGGCTGAAATGAGAGAGAGAACGAGTAGGGAAGGATAAGGGTATCAGAGGCTCCTCGGTCTCATCACGGGCAACCTGTTGTCTGCTTGGTGTACACTGTTGCTGTCAGCAGCCAGTCCACACACCACATTGTTATGGTCAATCTACGAGTCTAGTTTGAATGTAGCAGTCTCTCAGCGTGACAGAACGGAATACGTGAGCAGGAGCAAATTCTTCAAGATTGAGATCAATATTCCTCAAGTTGCAAGTTGAGGGAAAAGAAAAAAGAAAAGACTACGCTAACAAGGTAACCCCTGTTTGCGTGAATTAAGGAAGAAGTTTACATCTGATGCAAGCACCAGGCATACCTCCACCATCAAACGAGGAAGGAGGTCATTAGTGGGGGTCGGGAGGGTTCTGAAAAGAGCCATATGTTCTTTCCTTTATGTTTTTCAACCTCCTACTAGTAGTACTTGTATTCATGATCTTTGTTGCGTATTGAATAGAATGAGTGTTTAGATCGAGAGTAAGTTTTCTTACTCTACACCGTTGAGGGTTTACCGCCAGCCAGGTCGTTAGGCTGATCAGTTTGTTGCTGGTCTTCTCATCCTAAACCTCAGGTCAGCAGTGAAATCCGAGAAACAAATAGGGAGCCCCTGCAAGAAAGCTTGTGTATAATTGTCACAACCTCGCAATCCTTCATAGGCGCGCAAGATACCCGAAGCCCAAGATGTTTTAGCGCTTGGGCACCAGCCTCAAGTCTGCATGAAGGGCCTGCTTAAGAGTGGCACTATAAGAGGACAATAACCCGTTGTAAACCTAATGGCAGCTCTAAACCAATAGAATTGCAGAGGTTCATGTGCACACTCACATAAAACAGCCCACTTAGGCGCATAGTGCTTCACACCTAGGGTGCCCTTCAAGAAATTCAAATGCAATGTCTGGTGGGTAGATCTAAATACATCACCTTCGTGCAAAACCCTGAGCTCCAAACCTGACAGCCATACATACAAGCAGGCACTACATATGCCTTAGCAAGCCAAAGGGAAGCAAAAGGTTAGTCACATAGGGCAGTGTCCCGTACAAACCCACATATTTGATGAGCTGCAGCAAGCATTGGTATGGCGGCATGCTCAGACAAGGCTATCTTGTTAAGTGTTCGGGGATATGTCGTGCCAAGGTACTTAAACAAGTCAGAGCACTTCAAAGCAGCGCCGGCTAACATAAAAGTGGGCACCTGAGCACCGCGCTTTGAGTTGAAGTGGAAAACCTCTGATTTTGCAGTGTTGATGGTCAGGTGTTTGGAGCGTACATAGACCACAAGCCTATTTAGCATGGTTTGCATGGCATCAGGGGCATTAGCTAGAAGAGTCAGGTCATCTGCATACAACATGTGCGTGACCCGCACATCCTCTGTCCCAGTAACTGCTCCTTGCACTCCCTCAGCAAAGAAAGAAAGAAAAACTACGCAGGCAGCAAAAAGCTCCTCACATCAATTAAGGAAAAGGGGCCACTTGGGAAAAAAAGCCCCGTCACCAGAAAAGAAAAGGGGGGGTCAGTGAGGATCAGGAGGGTTGCGGGCAGACATGCCAGCAGACCTCTCCTGATTGGTTTGAAGGTGGGGAGAACGCTCAAGAGAACGTCTGGTCTGAACAAGCTTATGAACAAGCTCAGCAATCTAATATTCCTCAAGCCTGAGTGACCTTAAATGTAGAATCGGCAACAATAATTCTGGACTGAAAACGTTGCAAGCATTCCTGCTACTCTGACTTGAAGTCTTTTACGAAAGAGAGGGCAGATCATGTGCTTTATGAATTCCAGATAAAACTTGTTAAAGCCCCGCCAGATTGAATTGAACTATTCACAGCCCTTGCATTTGAGAGCATGTACTAATCTTATAACCAGAGACTACTTCCACAAGCCCACAAAGGTGTTAGCTACGCTTTTTGGAGCATGTTTAAACTCTCGAAATGAAACACAATATCTTCCACTACCGCACAGGCACCCTTCTTAATCAGAAACACGCTGCTCGCTCTAAAAAGTCCACCAGCCTTCAGTGTTTACTCTGTCAGCAAGCAGATAGTGCTCTCCATACTCTCTTGGGGTGTCGACATAAAATCATCTCACCTATGATCACTGAACACCATGATGTTGCCTGCAGGCTCATAAACAAAGCTATCAGCAAAGGCTCTCTGGCAGGCTGTTTGATCCATTTGGATGCCTGCAGCACTAAGCGTTTGGCCCAACAAACCCTTCAAATTCCTGAGCACGCTAATAATAGGACACTACCCAGCTGGCATTTTTATGCTCGTTTATCTGCCAGGGATAGACTCACCTCTAGTCGCCCTGATGCCATTTTGGTCATTCCCTTAAGGGACCACTAAAGGGACCACTAAAAAACTCTCCAACCATTCCTCATTTGCACCGGGTGTCACATCCAAGACAACCCAGAGATGTACGCAGAGTCCACAAGCTCAATGTCAACAAGAGGGAGATACACCTCGTTAAGGTTAGATACTGTGAATATACAAGGCCTGGACACATGGAGGCCTCTAGAAAACAACATGAGATTCTCTGCAAGCGCTTGAAGTCATCCTTCACACCATCCATCTTAGAGGCCTTGATACACAAAAAAACATAAGATTGCTCTTAAACTACATGCTCACTCTTTGCTTTATGCATGCAAACTGACAACCAGACGCGCTCTTGAAAAAACAGTTGCTCTCAAGGTCTTGGTCTGGAGCAGGGGGCGGCTTGCCGCCCTCCAGATCCTCACTAGGTCTCTTTTTCCCTGGTGGAGCTTCGGGCCAATGTGTTTTTTTTTCCTTAATTTTTTTTCCTTAATTGGTAGAGAGTGGTTTCACTGCCTGCGTAGTTTTTTCTTTTTTTCTTTGGAGCCCTTCAAGACGCTTGGTCTCAAGCCTCATAAAGCTACCAAGCTGCAGCCTCATGCTCATTCAATTCAGTATGCTTCTTAATACCAGACGTGCTCTCACATCATTAAGGTCAGGAGTGGGGCACTGCTAGTAACCCACCTGTTCCCCATTGACTCCTGCAGAGTTTCAATAAACATGTGTTTCCCGTTCACTGAGTTTTGTTTGGAATGAACCTGCCGGTCTGTGTCCTTGAAACAAAAAATACATGATGCAGGGGTTATAAGTGCTACAAGGGCTCAAGCTGTGTCGGTACCATACATTTGCAGCAATGCATTGTGAGTGAGAGACGCCGTGTTGGCCTTGACACCTCAGTTGGTTCATAAGCTTTCGTAAACGCTAGTAGTTGGACATAAGCTTGTTGATCCTGTTGCAAAACATGCTTATTGAAGGCAATAAGTTGTAATACATGACATATATTTTTATCAGAAACAATAGCACATTAAGATATCCCCGTTAGCACCGTTGCGGGATCTTTGCGTGGGACAACGCGGACATATCTTCATCCCATCGTGAGGTTCTAGTAAACTATTTTCCTTTTGATACGCTGTGGAGCAAATTTGGGACCGGACCCTCTGACTTACAGGCATCGCTTCCTGACTACGCTCTCTTTCTTCAAATTGAATAGGGCATCATGGTGAGCAACCATATATTGCATATATAAGTTGCTCTCTTGGCAGCCGCATGGCCACAGCATGGGTGCTTGCATCTGGCTGCGGAGGGCGTTGGGTGGGCTCGCAGAGCAGCAGGAGCATGCCGTCGCTATCGCTGCATTGGAAATAGCCGCGTCAGGGATGAGCCTGACCGTCTAACGCGCGCCTCCAGGCATTAATCGCTCTCGCCTCTCTACACACGCACAGGCCCCCAAGAAGAAGGTCGCGCCCACCCCGGCGGGGATGAAGAAGGTTGGTAGTCACATGAACGTGCCAGGAATGCAGCTTGTATTTGCAGCTCACAGGCTATCAGCTGCATTGTGCATGTCTGCGGGCACAATCCCAAGCATGCGCCCTCAAGGTTCCTTGCCTCTCCACGTATGACCTTTGCAGCCCGCTGCCCCAGCCAAGCAGACCAACCCTCTGTACGAGAAGCGGCCTAAGACCTTTGGTGAGCAGAGGAGTGGACACCAGCAAAGGAGAGGAGGGCCATCTTATGCACTCTGCCTGCACTCAAGCGAGGAGCCCCCAATACCTTTAGCCAGCCAGGCCTTTCAATTGGTGTCCTGGATAGATATACAGCACGCCGCAGCTGTTCCAGGCGTGCCGCTCCCTCTACTGCGGATAGCCGAAAGCCGCAACGCTGTCTGCACAGGCAGAAGGCATGCCCGCTGGCGATGTCATTAGTACTGAGCTTTGTAGATGGATGACAAATCCAGGGCCTTTGCACGCCGCTCGCCGCTTGGCCTACTGCACTCATGCTCGCACTGATCCCCTTGCATTCCCCCTCGCTCGCTTGCCTCAGGCTTGGGCGGTGCCCCCCCTCCCCCTCGGGACCTGCACCGCTTCGTCAAGTGGCCCAAGTACGTGCGCCTGCAGCGCCAGAGGCGTGTGCTGCAGCTGCGCCTGAAGGTGCCCCCTGCTGTGAACCAGTTCATGACCAAGGCCCTGGACAAGAACCACGCGGAGACCCTCTTCAAGCTGTTGCTGAAGTACCGCCCAGAAGACAAGAAGCAGAAGCGTGACAGGTGAGTCTCCATCGGCAGGGTGGGAATGGCTTGAAGGCATGCGGAGCTTGTTTTAGAGAGGGTGGCGGCATGGAGCCCTCCTGATCCACTCCTCCTGACACGCTGGAGAAAACACTCCTTATGCATGGTCTGGTGCTGGTGCTGAACAAGGATTTGACGCATGTGCCGCCGACCCATGCTCAGCTCGAGCACCAGGCCATGCAAATTGCCAAGACTGGACCTGAGCGATGTGAGCGCCTGTGCCCATGCTGCCCCCCCTTCCCCGCCAATGCAATCGATATCTTTGGCCGCATTTTCATGAAAGCAATCTTCAGCACTGATTATTGTAGCTGCTGTTGATGACGTCTACTCCCTAATATGCTGCCTCGCGAGGCAAGCTTCGTTGGCAAACCTTGCTCATTCACAGAGCACAGGCTAATATTAAAATAATGTTTGCTACTTACAGGTAAGCACCTGCTGTGCTTGCTGTTTCGTGTTCGGCCTGAGGGTCTACAGCAGGTCTGTTTCAGGCAACAGAGAGCAAGCACAGGCTAGCAAGTGTTTCTTGCCCCACAAGGGCTCGCCTCCAGCCCATACAAGTAGGCAAAACATGAGCCATGAACAAATCTTGTCGCAGGCTGAAGGCTGAGGCTGAGGCCCGCGCTGCTGGAAAGGAGGCTGATAAGAAGAAGCCCGTGGTGGTGAAGTATGGCATCAACCATATCACCCAGCTGATTGAGAGCGGCAAGGCCCAGATGGTGGTGATTGCCCACGATGTGGACCCCCTGGAGTTGGTGGTGTGGCTGCCAGCCCTGTGCAAGAAGATGGGTGTGCCATACGCCATCGTCAAGGTGAGCCTGACGAGCAAAGGGTGCACCAGACTCCCAACAGGAGAGGCTGTTTACAGGGAGGATGGGGATCAGCAGATGCTGTTGCTGCAAATACACAAATCTAGGGAGGCACGTCTGCGCATGCTCCTGCTCACAAACAAGACATCCTGATGCAGGAGGTGAATACTGCATATGTGTCTTTGTTGCAACAAATGCAGTGCAAGGCTCGCCTAGGTGCCATTGTGCACAAGAAGACCGCCACCGCCCTGGCCATCACTGCTGTCAAGAACGAGGTGCGTCGATAACATAGAAGACTGGCCCACAGTTGCTGTGTACACTCAACGCCACACATTTTTCAAATTCATTTTGCTATTGCGATTATGATGTGAGGCGATATGCATGGTCGCAATGTGTGCAAAGCACAACATGGGTGGAGGAGAATGTCTTGCTTTCATCTTAGGCAAAAATCATCTTTAGGTCAGCTGAAGTGTGCATGTGCATAATTAAGCGTCCTGGCTTCTGTGTGCATGTATACCAGACAGTGAAAGCAGCAGCCATCCTTGGCTTGCACCCCAGGTAGGATTGCTGTTTACATGTAGCAGCAGCTGTCCCAAGGCTCGTTTGTCAGTCAATGGAAGAGTCCCAAGCAGGCATTCCCACCAAGGTACTCATCTGTACTGCTCAACAGGCTGTTTGTGGCAACTGCTCTTGCCTAACATGAGCCCCCTCCCAACCCCTTCTCTCTCACGTTCCGCTCCCTGCCTGTGATTGGTGCCCTGCAGGACCAGCGTGAGTTTGGAAAGCTGGCCGAGTCCTTCAAGGCTATGTACAATGATGCACCCCGCGTCCACTGGGGTGGCCACATCCTGGGCCCCAAGTCTCAGGTCAAGCACAAGAAGAGGGAGCGCGCTGTCGCACGGGAGCTGGCCCAGCGCCAGAATCTGTAAGCCCGTGCGCTCACATGCGTGAGTGCCTGGCTGTGCAGGAGGCTCATGTTCCCGCAAGGTGGACAGCAAGAGCAGTGGCGGCAGGCACTGCATGGAGGCAACCGTGTGAGGCGGCTCTGTTGCATGCGGCGTGGCTCAACAACAGATCCAGGCACAGACTTATGATGTCTGCAGGCAGGGGGGAGATACTGTGCCTTGGCTGGCCCTGCTTGCTGATGCTGATGCTGTGCGGCAGGTAGCTCATGTGTCAAGTTAGACCGGTAGAGACTTGTGCTCGTCGCGTCCCCAACTCCATGGGGTAGCTAGTGGGCGGGAGGGAGTCCCACACGAGGCAAGCTTACTGCAGAAGCAGGCGCATTGAGACCCAGCAATTTAAGATGGTGGAAGAGCATTTTAAGAAGGCAGAAGACTTATTGCAAATTTCTTGAAGACACAAATCAGGGTTAACTGCCAGCCTGCCGGTGTTCATTAGGCTGATTGGTTCTTGGCTGTTCATATCCAGCCAAAAAGTAGACCACTGAAATGAAATGGCGAGGTTTATCCGCTGATCTTCACAAGTTTAACCTTCAGCCAGGTAGTTTGACTGATCAGGTTGCTGGTGAACACCAGCCTTACAGTAAACATCCATTAGCTCTGAGATAAAACGATAGGAATCATTAGTTTGTCTGGAAATAATTGAATACATAATGCAAGGTTAGGTTACATAGCTGTATCTGCCGAACAAGGGCAGCTTAGCTGAAACCAAGTTTACAAGTTTAAGTTTGACCTTCAGCCAGGTAGTTTGACTGATCAGGTTGCTGGTGAACACCAGCCATCAGATAAACATCCATAAGCTTTGAAATAAAACGATAGGAATCAT
>LFIK01000870.1_pt1 | contig 23134 bp, 21 predicted proteins | sample 643401 | NCBI WGS metagenome assembly LFIK01 (sample SAMN03777447, study PRJNA286221) | soda lake metagenome | biome: soda lake; feature: Kulunda steppe; material: water; isolation source: sample T5-Br brine of Lake Tanatar-5 | place: Russia: Kulunda steppe | collected 2010-07
ACTGACTGTATCGCTGATCGCAACATTGGTCGCGCTCGATGACGCATCGGCAGCATTCGTTACTTCGATCGTATATTCCACACAAGCGCCGGGAATCGGGGCCAGATTGGCGGTTGGGTTCTCCACACCATCAGCACAACTGATCGTGTTTCCTGGCAACTGTTCGCTGAGCACAACAACTGATTTTGATGCGCTCAACTGTGGCGCGGTCACTTTCAGGCGTGTCAGTGCGGTTGCTGTGGCATTAAACTCGGCGTCGATTGTTGGCGCTGTACCAACAAATGTCACATCATCGCCGGTCAGGGTCAGCCGCAAGGCGCGCAGCGCATCCAGATCGGCGGTCATGACCTGTTCGTCATCAATCTCTTCAAATATCGGGCGGAACAGATCGGGGGAGTCTTCATCGGCCCATTCAATCGCCAGCCCCTCGGGGGCGGCAAAGCTGAACGGGTCAAGCACCAACTCGGCCGCGACCTGCGCGCCAAGTTGCAGGTTCATGGCGGCGTCTTCGGTGGGGTTGTCCAGCGTGATGACGTAAAGCACCTGATCGCCGGGGGTGACGACACTTTCGTCCAGCGGGACAAGCAAGATGACAGGTTCGCCGTCCTCATCCAGAACCGGCTCGCCGGTATCGGTCAGTTCCAACTCCAGCGTATAGCCGGCAAGTGTGACCTGAACGCTTGTTGGCGGGTCTTCGGCGGGTATGTCGGTCTGGGCGGCCACATGAGAGGGGGTCAGAACAAGCGCAAGAATGCACGCACGCAGCCAGACGTGACTGCACGTGCCTAAATTGGGTCGCATCAATTAATCTCAATGCGGCAAAACACCCGCTAAATTGCAGGTTCGCGCGTACTGTTGTTACTTAGAAGTTTAAGTAAACCCCTAAGATATTGCAACAAGCAGCGCGGAGGTGCAGTAGTAAAGCTGCATCGCCGAGGCTACGATATGCACTTATTCTAATAATTCACAATTGAGCAAGGGCAAAGCAACTGTGATCCCAAAAGGGAGTATTTCTGTGGCGCGATGGACATAGCTAAGATGCGTAGTTTACAGCACTTTTTTGGCGCTTCTCGTTATGTCGACAGTCGCGCCGAAAATGGTCACAGCCGAGCCTGCGACCAGCTTTGCTGCCAATGATGTCGAGTTTCTCAACCTCATGGGCAATCTCGAAGGCCCGCGCGGCTTTGGAACAGTAACCGATTTTGCACCTGCCTTGCCTGCGCGCCCGCTGACCGAGATGACTTTGGCCGAGGTGCTGGTCTATCAGCGCGACATTAGGTGCGATAGGCACCATCTCGTCAGCGGTCGGGCGCTATCAGTTCATCTATCTGACCCTGCGCGATCTGGTCGAAACGCATGATATCTCGGACGCCTTGGTATTTGACGCCGAAGTTCAGACCTATCTGGCGCGGTTCCTGATGCATCAGTGCGGATTCTACGCGCGCGACACGCCCGTGCTGCAACTTGGCAATTGTCTGGCCTCTGTCTGGGCCGCGCTTCCACTGGTGAGTGGCCCGCTGCGGGGCGAGTCTGCCTATAGCGAAGACGGTATCAACAAGGCCTTTGTGGCGCCTGACGTCGTGATCGAGGTTTTGCGCAGCCGATTTGAATGGTGAGCGGCGCCGAAACCACATGACCTTAGCGCCAGTGTGATTTCGCGCGGCGTGTGGACAGCAGCAGGTTTGTCTCTGATGACATGACGCCATCAAGGTTACGGATATGGCTGAGGATTGCATCCAGTTCCGCAAGGGAATTGGCGGATAACTCCACAATCAGGTCCCAGCGGCCATTGGTTGAATGCACAGCTGTGACCAAGGCCATGCCCGACAAGCGCGCCATAATCCGCTCGCCGCCACGGCCTTCGATTCCGATCAGCATCATCGCGCGCACTGGCGCATCGGCGATATCGCCTCGTGTAATTGCGGTGAAGCCCAGAATTTCGCCCTGTTGGTGCAGGCGCGCAAGCCGGACACGCACGGTTGCACGGCTGACCCCAAGCTTTTCTGCCAATGTCATGACAGAGGCGCGCCCGTCGCGGCGCAACTCTGCGATCAGATTCTGATCCAGATCGTCCATACTGAAACCTATATGTGCCATAATGGTCAGTTAAGCCCCCAAAGTAGCAAAAAGTCCAGTTGCGATCTTCCCGATATGCGAACCATTGTGCCCAAAACAGGAGATAACAATGACCCGCCCCACTTTAATCGGTGCCCCGGTCGATAGCGGCCAACGCACAGCGGGGTGCCTGATGGGGCCTGCGGCCTACCGCGTCGCAGGTTTGGCCGAGGTGCTGGACGCGCTTGGAACACCAGCCTTGGACAGGGGCGATCTGGCCCTGCCCGCCGCATTGCCCGCGTGCACCCCGCACAACCCGGCAGTGGACCAGTTGCCCGCGACACTGGCCTGGACCGACCTTATCCGCACGGCGGTTGAGGCCGAATTGGCCGCCGACCGCCTGCCCATTGTGCTGGGCGGCGATCATGCCTTGGCGCTTGGCTCTGTCGCCGGGGCGGCGGCGCATGCGGCGCGGGTGGGGCGTCCGCTATTCCTGCTGTGGCTGGATGCGCATAGTGATTTCCACACAGTGCAAAGCACCAGTTCGGGCAATCTGCATGGCACGCCGGTTGCCTATGCCGCAGGGCGCGCGGGCTTTGCCCCGTTCCCCCCGTTTCCCGCCCCCGTTCCTGCCGACCACATTTGCCTGTTTGGCATCAGAAGCGTGGACCCCGCCGAGCATCGCGCGCTCGAAGCATGCGAGATTGCTGTAAACGACATGCGCGTTCTGGATGAGCAGGGCATATCCGCGCCCTTGCGCCGCTTCCTCGACAAGGTGCGTGTGGCGGGCGGGATGCTGCATGTCAGCCTTGATGTCGATTTTCTGGACCCCGGAATCGCGCCCGCCGTTGGCACGACCGTTCCCGGCGGTGCCACCTTTCGAGAGGCGCATCTGGTCTGCGAGATGATCCACGAGACCGGCTTGATGACCTCGCTCGATCTGGTCGAGTTAAACCCATACCTTGACGAGCGTGGCCGCACGGCGCGGCTGATGGTCGATCTGGTCGGCAGTCTGATGGGCCGCAAGGTGTTTGACCGACCCACCCGCAGCTTTACCTGAAGGAGTCACTGAATGACACTGCCCTCACGTCAGGCCCTTGTGCCCTTTGTCAGCGTCGAGAATATGATGCGCCTTGTCCTGCATGTCGGGATCGAGCAGATGATGGTCGAGTTAACGCACGCCATCGAAGCTGATTTCCGCCGCTGGCCCGCCTTTGACAAGACGCCCCGCGTTGCCAGCCATTCTGATATCGGTGTGATCGAATTGATGCCCACATCTGATGGGCAGCATTACGGTTTCAAATATGTGAATGGCCATCCGGGAAACATGCGGCAGGGCTTGCAGACGGTAACGGCCTTTGGGGTTCTGGCCGATGTGGCGACAGGCTACCCGCTGCTGCTGTCGGAAATGACCATTCTGACCGCATTGCGCACGGCGGCGACCAGTGCGATGGCCGCAAAGTGGCTTGCCCCCCGCGATGCGCGCGTGATGGCGATGATCGGAAATGGTGCGCAGGCCGAGTTTCAGGCGCTGGCGATGAAAGCGGTCTGCGGCATAGAGGAAGTGCGCCTGTATGATATCGACCCCGCCGCCACCCGAAAATGCGCAGCCAATCTGGCGGGACGGGGCTTGCGCGTGGTGTCCTGCGACACGGCCGAGCAGGCGGTGCTGGGCGCACAGATCATAACGACCTGCACCGCTGACAAGCAATATGCCACAATCCTGACCGACAATCTGGTGGGCGGCGGGGTTCATATTAACGCAGTTGGCGGCGACTGTCCGGGCAAGACAGAGTTGCACCGCGACATCCTGCTGCGCGCAGGCATCTTTGTCGAATATCCGCCCCAGACCCGGATCGAGGGTGAAATTCAAGCGCTGGACCCCGACCATCCGGTGACCGAGTTGTGGCAGGTGATCGCAGGCGAGGCCCCGGGCCGCACAGATGCAGGGCAGGTGACGCTGTTTGACAGTGTCGGCTTCGCAATCGAAGATTTCAGCGCGCTGCGCCATATCCTCAAACGTCTGGAAGGCACAGAGTTTTTCCTTGAACTGGACATGATCGCAGACCCCGACGACCCGCGCGATTTGTTCGGGATGATTATTCGATCCGAGGGGCATTAACGTCCAACATCCCCCCAAGGGTCAAAGCGTTCAGCGCATGGGCGGCAAATGGACAAGTGCGCGTTTAACTTTCCAGAAGGTGAGATATCGCCTTGCGATAGCGCGCGACAATCTGGTCGCGCGCGCGATGCCGCCCTTGCAGGACACAATGCCGCCCTGCCGACCAAAGATCGGTGATGACGGACGTGCGCGATGCAAAAACAAGGCCATCTAGCAAGTGCGACGGTGCTCGCGCACAAAGCGTGGGGTCAGTCCCGTCAATCCCGACAAGATCGGCCAGCCGCCCCACTGCAATTTCGCCACAGTCGCGCCCCAAGGCCTGCGCGCCACCGCGCGCGGCGCTGGTATACAGCGCCTGTCCGACGGACCCTTCGGCAGAGACCATCAGATTGCGCGCCTGATTTTGCAATCTTTGTGAATACTCCAACATGCGCAACTCCTGTACCCCAGAGATTGCGATGTTGGAATCCGTTCCAACCCCATATGTGCCGCCTGCCTTCAGATACGCGGGGCCGTTAAAGATACCGTCGCCAAGATTGGCCTCGGTAACCGGACACAGACCGGCGACCGCGCCGCTGCGTGCCAGCCCGATGGTTTCACCCTCTGTCATATGGGTCGCATGAATAACGCACCAGTCCGGGCCGACGGGTTGGGTGGATAACAACCACTCAATAGGGCGTTGCCCCAGCCAGTCGGTTATATCCGCCACCTCTTTTTGTTGTTCTGCGGCATGAATATGCACTGGCCCTTCCGTATGGCTGCTGAGCAGCGCTGACAGGTCGTCCGGGCTGGTCGCGCGCAGCGAATGCGGCGCAATGCCAAGGCGCATATCATCCGGCAGGGCGCGCAACCCCGCGCCCACCCGTTGCACCAGCGTTTGAAACCGCGTCACATCGTTTCCGAAACGCAACTGTCCGGCGTTCAGCGCTTGGCGTCCGGCACCGCCGTAGCTGTAAAGCACCGGCAGATGGGTCAGGCCGATACCCGTGTCCAACGCGGCGGCAAAGATGCGCTGCGACAATTCCGAAATATCGTCATAGGGCGCGCCGCCAGCTTGATGATGGACATAGTGAAACTCGGCCACACTCGCAAAGCCTGCTTCCTGCATCTCCATGAAGGCAAGGGCTGCAATGGCTTCCAGTTGGTCGGGCGTCAGATTGTCCATGAAGCGATACATCAACTTGCGCCATGTCCAGAAACTGTCCCGCCCCGCGTGCCGCGTTTCCGTCATGCCTGCCATGGCGCGTTGAAAGCTGTGACTGTGAAGGTTGGACAGCGCGGGCAACAGCACATCGACCCTGCTATCCTGCGGCATTGGCTTGGCACTGGGATGGAGTGCCTGAATGACCCCATGCTCGATTTCAATGCGCGTATTCTCCGCCCAACCCGATGCCAGCAAGGCAAGCTTTGCATGTATCATCTGAACATCCTGTATATTTGTATAGACATATACAGCAATAAAATGTACATGAAAAGCAGAATTACTTTCGGCCATGATAGCGGAGCGGAGGCACAATTTGCACGACACCCAGATATTCACTGATCTGAACGCGGCGACCCTGCGTGACGGGGCAAGCGCGTATGGCTGGATTGAAAACGCAGCCATCGTGGTGCGGGGCGGTCAGATTGCATGGGTCGGTGCGGCGCAAGACCTGCCGCACACATATCACGCTTGGCCGCGCCACAGCATGCAAGGGCGTCTTGTTACCCCCGGTCTGATAGATTGCCACACACATCTGGTGCATGGCGGCAACCGCGCGGTCGAGTTTGAGATGCGGCTGAATGGCGCCAGTTACGAAGATATCGCGCGGGCAGGGGGCGGCATCGTCTCGACCGTCAGCGCGACGCGCGCGGCGTTGCATTCGGACTTGTTGCAGGACGCGTTGCCACGCGTCGATGCCTTCATACGCGAAGGGATCACGACGGTGGAAATCAAGTCCGGCTATGGTCTGGATGTGGACACCGAATTGCGCATGTTGCGGGTCGCGCGGGATATCGCATTGCAGCGGCCAATTCGCGTGAAAACCAGCTTTCTGGGCGCACATGCCATACCGGCTGACTATGCAGGGCAGGCGGAGGCGTATCTGGATGACGTGTGTCTGCCCGCCTTGCGTGCGGCCCATGCCGAAGGGTTGGTTGATGCTGTCGATGGGTTCTGCGAAGGGATCGCCTTCTCGCCTGCGCAGATTGCGCGGGTCTTTGATGAGGCGCAGCGCCTTGGCTTGCCGGTCAAACTACATGCAGAACAACTCTCAAACCTTGGCGGCGCGCGCCTTGCAGCAGAGCGCCATGCAGTGTCGGCCGATCATCTGGAATATCTGGATGAGGGTGGCGTGCGTGCCATGGCGCTGGCCGGGACGGTTGCGGTTATTCTGCCGGGTGCGTTTTACACGCTGCGCGAAGAACATGCGCCACCCATTGCGCTGTTGCGCCAGCATGGCGTGCCAATGGCGTTGGCCACCGACCTGAATCCCGGCTCGTCGCCGATGAATTCGCTGCTGCTGGCGATGAATATGGGCTGCACGCTGTTTCGCATGACCCCGGAAGAGGCCTTGCGCGGGGTTACATGCCATGCCGCGCGTGCGCTTGGCCTGCACGATTGCGGCCAGCTTGCAGCCGGTATGCGCGCGGATCTGGCGGTCTGGGATGTCACCCACCCGGCAGAGCTGAGCTACCGCATTGGGTATAACCCGCTGCACACCCGCCTGTTTGGAGGGCTGTCATGACCCCACTGACCCTGACACCCGGTGAAGCGACCCTCGCCGATCTGGCCGACGTGTTCTGGAACGGTCGGGCCATCCAGCTTGACCCTGCCAGCCACGCGGGCATCGCGGCGGCGCGCGCGCAGGTTGTGGCCGCCGTGGCGGGCGATCAGCCCGTGTATGGAATCAACACCGGCTTTGGCAAACTCGCCTCGGTCAAGATCGCGGCGCAGGATACGGCTGCGCTACAGCGCAACCTGATCCTGTCGCATTGCTGCGGCGTGGGTGCGCCCATCCCTGTGGCGCAGGCGCGATTGATGATGGCGTTGAAGCTGTTGTCGCTGGGGCGCGGCGCGTCGGGCGTGCGGATGGCGGTGATTGAACTGCTTGAGCAGATGCTTGCCCGTGGCGTGACCCCCGTCATTCCGGTCAAAGGGTCTGTCGGCGCGTCGGGGGATCTTGCGCCGCTGGCCCATATGGCGGCTGTCATGATGGGCCATGGCGCGGCCTTGTTTGAGGGGCAGCGCTATGACGGCGGGCAGGCGCTGCGCCGCGCGGGTCTGGCCCCGCTGGAACTGGTGGCCAAGGAAGGGCTGGCGCTGATCAATGGCACGCAGTTTTCCACGGCCTTTGCGCTGTCCGGCCTGTTCGGGGCATGGCGCGCGATGCAAAGCGGGCTGGTTATCTCGGCCATGTCCACTGATGCGATCATGGGATCAACCGCACCGTTGCAGCCCGAGATTCACGCCTTGCGCGGCCAGCCCGGCCAGATCGAAGTTGCCGCCGGCCTGCGCGCGCTGCTGGAGGGCAGTGAGATCCGCGAAAGCCACCGCGATGATGACGCGCGGGTCCAAGACCCCTATTGCATCCGGTGCCAGCCGCAGGTCACGGGGGCCGCCCTCGATCTGCTGCGCATGGCCGCGCGCACCCTTCAAATCGAAGCCAATGCTGCAACAGACAACCCGTTGGTTCTGGCGGAAACAGGGCTGATCGTCTCGGGGGGGAATTTTCATGCCGAACCGGTGGGGTTTGCTGCGGATATGATCGCATTGGCGGTTGCGGAAATCGGTGCCATCGCACAGCGGCGTGTGGCGCTGATTGTCGATCCGGTCCTCAGCCATGATCTGCCCGCCTTTCTGACGCCGCATCCGGGCCTGAACTCTGGGTTGATGATTGCCGAGGTGACAACCGCTGCGCTGATGTCCGAGAACAAGCATCTGGCCAACCCCTGCGTGACCGACAGCACCCCCACAAGTGCCAATCAGGAAGATCACGTCAGCATGGCGGCGCATGGGGCGGTGCGGCTGGGCCAGATGGTTCGCAATCTAGAGTATATCCTTGGGGTCGAGTTGCTTTGTGCCGCGCAGGGTATCGAGTTTCGCGCACCGCTGCGCACCAGCCCGGCCTTGGCCGCAGTGTTGCATGATCTGCGCGCAAGCATCCCCAGCCTGCGCGAAGACCGCTATATGGCCCCCGATCTGGAACAGGCGGCCCATCTTGTCGGTAGCGTGCAGTTCGCGCTGGGCGCGGGCGTCCCCTTGCCAGAGTTGCACGCATGAACGCGGTCGAGGTTGCGCGCGGCGACGGCCCTGTCGTGCTGGCATTTCCGCATGCCGGCACACTCGTGCCAGATGCGGTCCACGCCGCGCTGAATGCGCGGGGACGGATTCTGGCGGATACGGATTGGCATATTGACAGGCTTTATGCCGGGTTGCGGGCGGATGTGACGACCGTGCGCGCTACATTCCACCGCTATGTGATCGACGCCAATCGTGACACTGCGGGGGGCGTGCTCTATCCCGGCCAGAACACGACCGGACTGATCCCGCTGACCGATTTTGACGGCCGCGATATTTGGCAGGCCCCGCCTGACGCGCGCGCTTTAGCAGAGCGGGTGGACAGATTTCATGCCCCATATCACAGGGCACTCAGGGCCGAGTTGGAGCGTGTTCACCGCCGTCACGGAGTGGCCTTGCTGTATGATTGCCATTCGATCCGGTCGCAGATTCCGTTCCTGTTCGAGGGGGTTTTGCCGGATTTCAACATAGGCACCAATGACGCCACCAGTTGCGATGCGCGGATCGCATCCGCAGTCGCGCATATCTGCGCAAACGCCGCAGGGTATAGCAGTGTCGTTAACGGGCGCTTCAAGGGCGGCTGGACAACCCGCCATTACGGCCAGCCCGCCCAAGGGCTGCATGCGGTGCAGATGGAACTGGCCCAAAGCAGCTATCTGACAACGCAGGCCCCGCCTTGGCGCTACGACGCGCAAAAAGCCGAAAAGCTGCGCGTCCACCTCAAAACCCTGCTCGACAGATTGACCGAACTGGCCCCGCAACTGAAAGGCATGACATGAGTGATCCGCGCAAGAATACCCGTGACATCTTTCCACCCACCGGCCCCGAATTGACCACTAAAAGCTGGATGACCGAAGCGCCCCTGCGGATGCTGATGAACAACCTGCATCCTGACGTGGCCGAGAATCCGCATGAATTGGTGGTCTATGGCGGTATCGGGCGGGCCGCGCGCACTTGGCAGGATTTTGATACTATCGTGGCCAGCCTGCGTGATCTGGACGAGGATCAGACCTTGCTGGTGCAATCGGGCAAACCCGTGGGCATATTTCGCACTCACAAGGATGCGCCGCGCGTGTTGATTGCCAATTCAAACCTCGTGCCGCATTGGGCGACATGGGATCATTTCAATGAACTCGACCGCAAGGGGCTGGCGATGTATGGCCAGATGACGGCGGGGTCATGGATATATATCGGCTCTCAGGGGATCGTGCAGGGCACCTATGAAACCTTTGTCGAGGCGGGGCGCCAGCATTATCAGGGCGATCTGACAGGCAAGTGGATTCTGACAGGCGGGTTGGGCGGCATGGGCGGGGCGCAGCCGCTTGCGGCGGTGATGGCCGGTGCCTGCTGTCTGGCTGTGGAATGCAACCCTGACAGCATCGCGTTTCGTCTGCGCACGCGCTATGTCGACGAACAGGCCGACACACTCGATGACGCGCTTGAGATGATCCGGCGCTGGACCGCAGCTGGCGAGGCCAAGTCGGTTGCCCTGCTGGGCAACGCGGCAGATGTGTTCCCCGAAATGGTGCGCCGCGGTGTGCGCCCCGACATCGTGACCGACCAGACCTCGGCGCATGATCCGGTGAATGGGTATCTGCCCCAAGGCTGGAGCATGGCCGAATGGCGCGCCAAGCGCGAAACTGACCCCAAAGCTGTGGAAAAGGCCGCGCGGGCCTCGATGAAAACCCATGTCGCGGCGATGGTCGATTTCTGGAATGCAGGTGTGCCAACGCTGGACTACGGCAATAACATCCGGCAAGTCGCGCTTGACGAAGGGTTGAAAGATGCCTTTGCCTTTCCGGGGTTCGTGCCTGCTTATATCCGCCCGCTGTTTTGCCGTGGTATTGGCCCGTTTCGCTGGGCGGCCCTGTCGGGCGACCCTGAGGACATTTACAAGACCGATGCCAAGGTTAAGGAACTGCTGCCCGATGACACCCATCTGCACACATGGCTGGACATGGCGCGGGATCGTATCGCGTTTCAGGGGTTGCCCGCGCGGATCTGCTGGGTGGGGCTGGGCGTGCGTGACAAGCTGGGCCTTGCCTTTAACGAGATGGTGCGCAACGGTGAGCTTGCCGCCCCCATCGTGATCGGGCGCGACCATCTGGACAGCGGCTCCGTTGCCAGCCCCAACCGTGAGACAGAGGCTATGCTGGACGGGTCAGATGCGGTCAGCGACTGGCCGTTGCTGAATGCGCTGCTGAACACCGCCTCTGGGGCAACATGGGTCAGCCTGCATCATGGCGGCGGCGTAGGCATGGGGTTTTCACAGCATTCCGGCATGGTCATTTGCTGCGATGGCTCGCATGAGGCCGATGCACGTATTGCGCGTGTGCTGTGGAACGACCCGGCCACAGGTGTGATGCGCCATGCGGATGCGGGGTATGATACCGCCCGTGACTGCGCGCGCGAACATGGGCTAAGGCTGCCCGGTATTCTGTGACCGATGCGGGGCATGTCGGGATTGGGCAGAGGGGTCAATACCGCGTGGTCATACGATACCCGCGATGATGGGTCATCCTGACAAAGGTTACTGCCCGCCCTTCCCACCAAGTCGAGCGTTCGACCTGAAACAACGCGTCCCCCTGCTGACAGTCCAGATACGCGGCCAGCGCGGGGTCGGCTTGCGCGGCCTGAAAGCTGATTTCAGCCGTCGAATAGGGCACCGCCGCGATCAGCCATTCATTGGGGCCAATATCTGAGAAAGTGGCCTGTTGGGCGTCAGGGGTGACGGCAAGGTTGATCCAGCGATCCTCGTGCTGGAAGGGCAGGCCATTTGCATAATGCATACAGACCAGATGCAGAACCTGTGCATCGTTTTGCAACTGCAAACGGGCGCGCAACCAGTCGGGGGCCGTGGTGACGGCGCTGCAGACCAAGCTATAGCGGTAATCCGAGCCTTGGTTTTCAATTTCATGTCGCACGATAGGAATGGAAAATCTGGCCTCGCGCACCGGTGCCATGCGCACGCGGCTGCCTGTTTTGCGCCGCCGTTCGATCAGGCCATCATCGGCCAGTTCCCGCATGGCCCGGTTCACGGTTGCGCGCGCGCAGCTGAATTGCTGCGCAATCTCGACCTCGTTTGGCAACAGGCTGCCGGGGGGCCAGTCGCCTTGGGTGATCTTGCCCAGAAGATGCGCCTTGATGTCGCGGTATGTGGCCGACATGCGCACTCCTTGCCGTACAGGTTTTGACCTTGCTGCACATGCTGGATGCAACGGGATTTATAAGTACAGACAATTCTGCATTAAATCCAGACAAATACCGGCAGAGCGCGCTGCCTGCTCTTTGAATGTAGGTCAGGTTGGCGGGAATTTCTGTTTAAACGCATATGGTAGAAATTAAGACAAAGAAAAGCGGTCGCCGCAACACAGACATGTTTGCAGCGACGCATTTTTGCAGTTGGCCCGCAGGCCAAATACCTACGTTACCGATAGGCTGGAGCGTTGGCACCCACCACTGTGCCCACAGCAGCACCACCAAGAATGGCGGCTGTCCGGCCAGAGCCTGACCCGATCTGAGTGCCCACGGCCGCACCAGTAAGTGCGCCTGTCGCCGCATTGATCTGCGGATCGTTCGTGCAGCCTGTCACAACGGCAAGTGATGCCGCGAACAGGGCCATAACTGATAACTTCTTCATCTGTGTGATTCCTATTTGTCAACTGAGTCAAGCATTCAACTAATTGCACTTCGCAAGCCGCGATTGAACTATTTTCTTCGTTACCCACCCATGTTTATCGTGCCGATACGCGCTTCTGCTTGGGTTTTCGGTGCAATTTCGGCACTCTGCGCGAAAATCCGCACCCTGACCTTGGGGGGGCGTGCGCGCAACGATCACATGCTCTTGCGTATATAGAACAGGGGCTTCACAGGAAATTACCCACGCAGCATTTGCATTCGGGGTATGCATACGCGCAAGCGTCAGCGCGGTTGAGCCGATATCCGCCCACATGCCCAAATCAGTGATGGGAAGTTTTATTGCATGGCGTCAGCCTTCGCGGTATGGCTGGCCAAGGTCCGATTGCCCTGTGCGAGGTCGCCGGGTGATGCGTGAGCCCACTTGCGGCGGTCCAGCCGTAAGCGGACCAATCTGATGGAACTAGTTGGCCATGCGCTGGTCACGTAAACAAGCAGGGGTTCTATGAACCGAATAATTTATATCGTCGGCCTTGTTGTCATTGTGCTGTTCGTCATGGGACTCTTGGGTCTGCGGTGACTGCGCTGGCGCTTGCGCCATCGGGCAGTTTGACGCACTGCGCCCCAACTCCGCCCCCCGAAGCCGACCCGATGCCAGCAGCGCGGGCGCTTGGGACCAGTTCGACACAACACGGAGCAGCGCAATGCGTACAGAGACATGGCCGGAAATGGCCCTGCTGGCAGGGCGGCTATTGATTTCGGTGCTGTTTGTGGGCGGGGCTGTTCAGAAAATCCTCTCACCGGCTGATGCACAAGCGTTGCTGGTTATGCAGGGGTTGTCTGTGGCGCTGATCTGGCCCGCGCTGATTTTCAACATGATAACGGGGCTGATGTTGGCGCTGGGGCTTTGGGTCCGGCCCGTTGCGTTGGCGTTGGCGGCGTATTGCGGGGTCACCAGCTTTTTCCATCTGATCCCGGATGACCCATGGCAAATGTCGATCTTTGTCAAGAACTGGTCCATCGCGGGCGGGTGCCTTGCGCTGGCTGTTGCGGGGTCCGGGCGCTGGGCCCTGCGGCCAGACCCGCCCATTGCCCGCTGGGGGCACTGAGCGCAAGCAAGGCTAATTTACGCGCATGGCTGCGACCCGGCGGGGGACGTGTTGCCGCCGCCCGCTTCACTGGTCATAACCCGCGACGATCAGATGCGCGCGCGCGCCCAGCTTTGATGGGCCATATCCCGGATCGCGGAAATCGCGTCGTCTTCCACAGGCACGGACAAGGGTGTTTTCAGCCCGTCATCGTGGAAAATATACAACCGAGAGGTAAACTGGTCGAAGGGCAACGACGCCTCGCCCAGACGTTCGCTATTTCCATGCGTGGACACCACAATGCCCAAGCCCCAATCCTGCCCGCTGTCATTGTTCGGGTTGAAGAAATAGACGCGCATTTCGCCTGCTTGATCCAATGCGACGCGAATGATCGTGATGGCATGCCACCCGACAAAAGCGCCCTGACTGTCAGTGACCGCTATGCCCGCAGGTTGCGGATGAACGACAGGTTCATTGCCGTTGTGCAGCGGGTGATAGGCCAGATGAAAATCGGCAATGAACTTATCGTAGTCATGCAGTTTGCCTGTCATGATATCGACTGCGATATGGAACTCTCGCCCGACCCACCAGCCATGCAGCTCTGGATTGATCCAGCGGTGCGGGTCTTCGCCCCTTGTGGCGACGCGCCGCCCCATCTCGGCATAGATGCGGTCGATATGGGGTACCAGCAAGACCGACACCGCGTCTGCGTCCAAGGGTGTGTGCAGTGCAAGGCCAGCAGGCAGCACCGCGGAATCCAGCGCCTCGCCCTCGAAATGCATGACGATGCGGTCATTTGCCGTAACCTGCGCCAGCATCCATAGCAGATAATCGGGATCATTCAGCGCCCAGATCGACAAGGCCCGCGCGGCTTGGCAGGTCGGGTTGTTCCCTTGACCGATGCCCAAAGGCTGGCCCAGCAGCGTCATCAACCCAGCCACCAATTGACTATGAGGTGTGACAGCATCGCCAAGCGCCGCACTTAGGCCCGCTTCACACTCGGGTGACATCGTGGCCCCCAAAAGCCGCCACAGCGAGGGCGCAATGGGCGGCGAATACAAGATGCCACGCTCCAGCATCAAGGAAATGCCCAGAATTGACTGCGCTGTGCCCGGATGCACCGCAACATCAATTAACTGTTGGACAAGGGGCTGATAACACCGAAGGCAATCCAGCCCTGTGCTGCTCAGGCCTAATGAGTCTGGCAGAAAATGCCCCTGCCCACTGTCAAGAATGAACCGCAGATAGGTCGCGTGATAGTCCGACACCAGTCCAGTGTCGTGCATCGCGCGTGCCATGCCTGAAGCTTCGGTCTGCAATGTGCCCGTATCGGCAGAGGCAAGGCGACTGCGATACACATCTAGGCCGGGGTCTTCACGACAGAGTTCCGTCGGGCCAAACAGCGCGCTTATCAGACGGTCAGCCCCCAGCCGGTTGTCGCTGGCGTTGAAACCCTGACTTTGCTGACCCAGCGCCAGTGCAATCTGCAAGACCATGGATTTGACATGACCTACCTGAATCGGCCTTTGCCGCAGGATGCGCCAGACTTCATCAACCAGCCTGCCCAAGATCCCTTCGGTACCCACAGCCTCCAGCAGGTGCTGAAGCAACTGGTCAACGAATGGGGTCAGTTCATGTTCTGACAGGCGCGAAGCCTCGTGGTGCGCGCCCAGTATCCGGTCAAGGTTCAGCGCCAGAACTTGCGTCAGAAAATGATGCGCATGTTCCATCGGCAGGCCCGGTTGCGAATGCTCGCCGCGCGCGACAGCAAGGAAGCGCAACAGGCTGATGCATTCCAGAACCACAAGCCGCATATCAGGGGATTTCAGCGCATTGCCGACCATACCGGGCACAAGGCCAGAGGGGGCAGCCCAATCCGTTCCGTCAAAAATACCCGCAGCGTCCAGCGCAACGGCGCGCGCTTCCAACTCTGCCAGCCCGCCGGGCTGCTTGAGCAACCGCTTGGCGGCATCCAGAACGCGGCCCTGATAGGTGAATTTCGCAGCGGGCGTTGCCCCGGCAAGCTGTCCCAGCATGTGATCGAAGCTGCGCGCGATCTGTTTGATCGGAGTGCCTTCGGAGGTCATTGTCATCGCTGTCATTCCTGTGACGCTATCGGGCGCGCCGGGTTACTGTTACAGATGTCGTCGCTTCGTCACAAGAATGCAAGCCAACGCGGCAGGCAGGTGGCAAAACATGCCATATTCTGCGTGCCGCGCCAAAGACTTCATCAGATGTAGTAGTCCAGCTCTTCCTGCGCCTTCAGCAAATCCCGCAATTGGTGCGGGTCTTCGCCGAAGAAATAGACCAGCCCCCAATGCGTGCCAAAGGCCGTTCGCTTGGTAACTGTCGATTCCACAGGTGCCGCCAATTCGTGGAATTCGAAATAGGGGTGGTTTTCTGTCTCTGGTGGAATCTGCAATTCGCTGACCACCCGCCTGCGGGGATAGACACCAAAACAGCCTGCATGGCCCAGTGCATCCTTGACGGGGGTGGGAAAGAAGGCGTCCAGCTCTTCTTGTGTGGCCTTGGGGTCGAAAGACAGCACCAAGGCCTGATAGGCGTTAAAGCCGTAGGCACGCTCCATCAACTCGAACGCGTTAAAGCCGGGCGGGCGATAGGCCACTTCACCGAAATACATCGTGCCATCATTTGTCACGAAATATTCGGGGTGGATAAATCCGAACTCGATATCGAACACGTCAATCAGCTTTTCGATCTGCTCGGTGATCTTGGCGCGGTACTTTTCCAACTCTGGCGTGGCGGGCACAAAGACTGAATAGCCCAGCGTCACATATTCCGAGATGTTCAGAAACTGGATCTTGCGATCCTTGATCCACGCCTCGACCGCGAATTCCCAACCGTCCAGATGCGACTCCAGAAGTGCGGGAAACTCGTCATCGGCAATCGCAGCCACATCATCGGGCGAGCGGATGACGCGGTGCCCAAGGCAGCCTGCCTTGTCAAACGCCTTGAAGTGGATCGGGTCATTCGGGTCGCCATCCAGCTTCAGAAGTGTCTGGTTTACGCGTTTCAGGAACCGGATCACATCGGTCTGATCCATCGCTTCCTCAAAAATACCGACACGAATGCCACCAAGCTGCGCGCGTCGCTTCATCAGCGACTTGTCGCGGAACAGCATCGACTGGCCCAGCAGGCGGGGATTTTTCAGCAATACAGAATTGACCGCCCCGGCCCATTCGACAGTTTCCTCGAACAGCGGTATGGCGACGTCAACGCCCATATCATTGAGGGTGGTCGCAAGCTCGTGAGAGCGGTCATTCAAACGCTCGAAATCCCAGCTGACATAGGGAATGCCGTGTTGGGTGGCATACTCCTCTGCCCATTTTGGCGCAACGATGACATAGCGGCGATCAAACTTCTCCAGCGCATCTATACACCGAAGGCTCCAGCCAAGAATTGCGATGTAGCCTTTGTTCGGATCTTTCGTCTGCATTATTTCCCCTTCAGAATAAACTCAAAGCGTTACAGTTCTAGCTTGCTGTGTCGCAAGTTGAAATGCTTCGCACATACAACTATCATAGATGTAAGATGATTGATACCGCATGCTATGAATTTAAAATATAAGCACGATTATTTCGAGTGGGTACGTGTGTGCGACACAATCTAACGAAATTTTGCTTTATTTATCTAACTAAAATAAATTCCCTGAAATACGCGCCTTAGCAGTCATCCCGATATGGATGATAGGACCATGTCGCATATCTCTTGTCGCGGCAAACGCCGGCATGCTGTGGCGTCACTCGCCAGATGTTCAGGACAGGGATGAAGCAGAACGATGGGCGCGAGTCGGCGCAGGTGCGTGGATCGGAAGGGTTGCCGCGCTGGCGTCTGCGGACAGGCCGCAATCGAACAGAACATCCGATCCCAACCCGAAAACCCGTGTGTCTGGCCGGATGCAATCGGCAAGTTTCAGTTGCGGAATTTTTGTGGTCAGCGACGCAGGGCCAGCCCCGATCAGAAGCGGCGCTACAGCAACTTGCAGCCGCGTCAGCAACCCCGCTTCCAGAAACCCCGCAATGGTAATGCCCCCGCCTTCGATCAGCAGGCTGGACAATCCGGCCTTTTGCAGGGCTGAAAGAATATCGCGCGGGCGGAATATGCCGTCGACAAGCGGCAGTCTTATGACTTCGACCCCAGCGATGCGGGGGCGCTCGACAGCCTGAACCACCAGACGCCGCGCACCATCCGCGCGCAGGGCAGGGGCATCATCGGGCAACCGGCCCTTTGGGTCTATCACGATCCGCGCCGGATTCGGACCGCTGCACAAGCGCACGGTCAGGCGCGAATTGTCATGCAGGGCAGTTCCCACACCAATCACCACACCATCGACCAGCGCGCGCAACCGGTGCAGATGGGCCAGACCATCCGGCCCTGACACATCGCGCGCATCGCCTGACACGGTAGCGACGCGCCCGTCCAGCGATTGTCCGATCTGGGCCACGACCATTGGTGTCAGATCGCGCCGCGCCAACGGACCATAAAGCGCCAGCGCCCCCTTTTCCCCCTCAGACCACGCGCCACAACACGCGCATGCGTGCCCCGACCTGACCGCCAGAACCCGATCCCAGACTTGGCGGGTAACAGTTACGCTATGCATTTCTGTTGTCCTTTCCTGTCGGTCACGTTGTGCGCAGTTCAATGTCAGGTGGCAGGGCAAGCAAGTCACGATGCCCGATGCGGCACTGCGCCTGTGCGAGTTGTGCGATTCTTCGCTCGTGCCAGCTTGCGGCTTTTGCTTCTCCGGCCTCGGTTGCGGCACCGGCTATGCCCGCCAGCAATTCACGCTGAAGCGTGGCCTCACTCGGGCCAAGCTGCCAAGGACTTTCCGCTTGCAAGACGCGAAAACCGGCAGCGGCAAATATCTCGGCAATGGCCTCTGCTGCATCGGGGCCAAGGGCCGGGCCGAACCCTTTATCCCCGCGTTGGTCTTGGTTGAACGCAAGCGTCACGTCGGCGTCTGCCGGATCATCCGGTGACCAACGCATCATCCCGTCATAGTTCAAGGCCGCATAAAACGGCAGCGCATGGCGGGCCAGAAGATCGGCAAGGGACGTGACCCAGTCGCGCGCGCACAGATCAAGCAGCGCCGAGGCCGTCACCAGACTGGCCCCGTCCAGCGGCAGTTTGTGCAGATCGCGCAGATCAAGCTGATGGGTCGTCACACCGGCTTTGGCCCCTGCCGTCGCCTGTTCCAGCAGAGAGGCATCATTGTCGACCAGCCGCCACTTGGCCACCCGTTTGAGGGGGGCGTCAAATGCTCGGATTGTTGATCCGGTGCCGCACCCAAGATCGACGATCACCGGCTCTGGACCCGCGGCGTGCGCCGCCGCCAATAAAAGCGCGCTGTCACGTGCCGCGTGATCGGCGGGTTCGCGCAAGGCCAGCCATGTCGCTGAAAATCCCATGGGTTCAGATCTCTGCCTCAAACCAGCCGCGGGCCAGATGGCTTTCATGCAGCGTGATGCGCAGCCGCTTCACGCGACCGGAATCCTTCAGATCGCCCGCACGGACCCTGTCCGCCATTTCACGAAAGATGTGGCCGGACAAAAACTCTGTGGTGGTGAAAACCCCCTTGAACTGCGCGACCTCATCCAGATTTTTGTAGCGCAGCGGCTCTAACACTTGCGCCAAGGCTTCGGTCGCCAAACCAATATCCACGACCAACCCGTATTCGTCGATGTCATCGGCGAAAAAGGCCGCATCAACAGTGAAGGTCGCGCCATGCATACCTTGTGCAGGGCCGAAAAGCGGCGAGGGGAACGAGTGGGCGATCATGATATGGTCACGGACTTCGACGGCGTACATGGTAACTCCTGTTGTGAGGTTCTGCGCTACGGGTAGCGGATGCGGTGACACAAGGTTTCTGGTGCTGCGAGGATTTCGGCGTAGACATCTGGCAGCGCGGCAAAATCCGTCTCGCCGGAAATCAGCGCATCGAAGCGGGGGTCACATAGCAACGCCAAGGCCTTGGACATTCGGCGGGCATAGCCCCAACGCGGCAGGCGGTGGGCGGGCAAATTTCCGACTTGAGAGCTGATAAGGCGCAGGCGGCGGCTGTGAAATGCACGCCCAAGCGGCACAGATACCGACCTGTCGCCATGCCAGCTTGCCTCTACCACTGTGGCATTCATCCCGGCGATGGACAGGGCCAGACTCAGCCCCGCTTCCGACGCACTGGTATGGATCACCACATCGCATTCCTGCGGCGCGTCTTCAGGCATTGCAAAGGGCAGGCCCAAAGCGCGCGCCAATGTGGCGCGGGCGGGGTTGATATCGACCAGCGTGACATCAGCGCCCGGCATTCGGGCCAAAAGGGACGCGACAAGTGCCCCAACCACGCCCGCCCCGATCACGGCGATCCGGTCGCCAGCACTTGCACCGCTGTCCCACACCACATTCAGCGCCGTTTCCATATTCGCGGCCAGAACCGCGCGGTGCGGTGGCAACGCCTCGGGCAGCAGGGTCAGAGAGTCCTGTGGCAATCGGTAATGGGTCTGATGCGGGAAGAGGGCGAAGACGTGGCGCCCAGCCCGCGCCCCTTCTGTAACTTCGCCCACGCTGCAATAGCCATATTTCACGGGAAACGGAAACGCCCCTTCCATGCCGGCGGCGCGCATTCGGTCATGTTCGGATACCGGCACTTGCCCCTTGCAGACCAGACGTTCAGTCCCGCGGCTGATGCCGGAATACAGCGCCTTGATCGCAACCCCTGTTCCCGTGTCTGCGGGGCGGATCTCGGCCCTGTCAGGGGCCACACACCAAAGGGCCAAGGCAGTCATTTCAACACATGTCCCGATTTTGCGACTTTGGTTGCCAGATAATGGGCGTTCTGGGCGGTCTGTCCAACCACAAGCGGCACCCGCTCCACCACAGTGATCCCCTGATCGCGCAAGATCGCCACCTTGGCAGGATTGTTCGTCAGCAACCGCACCGATGTGATCCCCAACTGCTTGAGCAGCGCCGAGCCGTTGCGGAAATCGCGCTCATCATCGTCAAATCCCAGATGGTGATTGGCCTCGACCGTGTCAAAGCCGTGGTCCTGTAGGGCATAGGCGCGCATCTTGTTGGCCATGCCGATGCCGCGCCCCTCCTGATTGAGGTACAGCAGCACCCCGCCGCCAGCCTTGGCCATTGCGGTACAGGCAGATTGCAATTGCGGGCCGCAATCGCATTTCAGACTGCCAAGCACATCGCCGGTAAAGCAGGCCGAATGCAGGCGGACAAGAACCGGGCGCGACGGGTCCGGGGTGCCAATCTCGATGGCGTAATGCTCGATGCTGCCGTCATTGGGGCGAAACACATGCACACGCCCGGCCTGATGCGCAGCCATCGGAAGTGCTGCGGTCGAGACGGGGCGTTGAAACCGCGCGGCGGCCAGTTCCGACAAGACTTCGGCGGCATCAATCACGCACAGGCCATGCTGCACCGCTTCCGCCAGCCCGTCTTGCAACGGCAAAATAAGGGCTGCGGGCAAAAGCTGCGCCGATTTGGCCAGTGCAATGGCGGCGCGATGAATTGCACCCCCCTCAAACGCCTTGGGACTGTGTGCGCCCGCGCCATTCGGCGCAACCTGCGCGGCACTCAGGGCGGGATCTGCCATCGCGCTGATCGCGGCCAGATTGGCGTCGGCGGGCAAGGTCATGCCCAGAACCTTCGCCTTTGGCAGACCTTCCAACCCCAGCATTGCCATGCGGTGCCGTGTCAGCGCGATTTGCGGTTTGCGCTCTGACGTGGTGACAGCGGCATACCTTTCGGGGGTCAGCATTTCGACCGCGATCACCATTGCGGCGTCGGGACCATTGGTCAGCACGACCGGCACGCCAAGGCGCAGATCACCTTTGACCCGCATCACACGTTCAATCACATGCGGTGCAAAAGCAGAGATCGCAGGGGCTTCGGCCACGCGGCCGGGTGTCACTGCATTCATGAGATTACCAAGTCTTCAAACATCGGGTGGGACATAGCGTTACATCACGACAGGCAAGTCCGGCCTTGGTGTTTTCAGACATGTGGCGCGCCTCACGCGAACTTTCGCCGGTTGGGACTCGACCTTGGTTCAGACGCTCTAAGTAGTCAGACTTGCGTTATTTTGCGATAAGACGAGAGGAGAGCGGCTGTGGGCCTGACAGTATGGATGGGCCTTTTGCGGTCCTTGGTGATTTATCACAATCCGGTGACACGTGCGCCGCTGCGCCGTTTCTACCGTGATCTGCTGCGTCCGGGCGACCTTGCCTTTGATATTGGCGCGCATGTCGGAACGCGGGCAAGGGCCATGCGGGCCGCGGGGGCGCGTGTAGTGGCGCTGGAACCGCAAGCGCCCTTCTCTGGCTTTCTGCGCCTGACGCTGCCGCGCGATATCCGGCTGGTCGAGGCGGCTGCGGGGGCTGCGGAAGCCTTGGCGCAGATGGCGGTGTCATCCCGCCACCCGACGGTTTCATCGCTGAAATCAGGGTTTTCGGAAACGGCAGGTGCCGCGCCCGGTTTCGAGCATGTCCGCTGGGACAGTGTGCAACAGGTGCAGGTTACGACACTGGACAAATTGATCGCGGAAGAAGGGTTGCCCCGCTACATCAAAATCGACGTTGAAGGGTTCGAGTTGGAGGTGTTGTCCGGCCTCAGCCAGCCGGTTGAGATGCTTTCGGTCGAGTACCTTCCCGGTCTGCCGGACCTGACTTTCTCGGTGATCGACCGCTTGCTGGAACTGGGACCATACCGCTTCAATCCGGTGCGCGGCGAATCTGGTGCGTTTTTGTGGGACGACTGGCGCGATGCTGCCACGACAAAAGATTGGCTTCGCAGCCTGCCCAGTGATGCTGTTTCAGGCGATCTCTACGCCAGATTGCCGGATTGACCCCGCAGCACAAGGGCAAATTCCTCGAACAGTGCGGGTGCTGCGGTCAGGACGGTGCCAGATAATTCAGGGCGATCCGCGGGGTCCAGCGCGGCGATGGTGGCGCCCGCCTCGCGCAGGATTACCAACCCTGCCGCTATGTCCCATTGTTGCAAGCGGCGTTCCCAGAAACCGTCAAGCCGCCCCGCCGCGACATAAGCCAGATCCAGCGCAGCCGCCCCCATGCGCCGGACACCTGCGCAATGCGGCATGAGGCGCGCGATGTCGGCGGCATGATCGTCGATATGGTCCATGCCGCCAAAAGGAATGCCGGTTCCGAACAGGGCCGCCGAAAGTGTAGGGGGTGCTGCCAGTTGTAGCGGCTGGTCATTCAGAAACGCACCGCCGCCAAGCCGGGCCGAGAATGTCTCGGCCTTGACCGGATCATGGATCACACCGATGCGGCGCGCGCCATCCACCTCTAGCGCGACGGACACAGCCCAATGCGGAATGCCACGCAGAAAATTGGTGGTGCCGTCCAGCGGATCAACGATCCAGCGGCGGCGGGATGCTACGACCTCAGCAGTTTCTTCGCCCAGCCAGCCATCAGTGGGGCACGCCCCCAGCAGCAGGTTGCGCAGGCAGGTTTCAGCCTCCAGATCGGCCTGTGACACAAAATCCCCCGCGCGTTTGGTTGAGATGGTCAGATCGCCCCGCCTTGTCCAGTGGCGCATCAGTCCTGCACCTGCGGTTTCCGCGGCGCGCATGGCCAATGCCAGATCGGCGGTATCTTGTGCATGATTGGTCATTTCTGAAATCCAGTTTCATTTCTGTAGCGCCACCCAACTGCTACGCCCCGCGATGAAGCGGATGTAACGCAGCAAATCACAACGGCAAATGCAGCATGGCAGGACCGCGCGACGCCTGTCAGCACGGCCTTGCGATATGTGCGCGGCGGCCATATTCCAAAAGTTTATGCGACATCTGTGCAACTGTCGCAGGGGTGCTGCTCAGACCTCCAGAACCGCATTGATGGCGCGCCGCCAGCGGGCGGTGCGCTCCAGCCGTTGCGTGTCATCCATCTGGGCGGTGAACTGGCG
>LFIK01000871.1_pt1 | contig 23134 bp, 19 predicted proteins | sample 643401 | NCBI WGS metagenome assembly LFIK01 (sample SAMN03777447, study PRJNA286221) | soda lake metagenome | biome: soda lake; feature: Kulunda steppe; material: water; isolation source: sample T5-Br brine of Lake Tanatar-5 | place: Russia: Kulunda steppe | collected 2010-07
GCTTCGGGATGTTCGTTGCTGATCATCAGCACCCGTGCGCCCTTGGCCAGGATGGCGGGCAATTCCGGCGCGTGCAAAAGCCCTTCGACCGTCAGATCGGCGACCAGGACGCTGTCGGCCAACGCCGTCACCACTGGCGCCAAACCGCCAAGCGCCTGACTGGCGCCGGTCGACCGGACGGGCACCGGCGCCGAAGGAGGCGGTGTCGGCACCACAACGTGAAACGCCCGCGCACCCATTCTGAGAAGAGCCAGTTCGGCGAGATGAACGTTCAGATCACGGGATTGGGTTTCCGAGAGAATGGCGACGGAATCGCCCCGGCGGACCGCGCATTGCCCGAATACTGCTGCAAACGCGTCGATCCACACCGCTTCGATACGGTCGTTGAGCATCGCCGGAATCCCTGCCTATCTCGGTTCGAACGTCGCGCATCAAAAAACCCTAGTTGACAAACTATCAGAAATATAATTCCATGAAAAGTCATAATTTCAGACCTCATGGAATTCGCCGAGTCCCAGGTGCTGTATTGAGTGGTCTAAACTGGGGAGGGTCTCGATGGCAGGAGCCGCCGCCGCGATGACGACAAAAGCCGCCAGCCGTTCGGTGTACGGCCCCTCGAATGATGGTCAGCCGTCCGCGGCGGCCGATAGCCGGGCGCTCAGATCGGCGCTCGGGCGGTTCACGACCGGCGTCACCATCGTCACCGCCATCGGCACCCGAGACCGGCCCGTGGGCGTGACCGCCAACAGCTTCGCAAGCGTGTCGCTCGATCCGCCGCTGGTTTCCTGGAGTCTGGCTCGGGAATCGCCCAATCTGGCGACCTTCCGCGATGGCGGCCGGTTTGCGGTCAATGTTCTGTCGGCGGATCAACAATCATTGTCGACCCGCTTCGCCCGCCCGATCGAGGATAAATTCGCCGATGTTCCCTGGCGAACCGAAACCACCGGCTGCCCTATCCTGCCGGATGCCCTCGCCTGGTTCGACTGCCGGGTCTTCGACGCCCATGAGGCCGGCGATCACGTGATCTTTGTCGGCCGGGTTTTGGCGTTCCGCGAGCAGGACGGCACGCCGTTGGTCTTCTTCGGCGGGCGCTACGGCGTTCCGGACCAATCCCCGCCGGGTGCAAGCAAACGTGGCTCGAGCGATGAATGACGTTGCAAAGACCGATGTCGGCTTGGCGCCGCCGCCGAACCTGACGGATGACCCGGCCTATGGCGGCAACGATCGATTCATCGACGACTATTTGTCCTATCTCTTGTCTCACGCCGCCCATTTGGTCGCGCGGGAATTCCACGCCCATGTGGAATCCATGGGCTTCTCGGTTCCGGTATGGCGTGTATTGGCGACATTGTCCGATGGCGACGGCATGCCCGTGGGCGATCTGGCAAGGATCACTCTTTACAAGCAGCCGACACTGACACGCATCATCGATCGACTCGAATCCGATGGAATCGTGCGTCGTGCGGCCGACAGCGAAGACCGGCGCCGGGTTCTGGTCTATATCACCGACAAGGGGCGATCACTGGTTTCACGCCTGCTCCAAGACGCCAAGAACCACGAATCCGCCATCCTGCAAGGGTATACCGACCAGGAAATCGCTTTGTTGAAACAGGCACTGCGAACGCTGATATATCGGTCGGCCTAGCAGAGAGTGTTGGCCCTCATTCATGCTTGGGCTTCGGCTCGACATCGGTTGCCCCCTTCCCTGGTGGTCCGACCACCGGCGAGCGGCTGAGTGTGTTGTTCGCCTCGACCAGACGGCGCAACATCGCCATCAGCAACTGCCGCTCATCATCCGAAAGCGGGTCCAGAAAACGGCTCTGAGACCGGTCGACGGCGGTGGCCAAGCGGCTTAGCAAATCTGCACCGTCGGGCTTCAGGAAAAGCTGGCGTGTGCGGCGATCCGACGGGCTCAAACGGCGCTCGACATAGCCTTTATGTTCAAGCCGGTCGATGACGCCGCCGATGGTCGACCGGTCGAACGCGATGGCGCGCGACAGTCCTGCCTGATCAATGCCCGGCCGTGCCCGGATCGCCACCATGGCCGCATATTGGACGGGCGTCAGGGTCTGGCCGTCGACCTCGTCGAGAAAGATCGAAATCGCGATCTGATGCAGTCGGCGGATCAAATGCCCCGGTCTGGCCAACAGATCGTCGATATCGTCAGGCGGTCGGCCGCCATTGCCGATCGTCGTCAATCGATCGCCCCCATTCCTGTTCATTGTCGACAAGCGTCTGGTTCGTTATCGCTACTCGATAGTAAATGCGCCGACACGTCAAGAAAACGACGTCTGTCTGCAACGATACACTTCTTTCGGATCGCTTGTCATTCACCGGGGTTTCCGTACTATCGAATTCAATCCGAAGGTATCCGTGGCCCGCACCATCTTTGCAGCGGGTCGCGAGGCCGAAACGCCGACAAATAGGGATGGGCATTGCCGTGACACGGCCAACGATACTCGTGGCGGCATTGCTGCTGGGCTGCGGCCCGGCAATCGCCGAGCCCGGGCGTCTTTTCGTCTATAGTTGGCCCGGCTATTTGCCCGAACCGGTTATGGCGCAATTCGAGGCCGAACACGGCATCGAGATTGTGCTGGATGTATTTGTGTCGAACGACGAGTTGGTCGGATCGCTTCGGCGCGGCGATCGTCGATTCGATATCGCCATGCCATCGGACAGCGTTATGCCGCGGCTGATCGAAGAGTCGCTGGTCATGGCGTTCGACGCCACCGGGCTGCCCAATTTCCGGCGTGTCATCCCGCCCCACGACGCCCCGCCATTCGATCCTGAGCGCCTGCATTCGATACCCTATCTGTGGGGCACCACCGGCATCGCATATAATAGCGAATCCATCCCCAATCCGGTCGGCGAAAGCTGGTCTCTGGCCTTCACGCGCGAGAGCGGCATGACGCCGGTCGCACTGACGAATGATGCCGGCGATATCACCGCCTCGGCCGCCTATTTTCTGGGTTTGGATCCGTGCGAAAATGATCCGGCGGACTGGCAGACGATCCAGGACACAATTGCTGGGACCCAAACGCCGCCGGCCATCTTCGACGCGGCCGCGATCGCAGACGGCTTGGCCGGCGGCGATTTCGACATCGCGGTTGTCTGGAGCGGGACCGCCCACAGTGCCTGGCTTCTGCAGCCTTCGATCGGATTTCTCAGACCGATAGAGGGCGCGGCGCTATGGTCGGACAATGTGGTCATTCCCCATACGGCGGAGAACGCCGACGGCGCCCGCGCCTTTATGAATTTCTTGATGCGGCCGGACGTCGCCGCCGCCATCACCAACGAAATCGGCTATATGAATGCGATCGACGGCGCGTCAGCGTTTCTTGACGATTCAATTCTGCGATCACCAGCCGTGACCATACCCGCTGACCATACCGATCGGCTTCACTGGTCATCGCTTTGTCCCGATGACGTCTATGCGCTGCGTGTCCGCACCTGGAATGGCATTCGCGCGGCAACACGCTAACCAAGCCACCCTCTGATCGTCCCGACAACGGTCGGAACGATCAGAGGGAAGATGAGACCGGTCAACGATATCAGTTTTGGGAACCGGCGTTTTCCTCTGCTTCGTCCGGCATATCGGCAGCAGCTTCATCAGAGTCGCCGCTCGCCTCCATGGCGCTGCCGTTACCAGCCCGAGCACCTAGGATTTCGTCATAGAAGTTGACGATTGTCTGATGCCACGCCGAATCCTCTGCATCCGGGAATTCACCTTCGGCAAAACTCGGCGCATTGTCGAGATCGTCGCGGCTGATCGCCAGCATGAGAACCATACCTTCCAATGGATGGTCCTGCATCGACTCACCGCCGGTCGTGGCACCCTGATCACCGCGAGCTTCAGTCCGAATTTCCGTGCCGTCCGCGCTGTGAGCGGTTTCGAAGGCTTCGCGAATCAACATATCCGGCGGTAGAACGGCTTCTTCGTCATAATCGACATGCGGCATGTCGCGAAGCTGATCGGCCGTCATCGGCAGAATGAATCGGTCGTTCTCGGCATCAACGATGAATTGCTGAGCCCGTATGGCCACGTCGGTTTCGCCGATCCCCAGGAAACCGCCGACACCCAAGATGAAATGAACACCTTGATTCAAAACGGCCACTTCGGAAACCGACGTAATCGACTCGCCGTCCTCGGCAACGACCGACGTTCCAACGACGTCATTGACCGTCAGCCTGGCCAGCTCTTCATCAATATCGGTTTGCTGCACTTGACCGGAATCGTTGGCCTGTTCCGCCGATTGGCTGTCGGCCGACTGCTCATCGCCGTCGTCAGCCTGCCCCTCTCCGGACAGGGCCGCCAACAGGTCCTGCCGCTCCACCAAACGCAGCGCATCTGCCGGGATTGGATAATAAGATGATCCCTGCCCGTTCCGGGCTTCGGCGGTGTCGCTTTCACCATCGACGTCGCTTTCTTCTCCATTGCCGCTTGTTAATGCCCCCTGGTTCCAACCTTCGGCGGTGTTGTTTTCACGCTCAACGTCGGTTTCTTCTGCATCGCCGCTTGATTCGGTCATCTGGTCGGTCGTGCCGGTTCCAGTTTCCAGAAGTGTATAGAGGAGAGTCGATTCACCAAAATCGATAACGAAATCAGCAACTCTTCCAATATCCTGACCCCTGCGGTCAACAACATCCAGCGACTTGAAGACTTCAGCTCGAATAACGACGTCTATCGGATGCGATGTAATTTCTGAATAAATATCTTGTCCGTTATGATCATCAGCAATCGCCATAGTTGGAATTACAATTATTAAAGCACTTGTTTTAAGCAAAAATGATATTTGTTTGCGTTTCATATTTCCCTCCATGGCAGATATCAATGGCCATTTAAGAAATGGCCGTGAGGGTAATATAACGCTTGAGAAGTTCCAACGTTCCATGTCGTTAACAATTTTTTAATACATTCTTTTTCAGAAACATTTTAGGTTAATTGGCATCGACTGGGTCATTCAGGGCAAACGCCTGGCAGCCAAGACGGCATCTCGGTGTCTCGGTGTCTCGGTGTCTCGGTGTCTCGAATTAGATGGAGGGATCCGTTACGGATATCACATTGGCAAAAAAACCCTTAAAGGTAGAATTTTCGATTCCCTGAACGGTACGGGTAGTCTAGTATTAGGAGAAAATACGGGCTTGGTGAACGATCTGAAGCTGCCATGGGGCAATTCCGGCATGCAGGGACGGTTAAGCACAGCGGCCCACTGGAATGCACTGACCCTTCACTCTCTTCGAAACGGTCTTGCATACTCAGCTTGGGCAACTCATCGGGAGGGCGCGAACGGCGCCATTCCACGGCCAAATCAGGCCAGCCCTCCAGGATTCGGGGGGTCCGCAGGTAATGGGCCGGATCCCCGGCGCTACCGGTTTTCACCATCGCTGCCTTTTGGCCGGGCACGCATGATCGACCATGCGCCGGCCGGGCGGCCGCTAAATGTCGGTGTGTTCATCCCTTTGTCCGGTGCAGCCGGAATCTGGGGGCCCTCCTGCCAACGTTGTGCCGACTTGGCCGTAAACGAAATCAACAGCAATGGGGGCGTCGGCGGGCGGCCGCTGGTCATGTCGGTCGTCGATGCCGGCCGGGCGCCGGAAGACGTCGCTGCGGCGGCCCAGGCAATGTTGGATGAGGATCGGTTGGATGCGATTGTCGGCATGCATATCAGCGCCGTTCGGATCGCCTTGGTCGCGGCACTCAGGCAACGCATCCCCTATATCTACACGCCTCTCTACGAGGGGGGCGAAACGGCCGAAGGTGTTTTCCCGATCGGCGAAACGCCCAATCAACAGGTGAAGCCAGCCATCGGATGGCTCAGAAAGGCATTCAAGACGGAAAAATGGGCCCTGATCGGCAACGACTATGTTTGGCCCCATGTGTCCCATCGCGCCGCGCGCCGATACATTGGCGAGACCGCGGGACGGGTTGTCGACGAGCATTTCGTCGCCCTCGGGCAGGAGGATTTTTCGTCTTCGATTCACCGAATCGCGAAGGCGGGACCGGATGCCGTCATGGTCAGTCTGGTCGGACAGGATCTCGTTCATTTCAATCGGCAATTCGTGGCCCTTGGGCTCGACCGAAGAATCAAGCGCTTTTGCCCGGCGCTCGAGGAAAACGTCCTATTAGGACTGCTGCCCGAGGCCGGCGCCCATCTTTACACCAGCGGCGCCTATTTCGGCAGCCTGCAGTCCAAGCCGAACATCGCGTTCTCGACCCAGTATTTTCGTCGGTTTTCCAATAACGCACCGGTTTTGAATAGGTTCAGCGCCCTTTGCTATGAGGGAGTGCGGCTCTATGCCGGCATGGTGAGCGCGGCGGGCACACCCTCGCTTGCCGCCCTTAGCGCCATCGCCGAGGGGTTCACCTTCGACGGCCCGCGAGGACGGCGCCAACTCGTCGGCAATCATGTGACGACACCAATCTACATCGCCAGGGTCGAAGATCAGATGCTGAAGCCGATCCACGGATTGCCGAATCAAGCACCCGGCATTTAGGGTCGGGGCATTTAGGGTCGGGGCATTTAGGGTCGGGCAATTATTGAGACTGGCCGTCTTTTCCTGGTCATCAGGTTTATGCCGCCTTCCGGCTCGGACCAGACAGTTCGTCCAAACCGTCTGGCCCGGTTCGGCATCATGCCATGGTTCGCGTCCAGTCAGCCGACACCTCAAGCGCGGCCGCAATGCGATAGACGCTTTCCTCGTCCCAATGCCGTCCGACGATCATGGCGCCCACAGGCAACCCATCCGCCATGGCGCAGGGCACCGACATCGCCGGATGGCCCGTCACATTGAAAGGGGCGGTATTGGTGATCATTTCAAAAGCCCGCTGGATGATCTCCGGCGTGGCGGCATCGGCGCCCGGCAAAGGGGTGGCGGTCATCGGCAAGGTCGGCAGCAACAGGACGTCGACTTCGCCACGCAGAACCGCATCATAGGCCAGCCTCAGCCGGCGGGAAAGGTTTTGCGCCTTTGCATAAAGCCGGCCCTGATGAGCATCGGCCATATGGGCACCGACGAGCATCGACAGTTTGACGGTATCCGGCAATTCGTCAGCCCGCAGGCGCCAGCGGCTATGCGCATCGGCCAGCGAAACCGGATAATAGCCCCGCCAATTGGTCCCACAGGCATTGCCCGTCATCATGACATCGACCAGTCCTTCCAGGATGATCGGTGTCCAGATCGCCAGTCCGTCCCGATGCATTGGGACCGATACGGACCGCACGGCCGCGCCCTGCCCTTCGAGCCGGCGGGCGGCTTCGCGCACCCCTTCATCGACGGCAGCCTCGCTGTTGTCATGGCCAAAACCTTCGGCCAGGACGCCGATGGTCAGTCCTTCCGCCCCCTTGGATGCCGCCCCCCTAGAAACGGCCTTGGCATAGCTGCCGGTCCGAGGGGCATATTGGCGCGGGTCAAGCCCATCTTCCCCGGCTACAACCTCGAGCAGCAGCGCATTGTCGGCAACGGTGCGGGTCATCGGCCCGGTATGGTCCACCGTCATTTCGATCGGCATGATGCCTGTATACGGCACAAGCCCATAAGTCGGCTTCATACCGCAGATGCCCGAAAAGGCCGACGGCATGCGAATCGAGCCGCCCTGATCGCCGCCGATCGCCATATCAACCTCGCCGGCCGCGACCAGCGCGCCGCAACCACTGGACGACCCGCCCGCGCTGTAACCGTGCCGATGGGGATTGTGAACCGGACCGGTTGCGCTGGTATGACTGCCGCCCGAAAGGCAGAAGAATTCTGACGTCGCCTTTCCTGCGATCTCGCCACCGGCATCGAGAATCCGGGTGACGACGGTCGCATCCGCCTCGGGGATATAGCCCTCCAATGTCGACGAGCCATTGGCCATCGGCAGGCCGGCGACCATGACATTGTCTTTGATTGCCAGACGTTTGCCCGATAGCGGACCCGAATCGGCCCCCTTGATCGTCGACTTCACGGCCCAGGCGTTCAACGGATTGTCCGATGCCGGGGGTCGGCTGCCAGCCATGCGGGGATATCGGGTGGCCGGAATTTCGTCGACCAGACCGTCGACGATGCGATAGGCGGCGATATTCGGTGCCATCAACGCACGGTAAGTTTCCAGATCCTGCTCGGAAAGCGAAAAACCGAACTGTTCCGAAATCTCGGACAGACGACGACGGGTTGGAAGCGGTAGGGGCATGGCCAATAACCCATTCAGAATTATGAGATGAGAGCGTTTTCTGCATCAAGCCGTGCAGATCGATCTGCGTATTGCAACTTTTGCTTGTATCACCTAATAGAAACTATGCGAAAAAAAATTTTTTGTTTCAAAATATCGAAAAATCCGACGGCCGGCCGTCGCTCAGTTCAAGCCCTCATGTCAGGGCATCGTCCTGCCGAGCAAAATTTGCGCAAGCCCTATGGTTGTCGCAGGACCGCAAAGTCCTGCAACGATGGGAACGGTCAGACTATGAGACGTGGATGAGGTCTTGAAACGCGCGCTACGAAACCGGAGTCGATTTGATCAAATCGGACGCCAAGTCGGCTTGGTGAGTCGATAAAGGCCTTGATGCCAGTCCATCGTCCTGGATAGCCCCCGTTCTGACCGGATCAGGTCTGATGGGGTCGCCCGAGACCGCATCAAGGCTTTCGGCGGCAACAGTCAATTCACCCAACAAAGTCATTAATTGGCGCGCCTTGTCAGCGCCCAATGCATCAAAAAGCCGCTGCTGTTTTTGAACGACCAGACCATGGAGCTTGTCGCCGACCGCCCGACCCTTGTCGGAAAGAAAGATCACAACCTTTCGCCGATCGCCCGGATCGGTGGCGCGATAGATGAAGGCCTGCCCGACCATGCGATCCGTAACGCGGGTCAGTGTCGGCAAAGTCAGCAAGGCCGCCTCCGCCAAATCGCCCATCGTCCATCCATTGCCGTCGGACAGAACACGCAAGATACGCCATTGTTCGATCGAAACGCCCTCTTCACGAAGGATTCCATCGAGACCCGCAGACGCCTGACGGTCCGCCTGGGCGAGAAGATAGGTGAGGTAGCGGGTCATGGGTTGATCAACATCGTGCACGAGTCGACACCTTCGAAATTGCCAATAGTTACCGAGCCTGCCCGGAATGCGCTTGCCCCGGCTTGGTATAGTATCAGGCGAAAATGCTGACCAGTCAAACGATCTATAGCTGCCGCACCAATGAATCTAAGGGCACCAGACGTGCAAAATTCCCACTGGACTTGCCACTGGACGCCGCAACCGTCAGAGGCTAGGTCACCGCCATTGCCCGGATCGATCGTCAGAGGCCGCTATGAGTCCCGCATCCCGCTCCAACCCGTTCGACCCTCAAATCCGGCCGGCCCCGAAACTCGAACCCGCCATGAATCGGTGGGCCGAACCCGGGATCGTCTTGGCCGTAATCATCGTCGTCGGGACGATCGTGCGAATCGTCAACGCCGCCTCGATCGGTTTGGGGGTCGACGAATCATATGTCTCTACCATTTCGCGCCCGTTCAGCCTCAGCTATTTCGATCATCCGCCGCTACACTACTGGATGATCGGCGCCATCACGAGCCTGACCGGCTCGGATCACCCGGTGGTGATTCGGCTTCCCTTTATCCTGCTTTTCGCCGCCACGACATGGCTCATGTATCGCTTGACGGCCCAGATTTTTGACCCTTGGGCCGGTGTGGCCGCCGCGCTGCTGGTCAACCTGTCCGCCGTCTTTTCCCTAACCACGGGCGGCTGGGCCCTGCCCGACGGCCCATTGATGGCGGCGCAGCTCGCCGCCGCCGTGGTTCTCGCCAATATCCTGTTCGGGCCGGACGGCGGCCTCAAAACACAGTCTTCGACCATCGACCGGCGGCTGACTGCTTGGTCGCTGGCGGGCCTTTTGGGCGGCCTTGCGTTGCTCAGCAAATATCACGGGGTTTTTCTTTTCGCCGGTGTCCTGGTCTTTCTGGCGACCCATCGCGCTTCCCGGCATTGGCTTGGCACGCCGGGGCCCTGGCTTGGGGCGTTGATCGCGGCCATTATCGCCAGTCCGGCGCTGATCTGGAACATTCAGCACGATTTCGTGTCGATCGCGTTCCAGGGCGGGCGCGGCGCGCCGGGCGACGATCTGCGTCCGGACCGCATCCTGTCAAACATCGCCGGGCAGTCCGCCTGGATTCTGCCATGGATATTCATTCCGTTGGCCTGGGTGTTTGCGCGGGCTCTTTGGACCGGTCCGCGCGATCCCCGCCAATGGTTTCTGGTCTGCCTGGGCGCAGGCCCGATTCTGGTTTTCACCATCGTCGTCATGTGGGGCTCGCGCGGCCTGTTTCACTGGCAGGCGCCGGGCTGGCTCATGATATTCCCGCTATTGGGGGCCGTCGTCGCCGACCGTTTGAGAGCCGGCAGCCGTTTGGTCCGGTATTGGCTGGCGGCAAGCGCCGGTCTATTGGCCGTCCTGACCGTCGTACTGGTCACCCATACGGCGTCCGGATGGATGCGCGGCATCCTGCCGGAAACCGCCTCCGACCCGACCGTCGAAGCGCTGACTTGGTCTGACCTTCGCGTCGCTCTCGATGATGCCGGACTGCTCGAGGATGACGAGATTTTCATCGTGGCGCTTCATTGGCTGGAAGGCGGCAAGATCGGTCAGGCGCTCGGCCCCGATATCCCGGTCGTTTGCTTCTGCCATGACCCGCGCCACTTCGCCTTTGCCGCCGATCCGGCAGACTTCGAAGGACAAAATGCCGTCATTGTCGGACGGCGCGACACCATCGACCGGCATGCCGACCCCATCGTCGAGCGGTTCGCCGATGCCGATGCCCGCCGGGATATCGCCGTCTATCGGGGCGGCCGGCCCGAGGTATTGCTGGCTTTCATCCCCGTCTTCGATCTGATAGAGCCTTTCCGCCTTCCCTATCCCGACCGACCCACTCCCTGAGCCCCATGGACGCTGACGCAAAAGCCACCGATCATTCGTCGGAATCCGCCCCGTTGGTCCGGGCGCCGGAACTGACCGTGGTCATTCCCACGTTCAACGAGCGCGAGAATGTCGACCCGTTGATCGACAAGTTGCGCTTAGCGCTTGCCGGCATCGAATGGGAAGCGATCTTCGTCGATGACGACTCGCCCGATGGCACGGCCGCGCATGTGATCGAACGGGCACGATTCGACGCCCGCATTCGCTGCATCCGGCGCATCGACCGGCGCGGCCTGTCATCGGCATGTATCGACGGGGTACTCGCCAGCACCGCGCCGTATTTCGCGATCATCGACGGCGATATGCAGCATGATGAAACGCTGTTGCCGTCGATGCTGACCCGCATCAAGCAGGAGAGTTTGGACATCGTTATCGGCAGCCGCTATGTCGCCGGCGGCGGGACCGGCGAATGGGCCGGCCACCGAATCGCCATCAGCCGGTTCGCCAACGCCCTCAGCCGCCTCGTTACGCGCGTTCGGCTGACCGACCCGATGAGCGGCTTTTTCCTGATGCGCCGCGATGCTTTCGACCGGGCCGCGCCGTATCTTTCCGGCCAGGGTTTCAAGATCCTGCTTGACCTGTTCGCCTCGTCCCCACGGCCGCTTGGCTTCGCCGAACTGCCTTATACGTTTCGCAGCCGGACCTTCGGCGAGAGCAAGCTCGACGCCCAGGTGGTCTGGGATTTCCTGATGCTGCTGCTGGACAAGACGGTCGGGCGTCTGATCCCGGTCCGCTTTGCCCTGTTCGCCACGGTCGGCGGCATCGGGGTCGGCGTGCATCTGATCGTACTCGGCACCGCACTGGCAAGCGGGCTTGGCTTCACCGTCTCGCAAACCCTGGCCATGCTCGTGTCGATGACCGGGAATTTTCTGCTCAACAACCTGATCACGTTTCGCGACCGCCGGCTAAAGGGATGGTCGATCATCCGGGGTTTGCTGTCGTTTTATATCGTGTGCAGCATCGGCGCGGTCGCCAATGTGGGGGTCGCCACGGTCATCTACGAGGGCGATGTCATCTGGTGGGCCGCAGGAATCGCAGGCGCTGTCGTCGGCGCCGTATGGAACTATGCCGCCTCGGCCCTTTTTACATGGCGGGCGCGCTGATCGGCGCCCTTTTGATTTCGAACATTATCACGGCCGACACCCGATATAGCCGAATCCATACCCCGGTAGGTGCCATTGACCGCCACGCCATAGAAGGCCGCTTCCGGGCGCTGCCAGGGCATTGGTTCCGGCAAGCAGTCCGTCGGGAACGGTCAACGGATCCGGCCCCAGGTTGAAAACACAATCGATGGCATCGGCGCCTTCACCCCGCCGAAAAGCCAGCAGCGGCTCGTCACTCGGCCGAAAGTCGATCGACCCGCGCTTTAGCGCCGGCTGTCCGCGCCGCCAGGCCAGGAACTGCCGCACGATGTTCAGGACCGACGCCGCCTCGGCATCCTGTCGATCGACCGCGCGGGCGGCATGGCGCGGATCGATCGGCAGCCAGGTATCGGCCGCGCCCGGCGGAGAAAAACCGGCATGCGGCGCCTCGGCCGACCACGGCATGGGCGTACGCCCGCCGTCACGGCCGATCAGATCGGGCCAGAATTCCCGCGCTTCGGGGTCGCAAAGCCGTTCGAACGGCACATCGGCGTTCGGCAATCCCAGCTCTTCACCCTGATAAATGAACGCCGTCCCGCGCAAACTGGTCAAGGCCGCGATCAACACCACCGCCAATGCCGGATCGGGATCCCGCCCGCCCCATCGAGACGCCGCCCGCGGCACATCATGGTTGGAAAACGCCCAAGACGGCCAAGCCGTTGGCGAGGCCCGAAGGGCCGTCTCGACTGTTTCGCGAATGAAGCCGGCGCTGCCCTCGGATTTCAGCAGAACGAAGCTATAGGCGGTATGAAACCGATCCGGCCCGTCGACATACTCCACCATCCGTTCGACCGGATGATCGCTGACGATCTCGGCAACAGAAAACCGATCGGGTTCGCGGTCGAGCAGCTGGCGAAACCGCCGGACAAAGCCGAGATTTTCAGGCTGTGACCGATTATGACGCATCCACTGCATATCGCAGGGCTTGGCCGCGGCTGGCTCAGCATGGTCAGGGCCCCGCGGCGGATTGTCGCGCAATTCAGCGTCATGCACGAACATATTGGCGACATCCAGCCGAAACCCGTCGACGCCCCGGTCGAGCCAGAATCGCGCGACATCCAGGATCGCATCCTGCACCGCCGGGTTGTGAAAATTCAAATCGGGCTGTTGGGGCAGAAAATTATGAAGGTAATACTGCCGACGCCGCGGCTCCCATTGCCAAGCCGATCCGCCGAACAGAGAGAGCCAGTTGTTCGGCGGCGTCCCATCCGGCTTCGGGTCAGCCCAAACATACCAGTCCGCCTTGGCGTTTCGTTTGTCGGCGCGGCTTTCCCGGAACCAGTCATGCTGGTCCGAGGTATGGGAATAGACCTGATCGATGACGACCTTCAGCCCGAGATCATGGGCCCTGGCGACCAGGGCATCGAAATCGGCCAACGCGCCGAGCGCCGGATCGACACCGCAATAATCGCTGACATCGTAGCCATGGTCCCTGCCGGGCGACGGAAAGAACGGCGACAACCAGATCGCGTCGACCCCTAGCGAGGCCACGTGGTCAAGGCCGCGGCGCACCCCTTCAAGATCGCCAATTCCGGTCCCGGAGGTGTCCATGAAGCTGCGCGGATATATCTGATAGATGACCGCACCGCGCCACCACTCGTTCATGATGGTCCTTTCGAAATATGGCGCCTGCTCTATGGCACCGGTCGCCTTTGCGCTAGTGTATCAGGGAAATCGTATGGCATACCCGGCCCTATCGAAACCTCGGAAACCGCCCACGACAAGGCGAAATCCAACATCAAGGATACCATTCCATGACAGGCAAGATCGACGCCCGCCTCGCCGAAAAAGGCATCACCCTTCCGGCGGCCTCGTCCCCGGCCGCCAACTACATCCCGAGCGTCCGGACCGGCAATCTCTTGTTCATCTCCGGTCAGGTGCCGATGCTGGACGGCAAAATTACCCATGCCGGCAAAGTGGGCGAGACCTATTCCATTGACGAGGGGTATCAGGCAGCTCGGGTTTGTGCTTTGAACATCGTCGCTCAAGCCAAGGCCGCGTTGGGCGACCTGGACCAGGTTGTGCGCGTGGTCAAGCTGCTCGGATTCGTCAATGGCGTTCCGACCTTTCCCGATGCCCCCAAGGTGATCAACGGCGCCTCGGATCTGATGGTCGAGGTGTTCGACGAGGCCGGCCGTCATGCGCGCTCTGCCGTGACCGTCGCCTCGCTTCCGATGGGGGTCGCGGTCGAAGTCGAAGCGATCCTCGAAATCGCCTAAAATCACGGAGGTGTCGATCAGCATGGATCTAGAACCCGGCAATCTGGACGTTCGTGCGGTTCCATCGATCGACACCATCCAAGCGGATGATTGGAACCGCTGTGCCGGCACCTCGAATCCCTTTGTCCGTCACGCCTTTCTGAAGGCACTGGAAGACTCCGGCTGCGTCGGCCGCGAAGCGGGTTGGCTGCCGCACCATCTGATGGTCACTGACGCCCATGGAGCCGTGGTCGGCTGCGCGCCGCTCTATCTGAAGGGGCACAGCTATGGCGAGTATGTTTTCGATCACGGTTGGGCGGCGGCGTTCGAGAGGGCCGGCGGCGCCTATTACCCAAAACTGCAATCGGCTGTGCCTTTTACGCCCGTGACGGGCCCCCGATTGCTGGTTCCGACCGATACCGCCGACCACGCAAACGTCGCCGACGCCATGATCAACGCGATGGCGGCGCTTTGCCGCCAAAACGGCCTTTCATCGGTCCATGTGACCTTCCCGACCGAAGCCGAGTGGGAGCGGTTCAGGCGCGGGGACTGGCTGCAGCGCCTTGGCCAGCAATACCATTGGTTCAATCACGGCTATGCCGATTTCGATGGCTTCTTGAATTCGCTCACCAGCCGCCGCCGCAAGCAGATCCGGCGCGAGCGGCGCGAGGTCGCCGATGCCGGGGTTCGTATGCATGTTCTGACCGGCGACGACCTGAAACCGCAGCATTGGGATGCTTTCCATCGGTTCTACGAGGACACGGGCTCACGCAAATGGGGGATTCCTTATCTAAATCGGAATTTCTTTGGTTTGCTGGGTGAAACAATGGCCGACGACGTGGTGCTGATCATGGCCGAGCATGACGGCCGATACGTGGCTGGCGCTTTGAACCTGCGCGGCGCAGACACGTTATTCGGCCGCAACTGGGGCTGCGACACCCATATTCCGTTCCTGCACTTCGAGGTCTGCTACTATCAGGCGATCGCCTTTGCCATCGATCACGGTTTGACAAAGGTCGAAGCGGGCGCCCAGGGCGAACACAAGATTCAACGCGGCTACGTGCCGGTTCGCACTTTCAGCGCCCACTATATTTCGCATCAGGGCCTGCGCCGGGCGGTTGGCAATTTCGTCGAGCAGGAAGCCGCCCATATCGCCGAAGACATGGAAGACTTGGCCGGGCTGGCGCCCTACAAGAACGTACTTTCGCGGTCAACGGCACAGAAAAACAATCAATAGGGGATTCGGTCTTCCTTCTCGATCCACTCGGCGAACACGGCATTAGCCTCGTCACGCAGCAACGTGACCATTGGCACCGAACGATCGGCCGGATCCAGGGCCAGTTCCCGATAGATATGAGCGTCATCGAAACCGGCCGCCGCAGCGTCGTCGCGATGGGCGGCAAAGACAATCCGGTCGACCCGCGCCCAATAGGCCGCTGACAAGCACATCGGGCAGGGTTCGCACGAGGTGTAAAGCACCGACCCAGCCAACGAGAAATCGCCAACGGCTTGGCAGGCTCGGCGGATCGACACAACCTCCGCATGGGCGGTTGGGTCGTTGCTCGATGTGACCTGATTGGACCCTTCGGCCAGCACGGCACCGTCACGAACGATCAACGCGCCGAACGGCCCGCCCTGATCGGCGGCCATACCTTCGCGCGACAACGAGATCGCACGGCGAAGCCACCGGCGGTCATCGCCGGTGGCGTCTTCCGTGCTCCGATCCGTTGATCGACCCGGCGCCTGAGTTGCCGCAGACGTATCGGTCATCCGTCGACCAGGGCTGGCTCTTGCCGGGCGCCGCCGTCTTTCGGGGCATCGGGAAATTCGAACGCCAACCCTTCGCCGTCCTTGCGAACCCGCACCAGACCGCCATTCACCAGCCGCCCGAACAAAAGTTCGTTCGCCAGCGGCTTCTTGATGTGCTCTTGGATGACGCGGCCGAGCGGGCGGGCCCCGTAGGACGGGTCATATCCCTTGGTGCCCAGCCATTTCCGGGCCTCGTCGGTCAATTCGATCGAGACCCGGCGGTCGGCCAATTGGGTTTCAAGCTGGATGATGAATTTATCGACGACGGAATCGATGACCTCTTCGCTCAGATGGCCGAACGGCACGATGGCGTCGAGCCGGTTACGGAATTCGGGGCTGAATGTTCGATTGATCGCCTCGGTATCCTCGCCCACCCTGTTGGTACGCTCGAACCCAATGGCCGGCTTGGCAATGTTCACGGCGCCCGCATTGGTGGTCATGATCAGAATGACATTCCGGAAATCGACGCTCTTGCCGTTGTGATCGGTCAGTTTGCCGTGATCCATGATCTGGAGAAGAACGTTGTAGACGTCCGGATGCGCTTTTTCGATCTCGTCCAGCAGCAAGACGCAATGCGGATGCTGGTCGATGGCATCGGTCAGCAATCCACCCTGGTCGAACCCGACATAGCCGGGCGGCGCCCCAATCAGACGGCTGATCGAATGACGTTCCATATATTCCGACATATCGAATCGGCGCAATTCGATGCCCATGATCCGGGCGAGCTGCCGTGCCACTTCGGTCTTCCCGACGCCCGTCGGCCCGGAAAACAGATAGTTGCCGATCGGCTTGTCCGGTTCGCGCAGCCCGGCACGGGACAGTTTGATCGCACTCGCCAAGGCTTCGATTGCCGTATCCTGACCGAATACCAAGGTCTTTAGATCGCGCTCGATCGTCTGAAGGATCGCCTTGTCGTCGCGGCTGACATTCTTAGGCGGAATACGGGCGATTTTCGAAATCACCATCTCCACGTCGCGCACACCGATGGTCTTTTTGCGTTTTGACGGAGCGACCAGCATCTGTGCCGCGCCAACCTCGTCAATGACGTCGATCGCTTTGTCGGGCAGTTTGCGGTCGCCGATATACCGCGCCGACAATTCAACTGCCAGACGAATGGCATCGTTGGTATACCGCACGCTGTGATGCTTTTCGTAATAGGGCTTGAGACCGCGCAGGATCTTGACGGCATCTTCGATTGACGGCTCGCCGACATCGATCTTCTGAAAGCGGCGGACCAGCGCCCGGTCTTTCTCGAAATAGTTGCGGTATTCCTTGTAGGTCGTCGACCCGATACACCGCAGCGAGCCCGATGCCAAAGCCGGCTTGAGCAGGTTGGAGGCATCCATTGCCCCGCCTGAGGTCGCGCCAGCGCCGATGACCGTGTGAATCTCATCGATGAACAGAACCGAGTTCTCAACGGTCTCCAACTCGGCCAGGACTGCCTTCAGCCGTTCCTCGAAATCGCCGCGATACCGGGTACCGGCCAGCAGCGTTCCCATATCGAGGGCAAAGATCGTGGCGTCATTGAGCACGTCCGGCACATCACCGTCGACGATCCGCTTTGCAAGACCTTCGGCGATCGCGGTCTTGCCGACCCCGGGATCACCGACATAAAGCGGATTGTTCTTGGATCGGCGGCACAGGATCTGGATCGTGCGTTCGATCTCCTGCTCGCGGCCGATCAGCGGGTCGATTTTGCCGTTCGCCGCCTTTATGTTCAGATTGACGCAATAGGCCTGAAGCGCTTCGTTGCTCTTCTTGCCCCCCTTTTCGCCGGCAGGCTCTTCATCCGTTCCAGACACGCGCGCACCCTCCGCCGATGAACCCCGATGCGGGGCCTTGGCAATCCCATGCGAGATATAATTGACGGCATCGAACCGCGTCATGTCCTGCTCCTGCAGGAAATAGACCGCGTGACTTTCGCGTTCCGAGAAAAGGGCGACCAGAACATTCGCTCCGGTCACCTCTTCACGGCCGCTCGACTGCACATGAATGGCCGCGCGCTGCAGCACACGCTGAAATCCGGCCGTTGGTTTTGCATCATCAAGGCGGGTCGTCACCAAATTCGACAATTCGTTGTCGATATACGCGGTGACATCCTTTCGCAGGCGATCGATGTCGACCCCGCACGCCTTCATTACGGCAAGCGCGTCCTGATCCTCCGATAACGCCATCAGCAGATGTTCCAATGTGGCGTATTCGTGGCGACGATCATTGGCGTAGCCCAGTGCCCGATGAAGGGTCTGCTCGAGATTTCTTGAGAGCATTAAGCTGTCGTCCTCGCTGGTATCGTCGTCATCGATCGACAACCTCACTCTTTCTCCAGAATGCACTGGAGCGGATGTTGATGTTGTCGCGCGAAATCCATGACCTGGGTGACCTTCGTTTCCGCAACCTCGAAAGTGAACACGCCGCAAAGTCCGACACCACGGTGGTGGACATGCAGCATTATGCGCGTTGCCTCTTCCCGGGACATCGAGAAAAAGCGTTCCAATACGTGAACGACGAATTCCATAGGCGTAAAATCATCGTTCAACATCAAGACCTTGTACATCGAAGGCTTCTTGGTCTCCGGCCGCTTCTGAACGACAATACCGGCGCCGCTGCCCTCGTCACCGTCTTTGTCCGGGTCGCTCATGGCTCTTTGGTGCCTTAATTTGGTCCTCTCGAAAGCCCCTAGCAGGGGGGCGGTTCATTCATCACTCTCTAAAGCGCATTCCCGATGGTAGCATCAAGTCTACTAACGAATCATATGTTACCGCGACCGGTTTCGGGAAGGGCTTGAAAACATCGCTCGCTATCCCAGTTCGTTGCCCCGGGGATGAAACGGGCCGAATTCGCTGTAGGCCCGTCGATCGAACAGTCCCCATGATGATACGGCATCGACAACGTTCTGCAATCCCCGTTTGGCTTTTGCCCCTGATTCCAAGGCCGGCATATACAGGCAGTGGCCGCTCGCCGGGCCAAAAGGCGTATCATATTCATTTGGCCGATCAATTAGGACACCCCACGGCAAAAGGGCGGGCGCGACAGCACATCGCACCCGCCCCAATATCAGGCGTTATGTCTCGGATGGGTCAGATGGTTGGACCAGATGGCTGGCCCGAACCACTTGCCCAGTCGACTATGCGGCCAGGGGCTTGCCGGCCTTTTCCATGGCGGCGTTCACGCGGCTGTTGAGCGGCGACATCGCCTCGTTGGCTGCCTTCAAGCTCAGCTCGGACATCCGGGTCATCTCAGAGACCATGGTATCAAAGCTGGTCTTGGCATGGGCCGACTGGAGGTCGACGATCTCTGACAGCGAAGACGCCGTCATGATCGCCTTTGTGGTATGGATGCTTTGATCGATCAGCGTCTGAGAGGTGCCAAACCAGATCTTGGCAACATCTTCGGCACCCTTGATCAGAGCGGTATGGGCATCGGACCACGCCTTCAGCGTTTCCTGACCATTCTGCGACGCTTCCGTCCATCCCTTGGTCAACTGCTCGCTTGACTTGGCGACATGATCCTTGGCGGTATCAAGAGACTCGTCGAGGCTCTTGGTGTAGGCTTCCTGCGTGGTCCGCATCGCGGTTTCCATGTTTTCTTTTGTCAGCGCCACTGTCTCTTCAACCGCTTTTGCCGTTTCCGCCGATTTGGCTTCAGCCTTGGCCGCCAAGTTCTTGACGGCGTCTGTCGTGGTCGTGGCCGCGTTATCCGACGACGACTTGGTCTCGGCCTGCTGGTCTTGGGTCGAAGCGGTGGTCGACGTTTTCTTGGACGTACTCATAATGGGCATCCTTCAAGCTGTGGCGTTCAGCACCGTTTTCCGGGCTCTCGCCGGGGACTGTCTCCGGGATTGTCCCCAGGAGGCTAACGCGGGTGGCAAAGGGATCGTGGCCCGGCATCATCGGGAACGCTTTCCCAAGCTGCCAGATCACGGTGCCCTGCGCGAAAACAGTCAGACAAAATATTGCGTTGCACAAACCAGCATATGGCAATCGAGCCCAGGCATGTCAAGAATTTTTGTGCAGTGCAGCATGGCCGGCTTTCGGCCGGCCCGAGAAATGCCGAGATTTGGGTTTAATCGGTGTTCGCGGGAAATTAACCGATCACCTTCATTAATGTGATACATCGGAAGTGCCGACCGCTGGCAAGGCGTGCCAAACTGAAACGAAGCCAAGTCGAAACCGGGAATTTATGCCAATGACCTATTGCCTCAGCATTCGGGTGCGCGATGGCCTCGTGGCTCTTGCCGACGGGCGGGTCACCAGCGGCAGCACGATCGCGGCCGCGCATAAGATCGTGCTCATGGGCGAAGGCGCGAATCGCTTTTTCATCATGACCTCCGGTCTGCGCAGCGTTCGCGACAAGGCGCTGGCCTATCTTCGCCGGCGGATGGCCGAGCAACCCTCGACCTTCACCACGATGCTCGCCGCCGCAGATCAATTTTCCGCAATTCTTCGCGATGTGTCCCGTGAGGACAAAATGGCGCTCGAAGAGTCCAAGCTGATCTTCAATCTTCACGCATTGATCGGCGGACAACTCCGAGACGACCCACATCCGACTGTCTTTCTGGTCTATCCGCAGGGCAACTGGATCGAAATCGACGAACGGTCCTCGTATTTGTCGATTGGCGCAACGGCCTATGGCAAGCCGATCCTCGACCGCGCTCTATCCCACCGCACCGACCTGGCCCATGCGTTGAAGCTGGCCTATCTAAGCTTCGACTCGACCCGAACCAGTTCAACGGATGTCGGATATCCCATCGATATCCTGACTTATGAAGCCGCCACACGAACATGGCGCGAAGCACAGTTCGACTACGAGGACCTTATTGAACAGCGCCAATGGTGGAACGAAAACATCACCGCTTTGGCCGCACGCTTGCCGGACGCCCCTCTGTCACGACAGCTATTGCCAACATCCTCGACCCGATTGTCGGTGGTCGCAGATCCGGACAAACCCTAATCCCGGACGCTAAATCCCCTTTGGAACCTCCCAGGCCGCCAATCGCCGCCAAGCCAATCGCACCCTTGAATCTTGGGCTCGGCTGCAGTCCGGCAACCCGTCTGCTTAACCAGTTCGGGCAAACGGGCTCTGTCCCGGCCGAATTTCATTGTATTTCAACCACTGCGAAAGGATTAATCGCTAGACAGGCATAATCGCAAAAGCTTAATCTGCGTTTTAGGACGCCGCGCCATTTTCGCGTCGGATCATGGAGTTAGAGGGCAAAGCTCATGGAATGTCGCAAGCGCTTGCCAAACAGGGTGCCTTCCTTGCCATTCCCGGCCACGACCACCCTGTCGACAGCAATCACGGGCCTGCGCGCCCAATTCGGATCGACCCGCCACCCGTTCAGCCGATTCCGGCGCATCTTTGCCTGCTTCATCATCGCCTTTACCGTCGTCATGGCCCAGATCGTCATGGCGCAGAATCCGGCCCAGGCCAATCCGCGATACGCGGCTTTCGTGATGGATGCCGCCACCGGCGAGGTGCTGCATGCCCGCTACGCCGACAAGCATCTCTACCCGGCCTCGCTGACCAAGATGATGACGCTTTACATGGTTTTCCAGGCGCTTGACCGCGGCGAAATCACGTTGGATCAACGCATTACCGTTTCACGCAATGCAGCATCCGAACCGCCCAGCAAGCTCGGCATACCAGCCGGCGGCACGATCCGCGTTCAGGATGTGATCTATTCTCTGGTTACCCGCTCGGCGAACGACATTGCGACGGCCATCGGTGAGGCCCTGGGCGGGTCAGAAAGCCGGTTCACACAATTGATGACCCAGGAAGCCAGGCGATTGGGCATGAGCAACACCACATTCCGCAATGCCCACGGCCTCCCCAACACCCAGCAAATCAGCACAGCACGTGACATGGGGCTGCTGTCACAGGCGTTGTTGCGCGATTTTCCTCATTATTTCCATTATTTCTCGACACGCAACTGGACCTATAACGGCACGACTTACCGGAATCACAATCACCTGATGTCGTCCTATGACGGCATGGACGGGTTGAAAACCGGCTATATCCGGGCCTCTGGTTTCAACCTGGCGGCGACGGCGGTTCGCGGAAACCTAAGGCTGATCGCGGTCTTGTTCGGCGGCAGAACCGCCGATACACGAAACCGGGCGGTTCGCGACCTTCTCGACAACGCATTCGAATCCGAGCGCGGCCGGTATCTTGTCGCCAACGGCACCACGGAAATTCAGCGATTCGTCGCACCGCTGCCACCGACGCGTCCGGGCGATGGTGACGGGTTTACCGGATTGGCCGGCAACAATATGCCCGACCGCGTGCTGGATCCCCTTCCGGTGCGATTCGCAGATTTCCCGACGCCGGGCTCAAATCCCCGACGCCATCAAGCCGTCGCGTCAAACGAGTCCACGCCCCCTCTCCCATCGCCGCCGTCACCGCCCGAGCCGCCGCCTTCCGTGGCGTCCTCCTCCGCGGCGTCCGAACCGTCGGCCTCGACGGGGACGGACCGAATCGCTGCCCTGATCAGCGGCAGCGAGCTCATCCTTAATGAAGTCGAGCAAGGCTCAGCCGATGCGGCCACGACGGTCTCGACCGAATCAGCGCCGGTCTCCAAATGGGGCATTCAAATCGGGGCGTTCCGCGAAGAGGCTGCCGGTCAGCAGGCGATCGACCGGGCGCGCAACACAGCACAGGGGATACTGGACTCGGCTGACGGCGTTATCATCCCGATCAGCACGAGCGAAGGGCCGATGTACCGCGCGCGCCTGATCGGATTTGATCAGGCGACGGCGGCGAGCGCCTGCAGCCAGATTATGGATGGGGGCAGTCCCTGCCTGACGATCGCCCCGAACACGGCGTTCTAAGCGCGTCCGGATCGGTATTCTCGCGAAGGCCAATAACCCCAACCTGATTGCCCCCGATCGAGTCCTACGGTATTCACACATCGGCATCGCGGTGATTTCCACGCCCTGATCGTCCCGTGAGCGTTCTGAGTTTCCAGAACGGGGCAGCGCCGCAAAGAATTCCCCTGCCCCGGACGCGATGCAACATGCAATGTTGCTTCGCTGATCCGGGGCC
>LFIK01000872.1_pt1 | contig 23132 bp, 16 predicted proteins | sample 643401 | NCBI WGS metagenome assembly LFIK01 (sample SAMN03777447, study PRJNA286221) | soda lake metagenome | biome: soda lake; feature: Kulunda steppe; material: water; isolation source: sample T5-Br brine of Lake Tanatar-5 | place: Russia: Kulunda steppe | collected 2010-07
ACCGCCCCGGTGGCCGGTTCGTCGCTTGCGCCTGTGGGCGCTGCGGCGATATGTGAAGCGGGGCAAGGGGGTCATCATGGCGCTGCCGGTGCGCGATCAGGTCAGGTATTGGGGCATCGCCGCGGCGGTGCTGCTGGTGGTGCTGTGGCTGCTGGGGGATGCGCTGCTGCCCTTCGTCGTCGGCGCGGCGCTGGCCTATTTCCTCGACCCGGTGGTGACCCGGCTCAACCGGCTGGGCATGTCGCGGGTGCTGGCCACGCTGCTGATCTCGGCGCTGGTGCTGGCGGCGATCGTGGTCGCGCTGCTGCTGGTGGTGCCGGTGGTGGTGGCGCAGGCCATCGACCTCGCCCGCGCCATGCCCGAGCTTCTGCAGAGCCTGCGCAGCACCCTGACCGAGCGCTTCCCCGTCCTGCTGACCGCCGAGAGCGAGCTGCGCGACCAGCTCGACGGGCTGGGCGAGGCGATCCGCGCGCAGGTCCCCGAGCTGGCCAATCAGCTCATGAGTTCGGCGCGCGGGGTCGTCGGGGCGGCGGTGTTCATGGTCATCGCGCCGGTGGCGGGGGTGTATCTGCTGATGGACTGGCCGCGGCTGATCGCGCGCGTCGACGGGCTGCTGCCGCGCGATCACGCCCCGACCATCCGCCGCCTCGCCGCAGAGATCGACGCGGCGCTGTCGGGATTCGTGCGCGGGCAGGTCAGCGTGTGCCTGCTGCTGGCCGCCTATTACGCCACGGCGCTGGGGCTGGCGGGGCTGCAGTTCGGCATCGCCGTCGGGGTGGTGACCGGGCTCATCTCCTTCATACCCTATATCGGCGCCATCATCGGCGGCGCGCTGGCCATCGGGCTGGCGCTGTTCCAGTTCTGGGGCGACTGGTTGCCCATCGCGGTCGTGGTGGCGATCTTCGTCGCCGGCCAGATCCTTGAAGGCAACGTGCTGGTGCCGAACATGGTGGGGCGGTCGGTGGGGCTGCATCCGGTGTGGCTGCTGCTGTCGCTGTCGGTTTTCGGGGCGCTGTTCGGCTTTGTCGGGCTCTTGATCGCGGTGCCGGTGTCGGCCGCGCTGGGGGTGCTGGTGCGCTTTGCCGTCGGGCAGTATCAGGACAGCCGCCTCTACAGCGGCCGCTCATCGCAAGACGGGGACAGCTGACGCATGGCCCGGCAACTGCCGCTGTCGCTTCCGCTGCGCGAGGCGCTGGGGCGCGAGGATTTCCTCGTGGCGCCGGCCAATGCGCTTGCGGTGCGCGCGGTGGATGACTGGGCCGGCTGGCCGGAGGGCAAGCTCGCGCTGATCGGGCCAGCGGGCGCGGGCAAGACGCATCTCGCGCAGGTCTGGGCCGGCGAGGTGTCGGCCGAGGTGGTCCCCGCCGCGACGCTGCACCCCGACATGCTGGAAGGGCTGGCGGCGCAAGGGCGCGTCGTCGTCGAGGATGCGCATGCCGTCGCCGGGCTGGCCGAGCGTGAGCGCGCGCTGTTTCACCTGCACAACATGGTTCGGGCCGCGCAGGGAAACCTTCTGCTGACGGCGCGTCTGCCGCCCAATCGCTGGGCGCTGGCATTGCCGGATCTGGCGTCGCGGATGCAGGCCACCGCCACGGCCAGCCTGCACCCGCCCGATGACGCGCTGCTCGCGGCGGTGCTGATCAAGCTGTTCAATGACCGTCAGATCACGGTGTCGCCGGCGCTGATCCGCTATCTCGTGGCACGGATGGAACGCTCCTTCGCCGCCGCGCGCCAGCTTGTGGCGACACTGGATGCGCGCGCCCTCGCCGAGGGACGCCCCGTCACCCGTGCCCTCGCCGCCGAGGTGCTGGACACCGACCGCACGGACACGCGATGATGGCACCCGTCACTCATCCTTGCGCAGTGTGGAGCCACGATGACCCGATCCGATTTCCTTTCGGCCCCCTTTCCCGCGCCGCAGCCGCTTGAAGGGGCCGACATCTCGGGGCCGGACCGGTTCTTCAACCGCGAGCTGTCCTGGCTCGCCTTCAACCGCCGGGTGATGGAGGAGGCCGAGAATCCGCTTGTGCCGCTGCTGGAGCGGCTGCGCTTCCTGTCGATCTCGGCCACCAACCTCGATGAATTCTACACCGTCCGCGTCGCCGGTCTGCGCGAACTGGCGCGCGCGGGCAACACCACCCCCGCCGCCGACGGGCTCAGCCCCGCCGAGCAGCTGGTTCTGATCAACGAGGATGCGCGCGCCCTCATCGGGCAGCAGCAAAGCGTCTGGCAGCGCCTGCGCGCAAGAATGGCCGAGGCCGGTCTGACCCTTCTGACCCGCGACGGGCTGAGTGCGCAGGACTGCGACTATCTGCGCGACCACTTCCTGACACAGGTCTTTCCGGTGCTCTCGCCGCTGGCCATCGATCCGGCGCACCCCTTCCCCTTCATCCCGAATGCGGGGTTCTGCCTCGCGCTGCAGCTCGAACAGCGGCAGGGCGGGAACCCGCTGCAGGCGCTGCTGCCGGTGCCGCAGCAGGTGGACCGCTTCATCGCCCTGCCCGGCGACGATGGCGCGATGCGGTTCCTGCCGCTCGAGGAGCTGTTGCTGAGCCATATCGACGCACTGTTTCCCGGCTACGAGATGCGCGGGCATTGCAGTTTTCGCGTGCTGCGCGACAGCGATCTGGAGCTGGAGGACGAAGCCGAGGATCTGGTGCGCGAATTCGAGATCGCACTCAAGCGCAGGCGCCGTGGCGAGGTCGTGCGGCTCAAGATCACCGAGGGGGCGCCCGAGGCGCTGCGCGCGCTGATCATGCGCGAGCTGCGCGTGGCCTCCGACGAGGTGATCGAGGTGGCCGGGCTCGTCGGGCTGGCCGATCTGCGCGAGTTGGTGCTCGACAGCCGGCGCGATCTGCTCTGGCCGTCCTTCACCCCGCGCGTGCCCGAGCGCGTGCAGGACCATGACGGCAACATGTTCAGCGCCATCGCGCAAAAGGACATGCTGCTGCACCACCCCTACGAGACCTTCGACATGGTGGTGCGCTTTCTGGAACAGGCGGCGCGCGACCCCGACGTGCTGGCCATCAAGCAGACCCTCTACCGTACCTCGCGCGACAGCCCCATTGTCGCGGCGCTGTGCGAGGCGGCCGAGGCGGGCAAATCCGTCACCGCCCTCGTGGAACTCAAGGCCCGGTTCGACGAGGCCGCCAATATCCGGCAGTCGCGGCGGCTGGAACGCGCGGGCGCGCATGTGGTTTACGGCTTTCTTAACTACAAGACGCACGCCAAGATCAGCGCGGTGGTGCGGCGCGAGGGCGGGCGCCTCGTCACCTATACCCATTACGGCACCGGCAACTATCACCCGATCACGGCGCGCATCTATACCGATCTGTCGCTTTTCACCTGCGACCCCGCGCTGGGGCGCGACGCGACACGGGTGTTCAACTTTCTGTCCGGCTATGCCCGTCCCGAGCTTCTGGAAAACCTCGCCATCTCGCCGATCGACCTCAAGCAGCGCCTGCTCGAGCTGATCGAGGCGGAGGCCGAGCATGCGCGGGCCGGACGTCCCGCCGAGATCTGGGCAAAGCTCAATGCGCTGATCGAGCCCGATGTCATCGACGCGCTCTATGTCGCATCGCAGGCCGGGGTACGCATCAACCTGGTGATCCGCGGGATCTGCGGGCTCAAGCCCGGTGTCGAGGGGCTGTCCGAGACGATCCGCGTCAAGTCGATCGTCGGCCGCTTTCTGGAGCATTCGCGAATCATCTGCTTCGGCAATGGCGCGGGGCTGCCATCGGACGGCGCACGGGTCTTCATCTCCTCGGCCGACTGGATGGGCCGCAACCTGGCCCGGCGCGTCGAGACGCTGGTGGAGATTCACAACGACACCGTCAAGGCGCAGATCGTCAGCCAGATCATGGCCGCGAATCTGGCCGATGAGGCGCAATCATGGGTGCTGCAGCCCGATGGCAGCTTTCTGCGCCCGCAGCCCGATGACGGGCAGGAGCCGTTCAACTGCCACAACTTCTTCATGGAAAACCCGTCGCTATCCGGGCGCGGCAGCGCCGGGGCGGCGGATGTACCGAAACTGGCGCGGCGGGCCACTTGACGCCTCCGCCCCCACCGGCCAATCTGCACGCGGTCAGAACAGGACTGTCGATGGACGCCGACACGCTGCGCGACGAAGACAGGCCGCAAGACAGCGGCCCCGCTGCCAATTCCGCCCCGCCGACGGACACGGCGCCCGAAGGACCACAGATTCAGCCCTTGTTCGAACATCCGCAGGCACAGGCGCTGTCGCGGGTCGGCGTCATCGATGTCGGGTCGAACTCGGTTCGGATGGTGGTGTTCGACGGCGCGGCGCGCTCGCCGGCCTATTTCTTCAATGAGAAGATCCTGTGCGGGCTGGGCCGCGGCATGGCGGAAAGCGGCCGGCTGAATCCGCAGGGCCGGGAGATGGCGATGCGCGCGCTGCGCCGATTCGCGGCGCTGGCGCGCGGCATGGCGCTCAGCTCGCTGACGGCGGTGGCCACTGCCGCGCTGCGCGATGCAAGCGACGGCCCAGAATTTCGCGAGGAAGTCCTGCAGGCGACCGGCCTGCAGCTGGGCGTGATCGATGGCGATGAGGAGGCGCGGCTGTCGGCGCAGGGTGTGCTGCTGGGCTGGCCGGAGGCCGAGGGGCTGGTCTGCGACATCGGTGGTGCGTCGATGGAGCTGGCCGAGATTGCCGGCGCGCAGGTCGGCGCGCGGGTGAGCACACCGCTCGGCCCGTTCCGGCTGCAGAACATCCCCGGCGGCCAGAAGGGGCTCAAGGCCCATGTCCGCGCGGTGCTGGAGGGCAGCTGCAACGGGATCGGCCGTCAGCACGAACGGCTCTATCTCGTGGGCGGGTCCTGGCGCGCCATTGCCCGGCTCGACATGGAGCGGCGCGGCTATCCGCTGACGGTGCTGCACGAATACACCATGACGCCGAGATCGCTGCGCGCGACCATGGACTGGATGCGCAAGCAGGATCTCAAGGCGCTGCGCAAACGCACCGGCCTGTCGGCCGAACGCATGGAGCTGGTGCCCATCGCGGCGGTCGTGCTGCGCCAGATGCTGCGCCGACTGGCACCGCGCAGCGTGCACGTCTCGGCCTACGGGGTGCGCGAGGGCGTGCTCTATGAGCGCATGCCCGCCCATGTGCGCCGTCAGGACCCGCTGATCGAGGCGTGCCGCCACGCCGAGGCGATCGGCGCGCGCATGCCGGGCTTCGGAGACAAGCTGTTCAGCTTTCTGCAGCCACTCTACAAATCCGCGCCGGAGGCGCGGCAGCGGCTGGTGCGCGCGGCCTGCCTGCTGCACGACGTGAACTGGCGCGTGCATCCCGATTATCGCTCGCAGGCCTGTTTCGACAGCGTCACCCGCGCCAATCTCGGCGCGCTCGACCATGGCGGGCGGATGTTTCTCGGGATGGCGCTCATGCATCGCTACAAGAATGCCGGCGCACCCGATCACCTGCACGCGCTGATCCGGCTGCTGGATGACACCGCCCGCGCCGAGGCCGAAATCCTTGGCAAGGCGCTGCGCTTCGGCGCGATGTTCTCGATCGCCGGCCCCGAAAGCGCCGGCCGGTTGAAATACTATCCGCGCAAGCACAGGCTGGAGCTGACCCTGGACCCCGAGGCGGCGGATCTGTTCGGGGATGTGGCGCGCAACCGGTTCGAGGCGCTTGCCAAGGCGCTGAAGGCGCAGACCGGCGTGCGCCTGCGCCGCGCGACGGGCGCCGGCAACGGCGCCTGAGAACCCGGCGCCGCGCCCGGCTCAGCCGCGCCCTTCGCGCAGCCAGGCCGCCACGAGCAACCCCGCCGCCATCAGCAGCCACACCCATGCAGGCAGAAGCGCCCCGCGCCGCAGATCCGTGGTCAGATAGGCGTCGCGCGGCGTCAGCCCCAACCAGCCGCGCCCGGCCGCCGCACGCCCCTCGCGCACATCGCGCAGAGCGGGCAGCCCTTCGGCGATGCGCATGATGCCGCCGCGCGTCGCCTCGACATGCGGGGCGATCTTGTCGCCGGTGGCGATCGTCTCCTCGAATTCGCGCGGCGCAGCCGGACCCAGCGCAACCACCGCCTCCCGGTCGCCCTGCGACAGCCGGTACAGCCCGATATCGGGCGCCTGCCAGCTTGCCGTGAAGCGTCCGGGCGCGTCCTCCTCCAGCGTCAGTTCGGCCGCCTCGCCATCGGGACCGACGATCCGCACCGGCGGTACCGAGTCCGACATGCTCTGCCGCGTGACCGTGATGGTCTGGCCATCGGCTTCGGCGCGCAGCGCTTCCTCCTCAAGCTCAGGTTCCTTCATCATCCAGTGCGCCAGCCGGCGCAGCATTTCGAGCTGCGGCCCGCCGCCCTCGTATCCACGATGCCACAGCCAGGCGTGATCCGACGCCAGAAGCGCGAGCCGCCCCTCGCCCGCGCGTTCCAGGATCAGCAGCGGGCGATCCTGCGCGCCGCGCATCACCACCTGCCCGCCTTCATCGGCGATCTCGATCTGGCGAAACCAGCGCCCCCAATCGGGATCCGACTGATCCCCCTCATCCGGCGCCTCGGCGCCGGCGTCCTGCGCCGGATCGAGCTGCGCCGTCACCGGATGGCGCGCGCCAAGCTCGGAAACACGCGGATGAAACCCTTCCTCGACGACGCGCCCCGTCGGGCGACCGGGCACGATGTCGCCCAGAGGGCTGCGCACCACGCTGTCGGCCCCCGCCAGTTCCGGCCCCGCAGCCAGCAACACGGCCCCGCCGCCGCGCACGTAATCTCGGATATTGGCGAAGTAGCTGTCCGGCAGGATACCGCGGCGGCGATAACGGTCGAGGATGATCAGATCGAACTCCTCGATCTTGTCGACGAACAGCTCGCGCGTGGGAAAGGCGATCAGCGACAATTCGGATACCGGCACCCCGTCATGCTTGTCCGGCGGACGCAGGATGGTGAAATGCACCAGATCCACCGCGCTGTCGGCCCGCAGGAGGTTGCGCCAGGTGCGCTGACCGGCATGCGGCTCGCCCGAGACGAGCAGCACCGAAAGCCGGTCACGCACCCCGTTCATGCGCACGACGGCGGTGTTGTTGCGCGTCGTCAACTCGCCTTCGGCCTCGGCAACCTCGAAATGCAGCACATTGGTGCCGCCGCGTTCCAGCGTCACCGGCAGCTCCAGATCCTCATTCGTGGGCACGGTCACCTCGCGCGCCTCCTCGCCGTTGACCGACAGCGACAGCCGCGCCTCGCCGGCCTCGGACTGCGGAACTTCACCCTGATCCTCGACGCGAAGGGTCAGCGTGACGGGCTCATCGAGTATGGCGAAGGCGGGCGCGTTGCGCACCACCAGCCTTCGGTCCCAGTCATCCTCCTGGCCGGTCAGCAGCGCATGCAGCGGCGCCGGCATGTCCGGGGCGGCGTCGAGATCGTGAATCTGGCCGTCCGTGATCATGAAGATCCCGGCGACACGCTCGCGCGGCAGCTCGGCCAGCGCCTGCGACAGCGCCGACATCATGAGGGTGCCGGCATCATCAGCCCCGTCCCCGACCCGGATCACCTGCAATTCGGTCCCCTCGCGCGCCTCGATACGCGCGCGCATCCCCTCGAAAGCCTCCTGCGCCTGGTCCTCACGCTCGCCGATGCGCTGGCTCGCGCTCTCGTCGAGCATCAGAATCACGATGTCGTCGAGGGTCTGGCGCTCCTCATGCTCGACCGCCGGATTGGCAAGGGCGATCAGCAGAACCAGCGCCGCCAATGCGCGCAACCACCACCCCGCAAGGCCGCGCCACAGCCCGAACCCCACCAGCAGCACGGCTGCCACCGCCAGCAGCGCCAACGCCCATTGCGGCACGAACAGGTCTAGGACGATCTCGGCCGGGGTCATTGGCCCAGCCTTTCCAGCAGCGCGGGCACGTGCACCTGATCGGACTTGTAGTTGCCTGTCAGCACATGCATCACCAGGTTCACCCCGAAGCGATAGGCGGTCTCGCGCTGGCGCTGCCCGGAATAGCCGCGCCCCACCGGCACCATCGCCGAACCGCTTTCATCCATCGCCCAGGCCGCCGCCCAGTCATGGCCGCCGATGACCACCGGCGTCACGCCGTCATTGCGGTTGCGAAACGGCATTCCCTCGGCGCGCTCGGCATCGGCGGGGGCGGCCTCCACCCAGACGTCGCGACCGTTGTAGCGGCCGGGAAACTCCTGCAGCAGATAGAAGGTGCGCGTCAGAACATGATCCTCCGGCACGCGCTCGAGCGGCGGAATGTCGAGCGGGCGCGCGAGGCGCTGCAGATGCCGGCTTTCGGGGGTCTCCCCGTCCAGATCGGCCATATCCGCATCGCGCGTGTCGAAGACGATCATGCCGCCGGCGCGCAGATACTGGTTGAGCCGCGAATACGCCTCGCGCGAGGGCAAGGGCTGTTCTGCCGTCACCGGCCAGTAGAGCATGGGAAAGAAGGCCAGTTCGTCGCGCTCGATATCGACGGCCATCGGCTCGCCCGGCTCGACCGAGCTGCGCCGGGTGAGCACGCGCGACAACCCGCGCATCCCGGCCGCGGCGATCTCGTCGACACGCTCCTGTCCGGTGACGACATGCGCGAGCACCACCTCCGAGGTCGCCTGCAATGCACGCGCGTCGTCGCGCTCGGCGTCCTGCGCGGCGGCCCCTTGCGGCACGACCAGCGCCGCCAGCATCACCACCCCCGCCACGGCGGCGCTGGCGCTGGTGGTGGCGGCGGCCTCCCCCGGCGCCCGGCGCAGCAACCTCCCCGTCAGCCCCAGCGTCGCGATCAGGTCCAGAAGCAGCAGCGCCAGCCCCGCCACCAGAAAGGCCGGCCCCAACGCCAGCGACTGCACTGCGCGCGGCCCCTCGACCGCGATGCGCGCGGGCCAGCTCGTCGCCGCCAATGTGGTCTCGGACCCGACGACGTTATGCGCCAGCCGCCGCGCGCCGTCGGCATAGAGGCCGGGCGGCAGCGACGGCCCCGCCGCCTCGCGAACCAGCGCCGTGCCGGCGACCCCGGCCCCGTCCCGCGCCGGGCCCAGCGCGCCGAAGGCGTCGAGATGCTGCACCGCCTCCCAGGTCGTGCCCTCCAGCGCCTCCGCCGTCGGCTCCGCCGCAGGCGCGGACACCGCCAGCCGCTCCAGCATCTGAACGAACACCCCCGACAGCGGCAGCGTGGACCATTCGGCATTCGCCGTCACATGAAACAGCACCACCTGCCCCGCACCGACCGTGCGCCGCGTCACCAGCGGGGTGCCATCCGCCAGCGTCGCGATGCTGCGCTGCGACAGCTCCGGTCCGGGCTGCGCCAGAACCTGCGACGACACGGTTACATCATCGGGCACGGTCAGCCCCGCAAAGGGCGAGTCGTCGTCAAAGGCGGCCAGGTGGCGCGGCTCGCCCCAGCTCATCGCGCCGCCGACGACGCGCCCGCCGCTGCGCAGCCGCACCGGCAGCAAGGGATCCTGCGCGTCGCGCCCGACATCGCTGCTCGCCAACCGCGGGCCGGCGAAACGCACCAGCAGACCGCCATCGTCTCGCATCCATTCCTCGAGCCGGGATTTCGCCACCTCGTCGAGCTGCGCGATGTCGGCCATGACGATCACCTCCGGGCTGGCGGCGAGCACCGTCTCGACATCCGTCGCCCCGCTGACGAGGTCGGCCACAGGCGCCAGCGCCTCGGTCAGGTAGAACAGCGGCGAGAGCAGCTCCAGCCTTTCGTCGCGGGCGCTCGCCGGCGCCAGCAGCGCCACCTTGCGCCGGGTCAGCGCATCGTCGGTCAGGCTGACCGCGCCGGCGCTGGCATGACCGTCGAGGCGAAACCGCGTGATCCGGTTGCGCAGCTCGGGCTGCAGCGCCAGCGTCGTCTCGGCGGTGTCGGCATCGGCCGCAAAGCCCAGCTCGGTCTGCGCCAGCACACGCTCCGTCCCGGCCGGATCGCGACCGATGGCGCTGGCCGTCACCGACGCGGCGGCGCTGTCACCCGCGCGGCTCGCGCGCAGATGGATCAGCCCGTCCTCGAATCGCGCGGGGTTAAGCGCCAGCACCGGGCGCCCGGTCTCGACCACCGTGACCGGGCCGCGCGCCTCCAGTTCCTCCAGCAGCGTCGCCCGCTCGGCGCGGGCCAGCCCGTCGGAGAACCACCATGTCTCGAACGGCTCATCGGGCAGCTGCGCCTGCCACGCCGCCACGGCCTGAGGTTGCGGCGCCCAGGCGGCGGGCTCGACCCCCGCGAGCCGGTCGCGCCAATGCGCGGCGCTCTGCCAGCGCACGGCGGAGGCCGGCGGATCACTCAGCGACACCACCGCGACAGGGCGTCCGTCTCGCCCCGCCTGCGCGAGCAGGCTGCGCATCCGGTCCTTGCGCCGTTCCCAGTCGGGGGCGCTGGCCCAGCTGGCATCCGCCACGATCAGCAGCGGCCCCTGCCCCTCCTGCGCGTCGCGCGGATTGAGGACCGGCCCCGCAAACCCGATGATGATCGCCGCAACGGCCAGCGCGCGCAACAGCATGAGCCACCACGGGGTCCGGTCGGATTCCGTGCGCGCGTCGCGCAACCCCTGCAACAGCACGACACCCGGAAACCGTCGGCGCGCAGGGGCGGGGGGCACCGCGCGCAGCAGCCACCACAGCACCGGCACCGCCACCAGCGCCGCAAGAAGCGCCGGCGCGGTAAAGCCGATGGATCCCCAAAGCGCGCTCATCGTTGTCCTTCCAGCGCATTGTGCAGCCAGATCAGCGCGGCCAGCGCCGCGCCATCGGTGTGATGGCAGTCATACTGCCAGCCGACGCGCTGCGCGAGGCCATGCAGGATGTGCTTGCGCGCGGCCAGACGGTCCTGATACCGGCGCCGCAGATCGTCGGCCTGCCGCGTCTCGAAGCGCGTCTCGCCGCTCAGGCTCTCGAACAGCGTACGGCCGCTATACGGGAATGTCTCCTCCACGGGATCGAGAACCTGCAACAGCACACCCCGCGCGCCGCGCCCCGCCGCGGCCGTCACCGCCGCCTCCAGCGCGTCGGAATCGCCGAGGAAATCCGACATCATCACCAGATGTCCCGCCGGCACGGCCGCCGCCGGTGCGGTATCGGCGCGCTCGGCCTCGGCACGCTGCGCCATGAGCATGCTGGCGAGATGCACAAGCTGCCCGCGCCCCGCGCGCGGTGTGACACGCGGCATGCCCTGCGACCCGGCTGCCAGCCCGACGCGCTCGCCGCCACGCAGCAACAGCGCCGCCAGCGCCAGCGCCAGTAGCCTTGCGCGCGCGCCTTTCTCGGGCCGTTGCGCCGGTGCCCCGCTGAATTCCATCGCACGTCCGGTATCAACCCACAGCGCCACCGATTGCGCGGCCTGCCATTCGCGTTCGCGAATGAAGGGCGCATCCGAACGCGCCGAACGCCGCCAGTCGATCATCCGAAGCGAATCGCCCGGCATCGCGGCGCGGTATTGCCAGAACTCGGCGCCCGGCCCCGCCCGGCGCCGGCCATGCGCGCCCATCACCACGGTCGCCGCCAGGCGCTGCGCTTCGGCCAGCAGGGGCGGCAGCGCGGCGGCAAGCGCCTGCGCCTGCTCGCGCGCGCCGGACGCGACCGCCGCGCTCACGCCGCCGCCTCCACGTTGGTGACGCGGTCCGCCACCCGGTCGATCAGCGCGCCCAGATCGTCGCCGCGCGCGCGGGCGGCGAAGCTCAGCGCCATGCGGTGGCGCAGAACCGGACGCGCCAGCGCCCGCACATCCGCCGGCCCGGGCGCCAGCCGCCCCTGCAACAGCGCGCGCGCGCGGACCGCCAGCATCAGCGCCTGCGCCGCGCGTGGCCCCGGCCCCCAGCTGACGCTGTCCTGCACATCTTCGCCGGCCTCCGGCTCCTGCGGTCGGCAGGCGCGCACCAGATCGAGGATCAGCTCCACCACCGCGCCGCCCACGGGCATCCGGCGCAGGCTGTCCTGCGCAGACAGCAGTTCCGCCGCCGTGAAGACGGGGGTGGCCTGCGCCTCATGGGCGCCCGTCGTGGCGATCAGGATGTCGCGTTCGGTGTCGCGGTCGGGGTACTCCACGTCGATCTGCACGAGGAACCGGTCCAGCTGCGCCTCGGGCAAGGGGTAGGTGCCCTCCTGCTCGATCGGATTCTGCGTGGCCAGCACATGGAACGGTGCTGCCAGCGGACGATGCGCGCCGGCGATGGTGACCTCGCGCTCCTGCATCGCCTGCAACAGCGCCGATTGCGTGCGCGGGCTGGCGCGGTTGATCTCGTCGGCCATCAGAAGCTGGCAGAAGATCGGCCCCTCGATGAAGCGAAACGCCCGGCTGCCATCGGCGGCGGTTTCCAGCACCTCGGCCCCGAGGATGTCCGCCGGCATCAGATCGGGGGTGAACTGGATACGGTTGCCCTGCAGCCCCATCACCGTGGCGAGCGTCTCCACAAGCCGCGTCTTGCCGAGCCCGGGCAGCCCCACCAGCAGCCCGTGCCCGCCGCTCAGCAGCGCCGTGAGCACCAGCTCCAACACCCGCTCCTGCCCGATGAAGCGGTGCTCCACGCTTTCGCGGGCCTCGACAAGGCGCGTGCCCAGCGCCTCGATGGTGGTGATCAGTTCCGCGTCATTGGCCATGTCCGACTCCCCGTGACCTTCCGGCGATGCAATCATATATGGTATCTGGACGCCACATATCCCGAACACAACGAATGGCCAAAATCATGTGCGCAGAAAACGCCGCCGCCCCTTCGGCGGAAAGCCTCGCCGAAAGCGCCCGCGCCGCCGCCGGAGGCGGGATTCCGCCGGTGCATGAATGGGACCCGCCCTTCTGCGGCGACCTTGACATGCGCATCGCGCGCGACGGGACCTGGTTCTACCAGGGAACGCCGATCGGACGCCCGGCGCTGGTGCGGCTGTTCTCGTCGATCCTGCGCAAGGATGGCGACGACTATTTCCTGGTCACCCCGGTCGAGAAGGTCGGCATCACCGTCGATGACGCGCCCTTCGTGGCGGTCGATTTCGAGGTCGCCGGGACGGGACAGGATCAGGTGATCACCTTCATCACGCATGTCGGCGACCGCGTCGCGGCCGGGCCCGAGCATCCGATCCGCGTGGAACGCGACTATGAAACCGGCGAACCGTCGCCCTATGTGCATGTGCGCGCGCGGCTGGAGGCGCTGATCGACCGCAAGAGCTTCTACCGCCTCGTGGATCTCGGGACGCATGCCAGCCATGACGGCGCGCGCTGGTTCGGCCTCGGGTCGGGCGGCACGTTCTTTCCGGTGATCCCCTCGCAGGACCTGCCCTGACACGATGAAGACGCACGCCCCTGCGCCGGCGCGCAGACCCTGCGCGGCGAATCGCGCTTGCCCCGCCCCGCCCCGGGTGGCAGGCATACCCGCAGCGAAAACCGAAGGCTTGCAATGATTCCCGCCCGATACGCCCAGCTTCTCTTCGCCTTCATCCTGTCGGGGGTGATGTCCCTTCTCGTCTCCGGCATCGCGACATGGCGCGCAACCGGCTTCGCGCCGGAGCTGCCTCCTGCCTGGATCGGCGCCTGGCTGACCTCGTGGCTGATCGCCTTTCCCGCGGTCCTGATCCTCGCCCCGATGACGCGGCGCATCGTCGCGCGGCTGACACGCGAAGCCTCCGCCCGCTGACCCCGACCGGCCGCAACCGGCGCCAACGCCCCGCCGGAAGGCGGGGCCGGCATCGGCACAGGCCGCGCCAGCGGCCTTCCGCAAGGTCACGCCCGGCTCACACGCCGGTGCCGACCGGGCAGCTCACCCCCGTGCCGCCGATGCCGCAATAGCCCGCCGGGTTCCGTGCAAGATACTGCTGATGATAGTCCTCGGCGAAGTAGAAGCGCCCGGCATCCGCAATCTCGGTCGTCACGTCGCCCCACCCATGCGCCCTGAGCCGCGCGCCATACGCGGCGCGGCTGGCGTCGGCCGCGGCGCGCTGCCCCGCCGTCATGCAGTAGATCGCCGAGCGGTACTGCGTGCCCACATCATTGCCCTGGCGCATGCCCTGGGTCGGATCGTGGTTTTCCCAGAACAGCCGCAGTACCTCGCCGAAGGGCATCCGCGCCGGATCGAAGACGACGCCGACCACTTCGGCATGCCCCGTGCCGCCGCTGCACACCTCGTCATAGGTCGGATTCGGCGTGTGCCCGCCGGCATAGCCGACCATCGTGACCCACACACCCGGCTGCTCCCAGAACACCCGCTCCGCGCCCCAGAAACACCCCATGCCCAGAACCACGGCCTCCATGCCCTCCGGCGGCTCCAGCGACAGCGGCCGTCCGGTGACGAAATGCGTCTCGGCCGTGGCGATGGCGGCGGCACGACCTGGCAGCGCGGCCTCGGGGGCGGGAATCTCCAGCTTGCGGCGGTTCATCGCGAACATGGCTGTCTCCTTTTCGGACCTGGGCGGAATATAGAGGCGGGCGCGGCAAACACCACCCCGCAGCGACGCTACATGAAGCTTTGCGGATCGACATCCACGGCCAGGCGCACCCCGCCGGGGGGCTTCACGCCCGCCAGCCACCGCGTCAGCGCGTCCTGCAGCGGCACGCCGCGCGCCGCCTTGACCAGAAGACGCACCCGGTGGCGCCCGCGAATGCGCGCCACCGGCGCCGGGGCCGGCCCGAAGACCTGCGCGCCGATGGCGCGCAGCGGCGCGTCCGCACGCGCCAGCGCCTCGCCATGGGCGAAGACGGGCTGCAACTCGGGCCCCGACAGGATCAGCGCGGCCAGCCGGCCGAAAGGCGGCATGCCCGCGGCGCGGCGCGCCTGCGCTTCGGCGCGCCAGAACGCCTCCTCGTCACCGCCGAGGATGGCACGGATGACCGGATGCTCGGGCTGCGTGGTCTGCAGCAGCGCGAGCCCGCGCCGCCCCGTGCGCCCGGCGCGCCCCGCGACCTGGCGCATGAGCTGAAAGCTGCGCTCCGCGGCGCGCAGGTCCGACCCTTGCAGCCCCAGATCCGCATCCACGACGCCCACCAGCCCGAGCCTGTCGAAATTATGCCCCTTCGCCACCAGCTGCGTGCCGATCACGATATCGGCGCCGCCCTCGGCGATGACCGCGATCTGCTGCTTGAGCGCGCGCGCCGAGCCGAACAGATCCGACGACAGCACCGCCAGCCGCGCCTCGGCAAACAGCGCCGCCGCCTCCTCGGCCAGACGTTCGACGCCGGGGCCGATGGGCGCCATGCGCCCCGCCGCGCCGCAGGACGGGCAGGTCTGCGGCACCGGCTTCGTCGCGCCGCATTGGTGGCACATCAGCCGCTTGAGAAACCGGTGCTCGACCATGCGCGCATCGCATTCGTCGCAGCCGATCTGGTGCCCGCAGGCCCGGCACACCGTCACCGGCGCAAAGCCGCGCCGATTGAGAAACAAGAGCGCCTGCTCGCCGGCCTCGATGCGCCCGCGCACCGCCTCGGCCAGACGCGGCGAAATCCAGCGATCGGCGGGCAACTGCTCGGCGCGCATGTCGATGGCGCGCATCTCGGGCAGCGTGGCGGCGCCGTAGCGCGTCGCCAGATCGAGCCGCGCATACTTGCCCGCGTGCGCGTTGACCCAGCTTTCCAGCGACGGCGTCGCCGAGGCCAGCACGATCTGCGCGCGCTCCGCGGCGCCGCGCAGCACCGCCATGTCGCGGGCATGATACAGCACCCCGTCCTCCTGCTTGTAGGCGCTGTCATGCTCCTCATCGACGACGATCAGCCCGAGATCGCGAAACGGCAGGAACAGCGCCGAGCGCGCGCCGACCACCAGCTGCGCCTGCCCCTCGCCCACCATGCGCCAGGCGCGCCGGCGCTCGGCCTGGGTGACGCCGGAGTGCCACTCGGCCGGCATGGCACCGAACCGGGCCTCGACACGCGACAGGAACTCCGCCGTCAGCGCGATCTCGGGCAGCAGCACCAGCGCCTGCCGTCCCGCGCGCAGCGCCGCCGCGACGGCCTCCAGATAGACCTCGGTCTTGCCCGACCCCGTCACCCCCTTGAGCAGCGTCGTCGCGAAGCCGCCCTGCGCCACGGCATCGCCCAGAGTATCCGCCGCGCGCGCCTGCGCCTCGGTCAGCGTCTTGCCCGCGCGGTCCGGGTCGAGCGGCGGAAAGGGCAGATCGCGCGGCGCCGCCACCTCGACCAGCGCGCCGGCCTGAGCGAGCCCGCGCACCACCGACGCCCCCACCCCGGCGGCGCGCGCCAGATCCGCCGCCGCCATGCCGGCGCCGCCCGTCGATTCGAGAACCTCCAGCACGCGCCGGCGCGCCGGTGTCATCCGCGCCGGCCGCGATGCGCCCGGCCGGTAGATCCGGCGCATCGCGGCCGCCTCGCCAAGCCCCGGCGCGCGCGTCGCCAGCCGCAGCATCGCCGGCAGCGGCGTCATCGTGTAGCGCGCCGCGCGCTCGAGAAAGCCGCGCATCGCCGGGCGCATCGGCGCCACATCCAGCACCTTCTCCACCGCGCGCAACCGCGCATGCGCCAGATCGCTGGCGCCGCCATTCCACACCACGCCGATCACCCGGCGCTTGCCCAACGGCACTTCGACGAACGCCCCGAGCCGGCAGCCGCCCTCCGGCGCGCGATAGTCGAGCACCTCGCCGATGGGCTGCGTCGTCAGCACACCGAGCCGTTCATCGGTATCGAAAAATCTCTCCGCGTCCATGCCCGATCCGGTTAGAGGGTTTGCGCCCCGCGCCCCATGCGTTATGACCCGCCGCAGCAACAGGCTCCAGCCCGAGGACCGTGAGAAATGAAATTCTTTGTCGATACCGCCGATGTCGCCGCCATCCGCGAACTCAACGCGCTGGGCATGGTGGACGGCGTGACCACCAACCCGTCGCTGATTCTGAAATCGGGGCGCGACATCACCGAGGTCACGCGCGAGATCTGCGAGATCGTCAGCGGCCCGGTCTCCGCCGAGGTGGTCGCGCTGCAGGCCGACGACATGATCGCCGAAGGCCGCAAGCTCGCGCAGATCGCCCCCAACATCGCCGTCAAGCTGCCGCTGACCTGGGACGGGCTGAAAGCCTGCAAGGTGCTGTCCGGCGACGGCCACATGGTCAATGTCACGCTGTGCTTTTCGGCCAATCAGGCGCTCCTGGCGGCCAAGGCCGGGGCGAGCTTCATCTCCCCGTTCATCGGCCGGCTCGACGACATCAACCTCGACGGGATGGAACTGATCCAGGACATTCGCACCATCTACGACAATTACGATTTCCGCACCGAGATCCTCGCGGCGTCGATCCGCACCGTGAACCATGTCACCGAAGCCGCGCGCATCGGCGCCGATGTCATGACCGCCCCGCCCGAGGTGATCCACAAGCTCGCGCAGCATCCGCTGACCGACAAGGGGCTCGAGGCGTTCCTGAAGGATTGGGAAAAAACGGGGCAGAAAATCCTCTGAAAATATGTATACTGCGCCAAAACGCAGCAGCAGACAGGGGCAGGCATGGTAATGGCGGATCCGGCGGGGCATGCCGCGACGGAGGATGAGCTGCGCGCGCGAATTCTGGCGGACCCGGATCTGGTGCTGGGCGACCGGGAGGTGATGCGCGCGCTGGTCACGGCGAATGAACGCGCGATGGGCAGCAACATCGTCGATCTGCGCGGCATGGCGATGGAACAGCTGGAGGCCCGGCTCGACCGCCTCGAAGAGACGCATCGCGCCGTGATCGCGGCGGCGTACGAAAATCTCTCCGGCGCCAATCAGATCCACCGCGCCATCCTGCGCATGCTCGACCCGGAGGATTTCGAAACCTTCCTGCGCGTTCTGGGCACCGAGGTTGCGGGCATCCTGCGGGTAGACAGCCTGCGTCTGGTGCTGGAGACGGCGCAGACCGGCTCGGATCCGGCGCTCGCGCGGCTCGGGAACGTGCTGCGCGTGGCGGCGCCCGGCACGGTCCACGCCTGCATGACCGGCGCGCGCAGCCAGAGTCCGCGCCGGGTGATCCTGCGCCAGCAGATCCCCGAGTCTCACGTGCTGCATGGCGACGCCGCGGCGCATATCCGCTCGGAAGCGCTGATGCGGCTGGACCTGGGCGAAGGGCGGCTGCCCGGCATGCTGCTGATGGGCTCGGAGGATCCGCATCAGTTCAAGCCGGGGCAAGGCACCGATCTTCTGGCGTTCTTCTGCGGGGTGTTCGAGCGCACGATGCGGCGCTGGCTGTCATGAGCGTGACGCTGCCGCCGGCCCTGCGCGACGCGCTCGCGCGCTGGCTCGGGGCGCGGCGCGCGCTCGACGGGCTCGCCGAGGCCACGGTGAACGCCTATGGCGCGGATGTGCGCCGCTTCCTGACCTTCCTGCAGACCCATCGCGGTGACGGCGGCAGCGGGCGGCTGGGCACGGTCAGCCAGTCCGAGATCCGCGCCTGGATGGCGCATGAGCGCGCGCGGGGGGTGCAGGCGCGCTCGCTCGCGCGGGCGCTGTCGGCGGTCAAGGGATTCTGCGGCTGGCTCGCGGCACGCGACGGCGGCGACGCCACCGCGGTGCTGGCGACGCGGGCGCCGAAACACGCGCGCAAGCTGCCGCGCCCGCTCAGCCCGGCGGACGCGCGCGCCGTGCTTGACACGGCGCCTCTGCAGGCGCGCGAGGGCTGGGTGGGGGCGCGGGACGTCGCGGTGGTGACGCTGCTTTACGGCTGCGGGCTGCGCATCTCGGAGGCGCTGTCGCTCGACGCGGCCGCAGCCCCCCTGCCCGAGACGCTGCGCATCCGCGGCAAGGGCGGGCGCGAAAGGCTGGTGCCGGTGATCGCGGCGGCGCGCGATGCGGTGGCGGCCTATGTGGCGCTGTGCCCCTACCCGCTGACGCCGGGCACGGCGCTGTTTCGCGGCGCGCGCGGCGGGCGGCTGAACCAGCGCGCCATCGCCCGCGTCATGGCGCAGACCCGCATGCGGCTGGGCCTGCCGGCCACGGCGACGCCGCATGCGCTGCGCCACTCCTTCGCGACGCATCTGCTCAACAGCGGCGGCGACCTGCGCGCCATTCAGGAGCTTCTGGGCCACGCCGCGCTGTCCACCACACAAGCCTACACAGCGGTTGACGGCGCCCGCATGATGGAGGTTTATGCGCAGGCGCACCCACGCGCGCAGCGCGATCGCGCCGCACCGACCGATTGATTGCAAGTTTCGCGAACATCATTCATGTCCCTGTCATGAAACAGACCCTGCAAGCCTACGGCGTCCATCTGCTCACCGCGACCGGCGCTGTCTTCGCCATGCTCGCCATGCTGGCCGCCACGCAGACCAAATGGGACCTGATGTTCCTGTGGCTGGTCATCGCCTTCATCGTCGACGGGGTCGACGGGCCGCTGGCGCGCAAGTTCCATGTCCAGACCCGTGCCAGCAAGATCGACGGCGTGCTACTGGATCTGATCATCGACTATCTGACCTATGTCTTCATCCCGGCCTTCGCGCTGTTTCAGTCGGATCTGCTGCCGGGCTGGACCGGGTGGACGGCGATCATCGTGATCACCTTCGTCAGCGTGCTCTACTTCGCCGATTCGCGCATGAAGACGCCCGACAAGTCCTTCGCCGGTTTCCCCGCCGCCTGGAACATGATGGCGCTGGTGCTGTTCGCCGTCACGCCGAGCATGACGGTCAGCCTGATCCTGATCGTGGCGCTGGCCCTGGCGATGTTCAGCCCGCTGAAATTCATCCATCCGGTGCGCACCAAGCGCTGGCGCGAGGTCTCGCTGCCGGTGGCGGCGGTCTGGACCGTGCTGGGCGGCTGGGCGGCCTGGACCAACTTCACCCAGCCCGACTGGGTCAGCGCGGGCCTGATCGCCACCAGCATCTACCTGGTCCTTGCCGGCATCGCGCAGCAGATCATCCCCGAGCGGCGCGAGCCGGCGACCCGGCTGCGCTGAGCCGCGCATCCCGCGCAGGTCAGAGCCGCGTCAGCACGACACCCGTGAGGATCAGCACCGCGGCCAGCGCCTTCTCCGAGCGCATCCGCTCGCCGAAGATCAGCCATCCGATGAGCACGGCAAACAGGATGGAGCTTTCGCGCAGCGCCGCGACCAGCGCGATCGGCGCCACCGTCATCGCCCAGATCGAGATCGCATAGGCCGCGTAGGAAGCCGAGGCCGCCACCGCCCCGCCACCCCAGGCGCGCGCCCCGCGCGGCACCGCCGCGCGGCCCTTCACCGCCAGCAGCAAGGCGCTGAAGATCACCGCATTGAGGATGAACAGCCAGGCCACATAGGCCACCGCATCGCCCGAAACGCGCGCGCCCATGCCGTCGACCAGCGAATACCCCGCCGTCGCCACCGCCGAGCCCAGCGCAAAGGGCAGCAGCCGTCGCGATTCGCCGCCGGAAAACACCCCGCGCGCCATCGCCAGCAACCCCGCCCCCATCACCACCACGCCCAGGATCTCGGCCGGGGCCAGCCGGTCGGGCAGCAACACCGCCCCCACGGCCAGAACCATTATCGGCGCGGCGCCGCGCGCGATGGGATAGACGCGCGACAGATCGCCGGTTTCATAGGCCAGCGCCAGACAGCCCTGATACACCACATGGATCATCGTCGAGGCCATGAGCCATGGCCAGACCTCGGCGCCCGGCAGCGGCCGCGTCACGGCGACTGCCAGCCCGATCGCCCCGGACACCACCGAAAAGATCAGCATCGCCCCCAGCTTGGAGGTGCCGATCTTGATCAGCGCGTTCCAGCTCGCATGCAGCAGCGCCGCACCCAGAACCGCAAGGAAGACCCCGACCGTCATCGCGCGGGCTGCCGCGCCGCCTCAGCCCAGCGCCGCGTCGCAGCGCGCGCATGCGCCCGGGTGCCGGTGGCCGCCGACATCGGGCAGGATCTTCCAGCAGCGCTGGCACTTCTCGCCCTCGGCGCGTTCGAACACCACGCCGATGCCGGGCACCTCGGGCAGGCGGAACGCCTCGGCGGGGATCGGATCGCCCGTCAGCCCGATATCCGAGGTGATGCAGATATCCGCGAAATCGACGTCGCGCAGCGCCTGCAGCAGCGCACCGTCGCGCACATGCACCATCGGCGCGGCCTCCAGGCTGGCACCGATGACCTTGTCGCGGCGCTGCACCTCCAGCGCGGCGGTGACCACCCGGCGCGCCTGCCGCACGCCCGCCCATTTCGCTGCCAGCGGCTCGTCGATCCAGTCGGCGGGGGTGTCGGGGATGTCCTGCAGATGCACCGACCCGTCTGTGTCGGGATAGCGCGACAGCCAGACATCCTCCATCGTGAAGACCAGCACCGGCGCAAGCCAGGTGGTCAACCGATGAAACAGGATGTCCAGGACGGTGCGCGCCGCGCGGCGGCGCAGGCTGTCCGCGCCGTCGCAATAGAGCGCGTCCTTGCGGATGTCGAAATACACCGACGACAGATCCACCGTGGCGAACTGGAACAGCTTCTGGAACACCCCCTGGAAATCATAGGCGTCATAGCCCCGGCGCAGCTCGTGATCGAGCTCGGCAAGCCGGTGCAGCACCCAGCGTTCGAGCTCGGGCATCTCGGCGGGGGCCACGCGCTCGGCCTCGTCGAAGCCGTGCAGGTTGCCGAGCATGAAGCGCATCGTGTTGCGCAGCCGGCGGTAGCTGTCGGCCACGCCCTTGAGGATCTCGGGGCCGATGCGCAGATCGCCGGCGTAATCCGACTGCGCCACCCACAGCCGCAGGATGTCGGCGCCATATTGCTGCGTCACGTCGTCGGGCGCCACGGTGTTGCCCAGCGACTTGGACATCTTCATGCCCTTCTCGTCGAGGGTGAAACCATGCGTGAGCACGCCGTGATAGGGCGCGCGCCCGATGGTGGTGCAGCCTTGCAGCATCGAGGACTGGAACCAGCCGCGATGCTGGTCGGTGCCTTCCAGATAGAGATCGGCGAGCCCGTCGGCGGAGCCGTCATCGCGGTCGCGCAGGGTGAAGGCGTGGGTGCTGCCCGAATCGAACCACACATCGAGGATGTCGAAGACCTGCTCATAGGCGTCGGGGTCGTGCAGACCGTCGAGCATCCGCTGCTTGAACCCCGGCGCATACCACGCGTCGGCACCCTCCTGCTCGAACGCGGCGACGATGCGGGCATTGACCTTCGGGTCGCGCAACAGGAAATCGTCATCGCCGGGTCTGGCGCCGATCTTGACGAACACGGTGAGCGGCACGCCCCAGGCGCGCTGACGCGACAGCACCCAGTCGGGGCGGTTCTCCAGCATGGAATACAGCCGGTTGCGCCCCGTCTGCGGGGTAAAGCGCACCAGCTTGTCGGCCGAGTGCAACGCCCGCGCGCGGATCGTGTGCTGCCCCGTGGGGCCGTCGAGACCGTCATCCAGGTCACGGTCGATGGCGGCGAACCATTGCGGCCGGTTGAGCCGGATCACCGGCGCCTTGGAGCGCCAGCTATGCGCGTCCGAGATGGTCATGCGCTTGCGCGCGATGAGCGCGCCGACCTCCGTGAGCTTGTCGATCACCGCCTTGCTGGCGCCGCCGGGCTTGCCGTCCTCGCGGATCACCCGCTCGCCGCCGAAAAAGGGCAGATCGTCGCGAAAGCTGGAGTCGTCGCGGATGTTGTGCGTCATCTCCAGCCCATGCGCGCGACCGATGGCATAGTCGTCGTCGCCATGGCTGGGGGCGGTGTGGACAAAGCCCGTGCCCGCATCGTCGGTGACATGATCGCCCGGCAGCATGGGCACGTCGAAATCCCATTCGCCCTGGCCGCCATCGACGCCGCGAAGCGGGTGGGCGCAGACGAGTTGTTCCAGCTGGTCATTCAACAAGCCACCGATGCGCCGATACATGCCGGGCTCCAGCCGCGCGGCCGCCAGCGCGCTCTCGGCCTGCGCGTCAGCGATGACATAATGATCGCCCACCTGCGCCCAGCATTCTTCGGGCGTGTCCGTGATCTCATAGACCCCGTATCCGATCTCCGGACCGAAGCAGATGGCGCGGTTCTGCGGGATCGTCCAAGGGGTGGTCGTCCAGATGATCACGCTATACCGATTGTCGGGCGCATTTCCATCCAGCCAAACGCCACCTCCGGGCGTCTCGGCACCCGGCTTGCGGATCTCGGCCCGCTCGCCGGTATCGAGCGGGATTGCCCCCCCGACCACCTCAAACTTCACCCACACCGCATCGGTCTTGCGGTCGTGATACTCCACCTCGGCCTCGGCCAGCGCGGTCTTTTCCACCGGCGACCACATCACCGGCTTGGAGCCCTGATAGAGCGTGCCGTTCATGAGG
>LFIK01000873.1_pt1 | contig 23130 bp, 34 predicted proteins | sample 643401 | NCBI WGS metagenome assembly LFIK01 (sample SAMN03777447, study PRJNA286221) | soda lake metagenome | biome: soda lake; feature: Kulunda steppe; material: water; isolation source: sample T5-Br brine of Lake Tanatar-5 | place: Russia: Kulunda steppe | collected 2010-07
CCCCTGCCGCCAGCGGCAGCGCAGCGACCAGCAACGTAACGCCCGCCCGCCTCATCCGCGAAACACCCGCCACGCCAGCGCCACCCGCGCACCCGCCGTGACCAGCGTCAGCGCCGCGAAGCCCCAGGCCAGCGGCGCGAACCACTGCGGAAACAGGCACAGCGCGACGAAAAACGCGATCGTCTCGGTCCCTTCGAGCAGCCCGCCGGTGAAGTAGAGCGATTTCATCCCGTGCCGGTCGGAGCGCATCGACGCCTTTTCGGCCAGGATGGCGTAGCCGAGGAACGATCCGCCGTTGACGTAGAAGGACAGCAGCAGCACCGCCCCCGCGACCCCGTTCGCCCCGGGATCGAGGATCACGAACGCAACCGGGATCGCCGCGTAGAAGACGTAATCGGCGACGATGTCCAGATAGCCGCCGAAATCGGTCACGCCGCGCGCGCGCGCCACCGCCCCGTCCAGCCCGTCGGCCAGCCGCGAAGCCAGCACCAGCGCCAGCGCCAGCCAGAACGCCTGCACCGCGATGGCCACCGCGGCGCCAACGCCCATCGCCAGCCCCGCCAGCGTGACGGCGTTCGCCGACACGCCCCCGCGCGCAAGCCGCCCGCCCATCCGGTTCAGCGGAGGGTCGATGATGGGTCTGAGGTGACTGTCCAGCATTTCGCGCGCGTCCCGTGACGTGTCATACGCTAGTCCTTTCGCCCGCGCGCGGGAACCGGTTTCGGTGCAGGGGTCACTTTTTTGTTGTAGGCCGGACCGGGTGCTTTACCCTCGGCATGGTTCCGTCGTCTGTAGACACATCGAATTATTGACAGGAGCATCCATGACGCGCCCCCTTCTTACACTGGCGCTGGCCGCAGTGCTCGGCGCTGCCCCGGCGCTTGCCGACCCCGACCCGCGCAACTGGGACGCCGTGCTGGACGACGCGCGCGGCCAGACCGTGTTCTGGAACGCATGGGCCGGTGATCCGCGCATCAACGCCTTCATCGATGCCGTGGGCGACGAACTCGAGGCGCGCCACGGCGTGCGGCTGAACCACGTCCGGCTGGCCGACACCGCCGACGCCGTCACCCGCGTGGTGGCCGAGCGCAGCGCCGGGCGCGATCAGGGCGGCGCGGTCGATGTGATCTGGATCAACGGCGACAACTTCGTGTCGATGAAGGACGGGGGGCTGCTGTTCGGAGCTTTCGCCGAGGACCTGCCCAACTGGCGTTTCGTGGACACCGAGGCCAACCCTGCGGTGCTGTCCGATTTCACCGTCCCCGTGGAGGGGTTCGGCGCGCCCTGGGCGATGTTCCGCATGGTGTTCGAATACGACAGCGCCGCGGTGGCGGACCCCCCGCGCACGCTGGATGCGCTGCGTGACTGGATCGCCGCGAACCCGGGCCGCTTCACCTACCCGCAGCCGCCCGATTTCCTGGGCACGAGCTTCCTCAAGCAGGTGCTGCACATGACGGTCGACGACCCGGCGGTGCTGATGGCCCCGGCCGAGGACGCCGATTACGAGGCGATCACCGCGCCGCTGTGGGAATTCCTGGACGAGATCACGCCCAACCTCTGGCGCCAGGGCCGCGCGTTCCCGGCCAACGAACCCGCGCTGGGCCAGTTGCTGGCGGATGGCGAGATCGACATCGGCTTCGCGTTCAACCCCGGCCGGGCCTCGGCCGCGATCGCCGATGGCGAGCTGCCCGACACCATCCGCACCTTCGTCTTCGATGCGGGCACGCTGGGCAATTCGTCGTTCCTGTCGATCCCCTACAACGCCGCCAACAAGGCCGGCGCGCTGGTGCTGGCGAACCTGATCCTCGACCCCGAGATCCAGGCGATGGCGCAGGACCCGCAGGTGCTGGGCTTCAACACCGTGCTCGGCCTCGACCTGCTGGAACCCGAGGACCGCGCCCGGTTCGAGGCGCTGGAGCTGGGCATCGCCACGCTGGGCCCCGACGAACTGGGCACCGCGCTCGACGAGCCCCACCCCAGCTGGGACACAAGGCTGGCCGAAGACTGGGTCGCGCGCTTCGGCGTCGCCGACTGACGCGGGCAGCGTGGCCCGGCCCTTGCGCAGCGCCGGCTGGGTGCGGCCCGTCCCCGCGCTGACGGTGCTGCTGCTGGCCGGGCCGGTGGCGGCGGGGCTGGCGGGTGCGCTGTTGCCGGCCTTCGGCTGGATGCCGGCGCTGGGCGGAAACGCGCTGTCGCTCGACCCGTGGCGGCGGCTGGCCGAGTGGCCGGGGCTGGTCGCGGCGGTGCGGCTGTCGGTGGTCACCGGGCTGGGGGCGACGGCGATCTCGCTGGCGATCACGCTTCTGATCGTGGCGGCGCTGCAGGGCACGCGCGCGTTTGCGCTGGTCACCCGCGCGCTCGCGCCACTGCTGTCGCTTCCGCACGCGGCGGCGGCGTTCGGGCTGGCGTTCCTGATCGCACCGTCGGGCTGGGTGGCGCGCGCGGTGTCGCCCTGGGCCACGGGGTGGGAGCGTCCGCCCGACCTGTTGATCCTCGGCGATCCCGCGGGGCTGTCGCTGATCGCCGGGCTGGTGGTCAAGGAGGTGCCGTTCCTGCTGCTGATGACGCTCGCCGCGCTGGGGCAGGTGAGCGCCGCGCAGCGGATGACGGTGGCGCGCAGCCTCGGCTATGGCCGCGTGACGGGCTGGGTGAAAACCGTGCTGCCGGCGGTCTATGCGCAGATCCGGCTGCCGGTCTATGCGGTGCTGGCCTATTCGATGTCGGTGGTCGATGTGGCGCTGATCCTCGGCCCCACGCGGCCGCCGACGCTGGCGGTGCAGATCGTCGACTGGATGGGCCAGCGCGACCTGTCGCTGCGCCTTGTCGCCGCCGCGGGGGCGGTGTTGCAACTGGCACTGGTGCTGGGCACGCTGGCGCTGTGGCACGGGGCCGAACGTGGGCTGGCGCGGCTGGGGCAGGGCTGGGCCGCGGGCGGCGGGCGCGGGCGCGGCGTCGACAAGGTCGCGCGGCCGCTCGCGCTGGGGGTCGCGGGCCTCGCGGGCGCCGCCGTGCTGCTGGGGCTGGCGGGGCTCGCGCTGTGGTCGGTGGCGGGGCTGTGGCGGTTCCCGGATCTCTGGCCCGCCAGCTTCAGCGCGCGCCACTGGCAGGGCCAGTCGCGCGGCGTGCTGGACGCGGTGCGGACCACGGCGCTGGTGGGCGTGCTGGCCACCGCGCTCGCGCTCGCGCTGGTGATCGGCGCGCTCGAGGCCGAGTTCCGCGCCCGCGCCCGCCCGTCACGCCGCTTCACCGCGCTGGTCTACCTGCCGCTGCTGGTCCCGCAGGTGGCGTTCCTGCCGGGGCTGACCACCCTTGCGCTGATCGTGGGGCTGGACGGGCAGGTGGTGGCGGTGACGGTGGCGCATCTGGTCTTCGTGCTGCCCTATGTGTATCTGGCGCTCGCCGATCCGTGGCGGGCGTGGGACACGCGCTGCGCCACCATCGCCCACAGCCTCGGCGCGGGGCCGGGCCGTGTGCTCTGGGCGGTGCGGCTGCCGATGCTGACGCGCGCGCTCGCCATCGCCGCCGCCATCGGCTTCGCGACCTCGGTGGCGCAGTATCTGCCGACGCTGTTGCTGGGCGCGGGGCGGGTCGAGACGCTGACCACCGAGGCCGTGGCGCTCGCCGCGGGTGGCAACCGGCGGCTGATCGGGGTCTGGGCGGTGATGCAGATGCTGCTGCCGCTGGTGGTGTTCGTGGGGGCGCTGGCGCTTCCGGCGCTGCTGTTCCCGCGGCTGAAAGGCATGCGCGCATGACGCTGGAGCTCGACCGGATCGCCATCACCCGGGCCGGCGCGCCGCTGGTGGCGCTGAGCGCGCACATCGCGCCGGGCGAGGTGCTGACGCTCATGGGCCCCTCGGGCTGCGGCAAGTCCACGCTGCTTGCGGCGCTGATCGGCGCGCTGCCCGATGCCTTCGCGCTGTCGGGGCGCGTGCGGCTGAACGGGCAGGACATCACCGCATTGCCGACCGAGGCCCGCCGCATCGGCATCCTGTTCCAGGACGCGGTGCTGTTCCCGCATCTGAGCGTCGGCGGCAATCTGGGCTTCGCCCTGCCCCGCCAGACCCCCGACCGCGCCGCGCGAATCGAGGCCGCGCTTGCCGATGCCGGGCTCAATGGCATGGCGGAGCGCGACCCGGCGACGCTCTCGGGTGGGCAGCGTGCGCGCGTGGCGCTGATGCGCACGCTTCTGGCCGAGCCGCGCGCGCTGCTGCTCGACGAACCCTTCTCGAAGCTCGACGCGGCCCGGCGCGCGCAAATGCGCAGCTTCGTGTTCGACCGCGCGCGCGCCAAGGGGCTGCCGGTGCTGATGGTCACGCATGACCCCGACGACGCCCGCGCCGCCGGCGGCGCGGTCGTCGACGTGCGCGGCGCCCCGGTCAGCCTCTAGTCCCGCTCAGTCTCGGAGCGCAGCCATTCCTCGGTCCCCGGCCCGGCGGCACGCACCGACAGCGCCACGATGGCGGGCTGGTCGTAAGGATGGCGCTGCACGATCAGCGCTGCGAGCGCGTCGAACACCCCGTCGCGCGCCTTCAGCCGCAACAGCACCTCGGGCGCGGACTCGACCGCACCCTGCCAGCGATACACGCTCTCCACCCCGCCGATGATATTGCCGCACGCCGCCAGCCGCGCGCCGACCGCCGCGCGCGCGATCTCCCGCGCGCTGTCCGTATCGGGGCACGTCACCTCCACCTCGAGCAGATCGTCCCGCATGCGTGTCCCCCCTTGATCGTGTCACCACGCGCCCGCGCCCCGCCCGGCCGGTGGGCGGGGGTGGGTGGGTGGGCCCACCGGCCGGGCGGGGCGCGTGCTGGCGCCTCATCGGCCCTCGCGCCGGCGGGCACGCAGGCGCTCGAAATACGCCACCCTTTTCTTCAACTCGCGTTCGAAGCCGCGCTCGCGCGGGGCATAAAGGCCGGGACGTGCCATGCCCTCCGGAAAATAGTCCTGCCCGGAAAACCCGTCCTCGGCGTCGTGGTCATAGGCATAGCCGGCGCCGTAACCTTCGGCCTTCATCAACGCCGTCGGCGCGTTCAGGATATGCCTGGGCGGGGGCTCGGAGCCGGTGGCGCGCGCCAGTCTCCGCGCAGCCTTCCACGCTGCATAAACCGCGTTCGACTTGGGCGCGAGCGCAAGATACGTCACCGCCTGCGCCAGCGCCAGCTCGCCCTCGGGCGAGCCGAGGCGCTCGTAGACATCCCACGCCGCAAGGCACTGCGCCTGCGCCTGCGGCTCGGCCAGGCCGATATCCTCGACCGCCATGCGGGTGATACGGCGCGCCAGGTAGCGCGGGTCCTCGCCCCCCTCGAGCATCCGCGCCAGCCAGTAGAGCGCAGCCTCGGGGTCCGATCCGCGCACCGCCTTGTGCAGCGCCGAGATGAGGTTGTAATGCGCGTCGCCCGACTTGTCGTATTGCGCCGCGCGCCGCATCAGCCGTCGGCCCAGCGCGGCCGCGTCCAGCGGCGCGGCGGGCGCCATCGCGCTGATCTGTTCGATCAGGTTCAGCAGCGCCCGCCCGTCGCCGTCGGCCATGGCGATGAGCGCCGCGCGCGCGTCATCGGTCAGCGGCAGGGTCGCGCCCAGCTCGGCCTCGGCGCGCCGGGCGAGCGCTTCCAGCCCCTCGGTCGACAACCGGTCCAGAACGATCACCTGCGCGCGGCTCAACAGCGCGCGGTTGAGCTCGAAGCTGGGGTTTTCGGTGGTCGCACCCACCAGCACGATGGTGCCATCCTCCATATGCGGCAGGAAGCCGTCCTGCTGCGCCTTGTTGAAGCGGTGGATCTCGTCCACGAACAGCAGCGTCCCCAGCCCCTGCGCGCGGCGCTGGCGGGCGGTGTCGAAGATCCGGCGCAGCTCGGGGACGCCGGTGAAGATCGCGCTGATCTGCACGAAGGAGAGCGCCGCGCTGTCGGCCAGCAGCCGCGCGATGGTGGTCTTGCCCACCCCCGGCGGCCCCCACAGCACCAGCGATGACAGCGTCCCCGCCGCCAGCATCGCCCCCAGCGGCCCGTCGGGGCCGAGCGCGCGCGCCTGCCCCACCACATCCGACAGCCGCGCCGGGCGCAGCCGATCGGCCAGAGGATGCGGCACCGCTGCCCCGGCGGGCGCCGCATCGCGTGTGTCGAACAGATCGCCCATGCGTCCGATCCTAGGCCAGCGGGCGCGCGGGGAAAACCCGGATCAGATCCGGAAGCGCAGCGATAACCGGCGCCCGTCGCGCAGGACCTCGACATGCCAGTTGCGCGTGCCGGTGCCGGCGGCGCGCTCGACATCGGCGCTGGTGGCGACCCGGTCGCCGTTGAGCGCCAGCAGCACGTCGCCGGGGCGCAGCCCGCTGCGCGCGACGATGTCACGCAGCCCTGTGACCACCACGCCCTCGGCGTCCAGCGGCAGGTCGCGTTCGGCGATCACGGCGGGGTTGATGGTCTCGACCGACAGCCCGCGCAGCGCGCTCTGCCCGCCGATCAGGCGCGGATCGCGCGCGGGGGTGTCCGGCGGGGCTTCGAGCGCGACCTCGGTCACGCGCGTCTCGCCGTCGCCGAGATATTCGATCTCGGCCGTGGCACCCAGCCCGGCGGCGGCGAGGCGGAACATCATCTCGGGCGCCGAGTTCACCGGCCCGCCATCAACCGCGATCACCACGTCGCCCGGGCGCAGCCCTGCCGCGCGCAGCGGGCTGTCGGCGTGCATGTCGGTGATCACCACGCCTTCGGGGACCCCTTGCCCGAACGCCTCGGCCAGCCCCGGGTCCATGGCCTGCGCGCGGATGCCGGCCCAGGGCTGCACGAAGCGGTCGCGCCCCTCCTGCGCCTGCGCGACCATTTGCGCCACGAGGTTGGACGGGATCGCGAAGCCGATCCCCAGCGACCCGCCCGAGCGCGTCAGGATCGCCGTGTTCACGCCCAGAAGCCGGCCCTGCATGTCCACCAACGCGCCGCCCGAGTTGCCCGGGTTGATCGCCGCGTCGGTCTGGATGAAATAGCCGCGCCCCGAGCCGACCGCGATCCCCGACCGCGCCAGCCCCGAGATGATCCCGCTCGACACCGTCTGCCCGACACCGAAGGGGTTGCCGATGGCGAGCACCAGCTCGCCCACCTCGGCCGCGTCGGAATCGGCGAAGTCGAGCACCGGCAGGCCCTCGGCCCCGTCCAGCCGCAGCACGGCGAGGTCGCTTGCCTCATCGGCCAGCACCACCTCGGCGGCGTATTCGCGCCGGTCAGACAGCACCACGCGGATGTCGGTGGCGTCGCCGACCACGTGGTAGTTGGACACCACGATCCCGTCGGGCGACAGGATCACGCCCGAGCCGAGCGCGTCCTGCACGCGCGGCACCGGCGGGCCGAAGTCGCGGAACAGCTCGCCGAACAGCGGATCGCCCGCAAAGGGACCACCCCGGCCACGACGTTCGACGACGCGGCGCGCGTAGATGCTGACCACGGCGGGTGCGGTCTCGCGCACCACGGGGGCGAAGCTGAGCGTGATCTCCTCGGCGCTGGCGGGCACGCGCACAGGCTGCGCCTCGGCCTGCACCGTGGCGGGGGGCAGTGCCGCCCCGAGGAATGCCGCGAGCACAAGCGCGCTCGCCCCGGCAAACAGAAGTCGCACCATGACACCTCCTGGCGGCAAGACGGACAAGAAGACATAGCCGCATATAGGCGCGGCGCGGCGTCGGTTCCAGAACCGCCACCAAGCCAGCACGCGCGGTTGTCAGCCGATCAGCGCCAGCCCTGCCCCGCCGGCGCCTGCGACGATCACCACCGCCCAGGGCGGCACCTTCCACGCCATCAGCAGCACGAAGCACAACAGCGCCAGCGCAAGGTCGCGCAGATCGCCGATCGCGCTGGTGAAGACCGGCGAATAGAGCGCGGCGCCGAGGATGCCGACCACCGCCGCGTTCGCCCCCATCATCGCCGACCGCGCGGTGGGCAGCGTGCGGAACCGCTCCCAGAACGGCAGGAGGCCGACCAGCAGCAGGAAGCCCGGCACGAACACCGCCAGCAGCGCGATTGTGGCGCCCAGAAGCCCGTTGGGCGCCGGCCCCGACACCGCGCCCAGATAGGCGGCGAAGGTGAACAGCGGCCCGGGGATCGCCTGCGCGGCACCGTAGCCGGCCAGAAACGCATCCTCGCTGACCCAGCCGGGGGCCACCACCTCGGCCTGCAACAAGGGCAGAACCACATGCCCGCCGCCAAAGACCAGCGCGCCGGCGCGGAAGAACCCGTCGATCAGCGCCAGCCACTGCGCCTGCGCTGCCAGCAGCGGCAAGCCAAGCAGCAGCCCTGCAAAGCCCAGCAGCGCCGCGACCGCCAGCGGGCGCGGGATGGTCATTGTCACCGCCCGGCTTTCCGCGCGCGCGCCGGGCGGGCGCAGCACAAGCCCCGCCAGCCCCCCGAGAATGATGGCCCCCACCATCCCCGCCGCGCCGGGCACGAAGGCCAGCACGGCCACCGCCGCCACGGCGATCGCGGCGCGCGCACGGTCGGGGCACAGGTTTTGCGCCATGCCCCACACCGCCTGCGCGACGATCGCCACGGCGACGATCTTCAGCCCGTCAAGCACCCCCAGCCCCACCGGCCCGCCAATCGCCGGCGCGGCCAGCGCAAACCCGAGCAGCAAGAGCGCCGAGGGCAGCGTGAACGCCGCGAACGCCGCCAGCGCGCCCAGCCAGCCCGCGCGCATCAGCCCCAGCACGAGCCCCACCTGCGACGAGGCCGGCCCCGGCAGGAACTGGCACAGCGCCACCAGATCGGCATAAGCGGCATCGCCAAGCCATTTGCGACGGATGACGAATTCGTCGCGGAAATAGCCGATATGCGCGACCGGCCCGCCGAACGAGGTCACCCCGAGCTTTGCGAACGCGCGCAGCACCTCACCCGGGGTGCCTTCGGTCGGGGTGTTCATCGAGCGCGCCTCCGTGGTCCGGTTCAGCCGTTCTCACGCCCGCCTGCGACGACTGGGTGACGCTCGGCCCGAACATGAAAGGACCCGCCGGCGCGATGCCGGCGGGCCCGTGTTCGGATGACCCTGGACGCGCTCACTCGGCGCGGGCGGGCTCGGCGTCTTCAGCCTCCAGCCGCGCACGGTCCGCCGCGCCCTTGGCATCGACATCGCGCTCGACGAATTCGATGATCGCCATCGGCGCCATGTCGCCAAAGCGGAACCCGGCCTTGAGCACGCGGACATAGCCGCCCTGCCGGTCGGCGTAGCGGGGGCCCAGAACCTCGAACAGGCGCGCGACGTGCTGGTCCTGCTTCAGTTGCGCGGCCGCCAGGCGGCGGGCGTGCAGATCGCCGCGCTTGGCCAGCGTGACCAGCTTCTCGACGATCCGGCGCAGTTCCTTGGCCTTGGGCAGCGTGGTCTTGATCTGTTCGTGTTCGATCAGCGACCCGGCCATGTTGGCGAACATCGCCTTGCGGTGTTCATGGGTGCGGTTCAGGCGGCGGTAGCCTCGTGCGTGACGCATTGTCTCAATCCTTGGTCATGTTTTGCTTTGTCCGGCGGCGCCTGCGTGAGCGCCGCTCTCCTTGGGGCGGGTGCCCGGTCGTGATCTCAGAACTGGTCCTCGAAGCGCTTGGCCAGATCGTCGATGTTCTCGGGCGGCCAGTCCTCGACATCCATGCCCAGATGCAGGCCCATGCCCGAAAGCACTTCCTTGATCTCGTTCAGCGATTTGCGCCCGAAGTTGGGCGTGCGCAGCATCTCGGCCTCGGTCTTCTGGATCAGATCGCCGATATAGACGATGTTGTCGTTCTTCAGGCAGTTGGCCGAACGGACCGACAGCTCCAGCTCGTCGACCTTCTTGAGCAGAAGCGGGTTGAATTCCAGCCCGTCGTCGTCGTCGCCGCGGCCGGCCGATTCCGGCTCCTCGAAGTTGACGAAGATCTGCAGCTGGTCCTGCAGGATCCGCGCGGCATAGGCGACCGCGTCGTCGGGGGTGACTGCGCCGTTGGTCTCGATCTTCATGGTCAGCTTGTCGTAGTCCAGCACCTGCCCCTCGCGGGTGGGCTGCACCTCGTAGCTGACTTTCTTGACCGGCGAGAAGATCGCGTCGATCGGAATCAGCCCGATGGGCGCATCCTCGGGACGGTTCTTGTCGGCGGCGACGTAGCCCTTTCCGGTGGCGACGGTGAGCTCCATGTAGACCTCGGCGCCGTCGTCGATGTGGCAGATGACGAGATCCTTGTTCAGCACCTCGATGCCGGCGCTGGTGACGATGTCGCCGGCCTTGACCACGCCGGGGCCGGTGGCGTGAATGGTCAGGCGCTTGGGGCCGTCAACCTCCATGCGCAGCGCGACGCTTTTCAGGTTCAGGACGATGTCGGTCACATCCTCGCGCACGCCGGCGACCGAGGAGAACTCGTGCAGCACGTTGTCGATCTGCACTGCCGTCACTGCCGCACCCTGCAGCGACGACATCAGCACCCGGCGCAGGGCGTTGCCCAGCGTCAGGCCGAAGCCCCGCTCCAGCGGCTCGGCCACCAGCGTCGCCCGGCGCAGCGGGTCGGCGCCGGGCTTGACCTCAAGCTGCGTGGGCTTGATCAGTTCCTGCCAATTCTTGTGGATCATGCGTTGTCGCCTCCATTCCTGCCCATTGCCATGATTCCGAAGCAATGGACGCCCGAGGATCTTCGAATCACAAAAGCGGGCCGCGCGCCGCGGCGCAGCCCGTCAGACGACAGGTTCCGATCAGACCCGGCGGCGCTTGGGCGGACGGCAACCGTTATGGGCCATCGGCGTCACGTCGCGGATCGCGGTGATGTTGAACCCGGCCGCCGCCAGCGCGCGCAGCGCGGATTCGCGGCCCGAACCGGGACCCTGCACCTCGACCTCGAGCGTGCGCACGCCGTGTTCCTGCGCCTTCTTGCCGGCATCTTCGGCCGCAAGCTGCGCGGCGTAGGGCGTCGATTTGCGCGACCCCTTGAAGCCCATCGTCCCGGCCGAGGACCACGCGATCGCGTTGCCCTGCACGTCCGAGATCAGCACCTTGGTGTTGTTGAACGAACTGTTCACATGCGCCACACCGGCGGCGATGTTCTTGCGTTCCTTGCGCTTGACGCGCGTCTTGTCACGAGCCATCTTCCCACCCTCTCCTTACTTCTTCTTGCCGGCGATCGCCTTGGCAGGTCCCTTGCGGGTGCGGGCGTTCGTGTGGGTGCGCTGGCCGCGCACGGGCAGGTTGCGACGGTGGCGCAGGCCGCGATAGCTGCCGATGTCCATCATGCGCTTGATGTTCATCTGCACCTCGCGGCGCAGGTCGCCTTCGACGGTCAGATTGGCGTCGATGTATTCGCGGATCGCCACGACCTGGTCGTCCGAAAGCTCGTTCACACGCCGGCTGGGGTCGATGCTCAGCGCCTCGACGATCTTGCCGGCCACGCCGGGGCCGATTCCGTGGATGTAGGTCAGCGCGATGGGGACGCGCTTTCCGGTGGGGATGTTTACGCCTGCGATGCGTGCCACGCGGGACTTCCTTTCGTTGCGGTTCCGTAATCCCAGAACCTTTTTTCACAACACGCGGCTGTCACTCGATCGGTGCGCGCCCCGTGCCTTTGGCAAAACGAATCGCGCAAGAGCTCAATCGGCCCTGCGCCTGCGATTCCGTGATGAGAGCGCCCGCCTAAGTGGTTTTCCCGGCCGCGTCAAGAGCGGCCGGGTCACCTGCCTCGCGCGGGCAGTTTCAGCGCCGGGTCGGCGCCTTTCCGCCCTTGCCCGAGCCGCGGTTGCGCCGCTTGCCGCGCAGCTGCGACTTCTCCAGCAGGCCTTCGTACTGATGCGCCAGCAGATGCGATTGCACCTGGTTGATGGTGTCGATGGTCACCACCACCACGATCAGCACCGATGTCCCGCCGAAGTAGAACGGGATCGCCAGCTGGTCGCGCAGGATCTCGGGCAGCAGGCAGACCGCCGCCAGGTAGATCGCACCCACGGTGACGATGCGGTTGACCACGTAGTCCAGATAATCCTGCGTGCGCTTGCCGGGACGAATACCGGGAATGAACCCGTTCTGGTTCTTCAGGTTGTCGGCCACGTCCTCGGTCTTGAACGACACGTTCTGCGTGTAGAAGAACGTGAAGAAGATGATCATCGCCGTGAAGAACAGCAGATAGAGCGGCTGGCCGGGGCCGAAATAGGCCAGGATCGTCGCCATCACGTCGCCGGTCTGTTGCCCCGAGAACGTGCCCAGCGTCACCGGCAGCAGCAGCAGCGACGAGGCGAAGATCGCCGGGATGACGCCGGCCGGGTTGACCTTGATCGGCAGGTGCGACGCGCCGCCGTCGAACATCTTCTGCCCGACCTGCCGGCGCGGATACTGGATGGTGATCTTGCGCAGCGCGCGCTCCATGAACACCACGAAGCCGATCACCGCCACGACCATGATCAGGATGCCGATGATGATCGCCGGGGCAAGCTCGCCCGACCGGCCCTGGCTGAAGAACTGCGCCAGCGCCGCCGGCACCTCGGCGATGATCCCCACGAAGATGATCAGCGAAATCCCGTTGCCGATGCCGCGCGCGGTGATCTGCTCGCCCAGCCACATCAGGAACATGGTCCCGCCCACCAGCGTGATGACGCAGGAGATGCGGAAGAACCAGCCCGGATCGGTGACCAGATCGCCCGATTCGAGGCTCACCGCCAGGCCGTAGGACTGGAAGGTTGCCAGCAGCACCGTCAAATAACGCGTGTACTGGTTGATCTTCTTGCGGCCCTGCTCGCCCTCTTTCTTGAGCTGCTGCATCGACGGCACCATCGCCGTCATCAACTGCACGATGATCGCGGCCGAGATGTAGGGCATGATCCCCAGCGCGAAGATCCCCATGCGGCTGATCGCGCCGCCGGTGAACATGTTGAGCATCCCGCCCAGACCCGCCGCCGCGTCGTCCATGAACTCGCGCAGCGCGATGCCGTCGATCCCGGGCACGGGGATATAGGTGCCGATCCGATAGACGATCAGCAGCCCCAGCGCGAAAAAGATCCGGCGGCGCAGATCGGTCGCCCTGGCGAGCGCGCCCCAGCTGGTGTTCGAGGCCAGTTGCTCTGCAGCAGATGCCATATGCACGTCTCTTTCATGTCAGCGCCGCCGGACCGGTCCCCGGTCGGCGGCGCGGAAAACCTCTGGCGCAGGTGTAAGCGGACGCCTGCCCGCTCACAACCTTTTATTGGGCCGCCGCCTCGTCGCTCACAGACGCGGGAGCCAGGATCTTGACCGACCCACCCGCTTTCTCGACCGCAGCCACGGCGGCGGCCGACGCGCCCGAAACCTCGAGCTGCAGCGCGCTGGTGATCTCGCCCTTGGCAAGAACCCGCACACCGTCGCGCTTGCGCCGCACCAGCCCCGAGGCAACCAGCGCCGCCTCGGTCACGGGCGCCGAAGCGTCAAGCTTCCCGGCGGCGACGAATTTCTCGATCAGCCCGAGATTGACCACGGCGTATTCCTTGCGGAACGGCTTGCTGAAGCCGCGCTTGGGCAGGCGGCGATAGAGCGGCATCTGGCCGCCCTCATAGCCGCCGATGGCGACGCCCGAGCGGCTCTTCTGGCCCTTGATCCCGCGCCCGGCGGTCTTGCCCTTGCCCGAGCCCGGGCCACGGCCGACGCGCATCCGTTTCCTGGTGGCGCCCGCGTTGTCACGAAGTTCGTTGAGTTTCATGTCGCTTCTCCTGCGTGCCGGAATACCCTGCCAGCGACGGATCAGGGCAACACGGCGTTGAACGGCCCGAGCGCGCCGACGGCGCCCCCGGGCGATGCGCGTCAGCCGCGCTCTTCGACGATTTCCACCAGATGCGGGATCTTGGCGATCATCCCGCGCACGGCGGGGGTGTCTTCAAGCTCGCGCGTGCGGTGCATCTTGTTCAGCCCCAGCCCGACCAGCGTCGCGCGCTGGATGGCGGGGCGGCGGATGGGCGAGCCCACCTGCTTGACGATGATGGTCTTTGCCATGTCCTGATCCCCTTAGGCCTGTGCGGGCTCGGCCGCGGCTTCGGTCTCCGGCTTGCGCAGGATGTCCGACACCTTCTTGCCGCGGCGCTGAGCGACCTGACGCGGGCTTGCGGACCGGGTCAGCGCATCGAAGGTCGCCCGAACCATGTTGTAGGGGTTCTGGCTGCCCAGCGACTTGGCCACCACGTCCTGCAGGCCCAGCATCTCGAACACCGCGCGCATCGGACCGCCCGCAATGATCCCGGTCCCCGGCACGGCGCTGCGCATGACCACGCGGCCGGCACCATGACGCCCTTCGATGTCATGGTGCAGCGTGCGGCCCTCGCGCAGCGGCACGCGGATCATCTGGCGCTTGGCCTGTTCGGTGGCCTTGCGGATCGCTTCGGGGACCTCCTTGGCCTTGCCCTTGCCGAAGCCGACACGGCCGCGCTGGTCGCCGACGATCACAAGCGCCGCAAAGCCGAAGCGCTTGCCGCCCTTGACCGTCTTCGACACGCGGTTGATCGCCACCAGACGATCGGCGAATTCCGGGGTGTCGTCGCGGTCGCGGCGGTCCCGGCGGTTGTCTTCTCTTGCCATGATCGTCTCCTCAGAACTTCAGGCCGCCGTCACGGGCAGCGTCGGCGAGCGCCTTGACCTTCCCGTGAAACAGGAACCCGCCACGGTCGAAATAGCACTCCTCGATCCCGGCCGCCCTGGCGCGCTCGGCGATCGCGGTGCCGACCCTGGCGGCCGCGTCCTTGTTGTTCGTTCCCACAGCACCCAGCGCCGATTCCTGTGTCGACGCCGCCGCAAGGGTGACCCCGCGCACATCGTCGATCAGCTGCACGCTGATGTTCCGGTTCGAGCGGTGGACCGACAGGCGCGGACGCCCGTTTGCCATTTTCCGCAGTTTGTTCCGCACGCGCAGGCGGCGTTTCTGGAACAGCTTCAGCTTCGTGTTCGCCATCTGTCGCGCCCTTACTTCTTCTTGCCTTCCTTGCGGAAGATGAACTCACCCTTGTAGCGGATGCCCTTGCCCTTGTAGGGCTCGGGACGCCGCCAGTTGCGGATGTTCGCGGCCACCTCGCCGACCAGCTGCTGGTCGGTGCCCTCGACCACGATCTCGGTCTGCTTGGGCGTCGACAGCGTGATGCCGTCGGGGGCGGGGAAGATCACGTCATGGCTGTAGCCGAGCGACAGCTTCAGATCCTTGCCCTGCATCATCGCGCGGTAGCCGACGCCGACCAGCTCGAGCTCCTTGCGGAAGCCCGACACCGCGCCCTGGGCCAGATTGGCGACCATCGACCGCGTCATGCCCCATTGCTGGCGCGCGCGCTTCGAGTTCCCGCGCGGCTTCACGGTGACGACGTTGCCATCGAGCACGATATCCACGTCGTCGGTGGCGGTGAAGCTGCGGGTCCCCTTCGGGCCCTTGACCTCGATCGTCTGGCCGGAGACCTGCGCCGACACACCCGACGGCAGCTCTACCGGTTTCTTTCCAATTCGAGACATGCTTCCCTCCTCAGAACACGCGGCAGAGCACTTCGCCGCCGACATTGGCGGCGCGTGCGGCTGCATCGGACATCACGCCCTTGGGCGTCGACACGATCGACACACCCAGGCCGTTGCGGACTTCGGGGATCTCGCGCACGCCGGAATAGACGCGCCGCCCCGGTGTCGAGACCCGGCTGAGCTCGCGGATCGCCGGACGGCCATCGGCATATTTCAGCGCGATGTCGATCGCGGCATGACCGCGCTCGTCGGTGGCGTGCTCGTAGCCGCGGATATAGCCCTCATCCTTGAGCACATCGAGCACCCAGGCGCGAAGCTTGGACGCCGGCGTGCGCACGGTGGACTTGCCGCGCAGCTGGGCGTTGCGGATGCGGGTCAGCATATCGCCGAGAGGATCGTTCATCGACATGGTGCGATCTCCTTACCAGCTCGACTTGACCATGCCCGGAATCTGACCCTTCGAGGCCAGATCCCGCAGCGCGATCCGCGACAGTTTCAGTTTGCGGTAATAGGCTTTCGGCCGCCCGCTCAGCTGGCAACGATTGTGCAGCCGGGTGGCGGAGCTGTTGCGCGGCAGTTGCGCCAGCTTCAGGTTCGCCTTGAACCGCTCTTCCATCGGGCGCGACTCGTCGGCGGCGATTGCCTTGAGCTCGGCGCGCTTCGCGGCGTATCTCGCAACCAACCGCTGGCGCTTCTTCTCGCGCTCGACCATTGCTTTCTTGGCCATGTTCTCTCTCCTTCCGCGTCAGCTCGAAAACGGCATGTTGAAATGCTTCAACAGCGCTCTCGCCTCCGCGTCGGTCTTCGCGGTGGTGCAGATGATGACATCCATGCCCCAGACCTCGTCGATCTGGTCATAGTTGATCTCGGGGAACACGATGTGCTCCTTGATGCCCATGGCGTAGTTGCCGCGGCCATCGAACGAGGTCGGCTTCAGACCGCGGAAGTCCCGCACGCGCGGCAGCGCGATGGTGACCAGACGGTCGAGGAATTCGTACATCCGCTCGCCACGCAGCGTGACCTTGACGCCCAGCGGCATCCCGTCGCGCACGCGGAACCCGGCGATCGAGTTCTTCGCCTTGGTGATCACCGCCTTCTGGCCGGCGATCGCGGTCAGATCGGCCTGCGCGGACTTGATCTTCTTGGTGTCCTTCACGGCCTCGCCGATGCCCATGTTCAGCACGATCTTGTCGAGCTTCGGGATCATCATGTCGTTGGCGTAGCCGAATTCTTCCTTCATCGCGGCGCGGATGCTGTCGCGATAGGCCGCGCGCAGACGCGGGGTGTAGGTTTCAGCGTCAAGCATCAGATCGCCTCCCCGGTTGTCTTGGCGTAGCGCACCTTCTTGCCGTCCTCGATGCGGAAGCCGACGCGGGTGCCCTTGCCGTTGCCGTCCACCAGCGCGAGGTTCGACAGATCGATCGGCATGGGCTGCGGGATGCGGCCGCCCTGCGTGGTCTGGCTCTGCTTGGTATGACGCACGGCAATGTTCAGCCCGTCCACAACGGCCTTGTTGTCCTTGGGCATGACGCGGCTGATCTCGCCGGTCTTTCCCTTGTCCTTGCCGGTCAGCACGACGACCTTGTCGCCCTTCTTCAGTTTCGCAGCCATCACAACACCTCCGGCGCGAGCGAGATGATCTTCATGAAGTTCTTCGCGCGCAGCTCACGCACCACAGGCCCGAAGATCCGGGTCCCGATCGGCTCGTTGTTGTTGTTGAGGATCACGGCGGCGTTGCGGTCGAAGCGGATGGCGGTGCCATCCTCGCGGCGCACTTCCTTGGCGGTGCGCACGACCACGGCCTTGCGGACATCGCCTTTCTTGACGCGCCCGCGCGGGATCGCTTCCTTGACCGACACCACGATGATGTCGCCCACCGACGCGTAGCGCCGTTTCGACCCGCCCAGGACCTTGATGCACTGCACCCGGCGTGCGCCGGAGTTGTCAGCGACATCCAGATTGGTCTGCATCTGGATCATTCGGTTTCTCCCGACCTTTGGGAACCGCTGCTCATCAGGGTCCCAGGGTTTCGCTCAAACCGGAAGGTGTGATCAAGCCGAAGCTTCGGTCACCACCTCCCAGCGTTTCGTCTTCGACAGCGGCGCGCATTCGCTGATGCGCACCACATCCCCGACCTTGAACCGGTTTTCCGGGTCATGGGCGCGGTATTTCTTGGTGCTGCGGACCGTCTTCTTCATCATCGGATGGGTGAAGCGGCGTTCCACCAGCACGGTGACCGTCTGGTCGTTCTTGTCGCTGGTCACGGTGCCTTGCAGGATGCGTTTGGGCATGGGTCAGGCTCCTCAGTTCGCCGCCGCGGTGCGGGCTTTTTCGTTGAGCACGGTCTTCACGCGTGCCACATCGCGGCGAACGACGCGCATCCGCGCAGTGTTCTCCAGCTGGTTCGTCGCCTTCTGGAAGCGCAGATTGAAGGCTTCCTTCTTCAGCGCGACAAGCTGATCGCGCAGCTCGTCGGGCGTCTTGTTTCGCAGATCGTCGGCGTTCATCGCCCTCTCCTTCGTCAACAATCGCCGGAGGGCCCCCTGTGAAGGGTCACCCTGATTCCCGGCGGAGCATGGATGCTGCCGTGCCATAGGCCGCTTCGGGCCGTTTGGCAAGGCGTGCACCCCGGAATGCGCGTGCCCCGGCATGCCGAACGCCGGGGCACTCTGTTCTTCGGCGTCCCGGACTTACCAGTCCTCGCGCACCACGATACGAGTCTTGATCGGCAGCTTCATGGCAGCAAGCCGCAGCGCCTCGCGCGCGGTCTCGTCGCCGACGCCGTCGATCTCGAACATCACGCGGCCGGGCTTGACCTTGGCGGCCCAGAAATCGACCGAGCCCTTGCCCTTGCCCATCCGCACCTCGGTCGGCTTCGACGACACGGGCACATCGGGGAAGATGCGGATCCACACCCGGCCCTGACGCTTCATGTGGCGCGTCATGGCGCGGCGCGCGGCTTCAATCTGGCGCGCGGTGATGCGCTCGGGCTCGATCGCCTTGAGCCCGTAGCTGCCGAAGTTCAGGTCGAAGCCGCCCTTGGCTTCGCCCTTGATCCGGCCCTTGTGCTGTTTGCGGAACTTCGTCCGTTTCGGTTGCAGCATGGTTTCTCTCCTGTCGCCGGATCAGCGCCGCGGGCGGGCGCCGCCGGCGTCCTGCAGCTCTTGCGCGCGCCGGTCACGGGCCTGGGGGTCATGCTCCATGATCTCGCCCTTGAAGATCCAGACCTTGATCCCGATGATGCCGTAGGCGGTCTGCGCCTCGGCGTGGGCATAGTCGATATCGGCGCGCAACGTGTGCAGCGGCACCCGGCCCTCGCGGTACCATTCGGTGCGCGCGATCTCGGCCCCGCCCAGGCGCCCGGCCAGATTGACCCGGATCCCCAGCGCACCCATCCGCATCGAATTCTGAACCGAGCGCTTCATCGCGCGGCGAAAGCTCACCCGGCGCTCGAGCTGCTGGGCGATCGATTCGGCCACCAGTTGCGCGTCAAGCTCGGGCTTGCGGACCTCGACGATGTTCAGATGCAGGTCGCTGTCGGTGAAGTTCGCCAGCTTCTTGCGCAGGCTCTCGATATCGGCGCCCTTCTTGCCGATGATCACACCCGGCCGCGCGGTGTGGATCGTCACGCGGCATTTCTTGTGCGGGCGTTCGATGATCACCCGGCTCACGCCGGCCTGCTTGCACTCGTCATGGATGAACTCGCGGATCTTCAGATCCTCGAGCAGCAGGTTGCCGTAGTCCTTGTCGTCGGCGAACCAGCGGCTGTCCCAGGTGCGGTTCACCTGCAGGCGCATGCCGATCGGATTGACCTTCTGACCCATTATGCTTGCTCCTCGACCTGGCGAACCTTGATGGTCAGTTCGGAAAACGGCTTCAGGATGCGCCCGAAACGCCCGCGTGCCCGCGGCCGTCCGCGCTTCATGACGATGTTCTTGCCGACCCAGGCCTCGGCCACGACCAGTTCGTCAACGTCCAGCCCGTGGTTGTTCTCGGCGTTGGCGATGGCCGATTGCAGGCACTTGCGCACGTCGCCGGCGATCCGCTTCTTCGAGAAGGTCAGATCGTTCAGCGCCTTGGCGACCGGCTTGCCGCGGATCATCGCAGCGACGAGGTTGAGCTTCTGCGGGCTGGTGCGCAGCATGCGCGACTTGGCCATCGCCTCGTTGTCGGCCACGCGGCGCGGATTGTTGTCCTTACCCATGACGCTTACTTCCTCTTCGCTTTCTTGTCGGCGGCGTGACCGTAATAGGTCCGCGTCGGCGAATATTCCCCGAACTTCTGGCCGATCATGTCCTCGGTCACGTTGACGGGGATGTGCTTCTTGCCATTGTAGACGCCGAAGGTCAGACCCACGAACTGCGGCAGGATGGTCGAGCGGCGCGACCAGATCTTGATCACCTCGTTGCGGCCCGACTCGCGGGATTTCTCGGCCTTCTTCAACACATAGGCGTCGACGAAGGGGCCTTTCCAGACTGAACGTGCCATGAGTTAGCGACCCTTCCTGCGAGCGTGGCGCGAGCGGATGATGAGCTTGTCGGTGCCCTTGTTGGACCGGGTCTTGCGACCCTTGGTGTCCTTGCCCCAGGGCGTCACCGGGGTGCGCCCGCCCGAGGTCCGACCCTCACCGCCGCCATGGGGGTGATCGATCGGGTTCATGGCCACACCGCGCACCGACGGGCGCTTGCCCTGGTGCCGGGTCCGGCCGGCCTTGCCGAAATTCTGGTTCGAATTGTCGGGGTTCGACACCGCACCGATGGTTGCCATGCATTCCTGCCGCACCATGCGCAACTCGCCCGAGCTCAGCCGGATCTGCGCGTAACCGCCATCACGGCCCACGAACTGCGCATAGGTCCCGGCCGAACGCGCGATCTGCCCGCCCTTGCCGGGCTTGAGCTCGACATTGTGCACGATGGTGCCGATGGGCATCCCCGAGAACGGCATCGCGTTGCCCGGCTTCACGTCCACCTTGGCCCCGGCGATCACCTTGTCGCCCACTGCAAGACGCTGCGGCGCAAGGATATAAGCCTGCTCGCCGTCATCATAACGGATCAGCGCGATGAACGCGGTGCGGTTGGGGTCGTATTCGATCCGCTCGACCACTGCCGCCATGTCCAGCTTGGAGCGGCGAAAATCGATGATGCGATACAGACGCTTTGCGCCACCGCCGCGGCGGCGTGCCGTGATCCGTCCGGTGTTGTTCCGACCGCCCTTCTTGGTCAGCCCCTCGGTGAGGGCCTTGACCGGGCGACCTTTCCAAAGCTCCGAACGGTCGATCAGCACCAGCCCACGCTGGCCAGGCGTCGTCGGTTTGTACGACTTGAGTGCCATGCTTCCTGTCTTCCGTCAGCTTCGGACCAAGATGGTCCCGTTTCGTCCAAAATCACACGGGCCCCGGAAGCCGGGGCCGCATGCTCGCGCGTGCCCTATCAGAGGCCGGTGGTCACGTCGATAGCGTTTCCATCCTCGAGCGTGACATAGGCTTTCTTGACGTCCTTGCGGCGCCCGGCGATGCCGCGGAACCGCTTGGTCTTGCCCTTGGTGATCAGCGTGTTGACCGCTTTCACCTTGACCCCGAACAGTGCCTCGACGGCCTCCTTGATCTTCGGCTTGGACGCGTCGATCGCCACCTCGAAGACCACGCCATTGGCCTCGGAGGCCATGGTGGACTTCTCGGTGATCACCGGCTTGCGGATCACGTCGTAATATTCGGCCTTGGTGCTCATGCCAGCCGCGCCTCCAGCGCCTCGAGCCCGGCGCGCGTGATCACCAGCATGTCACGGCGCAGGATGTCATACACATTCGCCCCGACCGACGGCAGCACATCGATACCTTCGATGTTCTGCGCGGCGCGGGCGAAGTTCTCATTCACCTGCGCGCCGTCGATCACCAGCACGCGGCGCCAGCCCAGGGCCTTCGCGGCCCTGGCCAGCTGCGCGGTCTTGGGCTCGGCCATGTCGGCGCTGTCGAGCACCACCAGCTTGCCGCTCCCGGCCTTGGCCGACAGCGCATGCTTCAGCCCCAGCGCGCGGACCTTCTTGGGCAGGTCGTGCGCATGGCTGCGCGGGGTCGGGCCCTTGTAGACACCACCCTTGCGGAAGATCGGTGCGTTCCGGTCGCCGTGGCGCGCGCCGCCGGTGCCCTTCTGGCGATAGATCTTCTTGGTGCTGTAGCTGGTCTCCGAGCGGGTCTTGACCTTGTGCGTGCCGGCCTGCGCGCGGGCGCGCTGCCAGCGCACCACGCGGTGCAGGATGTCGGCGCGGGGCTCGAGGCCGAAGATCGCCTCGTTGAGCTCCACCTCGCCGGCCGGCGCCGCATCAAGATTGATGACGTCGTGTTTCATCTCACTCGTCTTCCTTCTTCTCGGCCTGAATCTCGGCCTCGGCCTCCTTGAGCGCAGCCTCCTGCTCGACGGCCTCGGCTTCCAGAGCGGCCTGACGCGCGGCCTCTTCCTCGGCAGCGGCCTGGGCGGCGGCGTCCTCGGCGGCCTTGCGCGCGGCATCGGCGGCGGACTTGAGCGCCGCGGGCAGGATCACATTCTCGGGCACGGGCTTCTTGACCGCGTCCTTGATCGTCACCCAGCCACCGCGCGAGCCCGGCACCGCACCCTTGACCATGATCAGGCCACGCTCGCTGTCGGTGCGCACAACCTGCAGGTTCTGCGTGGTCACCCGCGCAGCGCCCATGTGGCCGGCCATCTTCTTGCCCTTGAACACCTTGCCGGGGTCCTGGCACTGGCCGGTCGACCCGTGCGAGCGGTGGCTGATCGACACACCGTGGCTGGCCCGCAGCCCGCCGAAATTGTGCCGCTTCATGGCACCGGCGAAACCCTTGCCGATCGAGGTGCCGCAGACATCCACGAACTGACCCTCGAAATAGTGGTCGGCGGTGATCTCCTCGCCCACATCGATCAGGTTCTCGGCGCTGACGCGGAACTCGGCGATCTTGCGCTTGGGCGCCACGTTCGCCTTGGCGAAGTGGCCGCGCTGCGCGGCGGTGGTCCGCTTTGCCTTGGCCGAGCCGGCACCAAGCTGGACGGCGCTGTAGCCATCCGTCTCGGCTGTGCGCCGGGCGACGACCTGCAAACCGTCAAGCTGAAGCACGGTGACAGGAACCTGCCGGCCGTCCTCCATGAACAGCCGGGTCATGCCCAGCTTCTTAGCGATAACTCCAGAGCGCATGGTTCTGGCTCCTCAAACCTTGATCTCGACATCCACCCCGGCAGCGAGGTCGAGCTTCATCAGCGCGTCCACGGTCTGCGGCGTCGGATCGACGATATCGAGCAGACGCTTGTGCGTGCGGATTTCCCACTGGTCGCGCGATTTCTTGTCGATATGCGGACCGCGCAGCACGGTGAACCGTTCGATCTTGTTGGGCAGCGGGATCGGCCCGCGCACCTGTGCCCCGGTCCGTTTGGCCGTGTTCACGATTTCCTGCGTGCTGAGATCCAGAACGCGATAATCGAAGGCCTTCAGCCGGATGCGGATATTCTGACCTTGCATTGTCTTGCCCTTCGGCTGGTTGGCGGGCAGGGCCTGCGCCCCGCCCGCAGCGTTCCGATCACTCGATGATTTTTGACACGACGCCGGCGCCGACGGTGCGGCCGCCTTCGCGGATGGCGAAGCGCAGCTTCTCTTCCATGGCGATGGGGGCGATCAGCTCGACGTTGAACTTCAGGTTGTCGCCGGGCATCACCATCTCGG